>Ga0075418_10000711_pt1 | contig 36174 bp, 35 predicted proteins | sample SoiMetdeltSBSDD2_FD_81776 | JGI IMG/M metagenome (GOLD analysis project Ga0075418, IMG submission 81776) | Bulk soil microbial communities from a Populus tree surrounding site in Tennessee, USA - Soil MetaG P. deltoides SBSDD2 | ecosystem: Environmental > Terrestrial > Soil > Tree plantation... | reverse complement strand
GGAACTCGGTCGCCACGCCGGTGGCCAGGCTGCGGGCGGCGTTGCGTTCTGCGTCGTTCACGGCGACCTCAGGCGACTTCGTCGCGGTCGTCGGGCAGCCGCTGCGGCTGCTTCTCGTCCCGCGTCTGTTCGCTGCGCAGGCGCTGCATCTCTTCCTCGAGCAAAGCGAGGCGTTGCCCGAGCGTGCGGTAGCGATGCGTGAGCCGGCTCAGGCGCACCGAGTACTGGAGCACGAGTGCGAGCAGGAACAACAAGGCGCCGAAGAACAGCGTCGATACCGCGTTGGACGAACCGACCCAATGACTCAGAGTCAGCAGCAGGTCCTGGTGCCAGGCGAGCACGGCGAGGCCGATGGCCGTGATCACCCAGACCCACGAGTACTCCTCGCGCAGCTTCCGCCGCCGCACGAGCTCGAAGATCAGGACGACGAGGCCCGCGGCGATCACGAAAGCGACGAGGCGCTGGCGCTCGGGAAGGGGCTCGAGATCGCCCAGGGTTGCCGTGATCGTGGCGAAGGTCACGACAACCTCGCAACCGTGTCGGGAGCGCGCAACGGCGTCGCGCGCCGCACGGGCAGCAGCAGCAGGGTCAGCATCATCTTGTAGCCGTAGTAGGCCACGCGCGCGCCGCGGTGCATCGACGTGCCGCCGAGTCGCGCATGCATGCGGACCGGGACTTCGAGGATGCGCAAGCCGCGGCGGTGGTGTTGCACCAGCACGTCGGTGTCGGGATAGTCCTCCGGAAAACCGTCGTTGACGACCGAGGCCAGGGCCCGGTGGCTGAGGCCCTGGAAGCCGCTCGTCGGATCGGTGATGCGCACGCCGGTCCAGCGCGTCGCAACCCAGGCGAACAGGCGGGTGCCGATGCGCCGCGCGAGGCTCGACGGCGGCCTCTGACCCTCGAGGTAGCGGGAGCCGATCACGACGTCGGCGCCCTGGTCGAGACCCGCAACGAGACGCGGCAGCATCGCGGCTTCGTGCTGGCCATCGGCGTCCATCTGGAGCACACGCTGGTAGCCGCTTCGCAACGCGTAGCAGTAGCCCGTGTGCAGCGCACAGCCGTAACCGAGGTTGAACGGATGGCGAACGACGGTCGCACCGGCATGTCGCGCTTCCGCGCTGGTCCGATCGGGGCTGCCATCGTCGATCACGAGGACATCGAGGTCGAGTCCCAGCGCGAGAGCTGCGCGTACGACCACGCCCACGCGGCCGGCTTCGCGATAGGCAGGAACGACGAGGACGGTCGGGCTGGGCATTGCGCGCAATCGACAGGGAACGCGCAAGCCTAGGCAGATCGCGTGTTCCTGCCAATGAGTGCCAATCAAAACACAGGGCTCCAGGCCCGGGCTCCGCCGTGACGAAGAACGTTTGGGGCGCCGCTGCGCTAGCGGCAGAATCAGGGCTAGTGATCGCGGCTGGCTGTCAGACCGGCCCGAACCGACCAACCAAACATGCTGATCCGATTTGCGACGTGTGGCCTCATCGGCCTCGTTCTCTGCTCCTGCCGCGGCACCCATGATCGCCGGGTCGATGTGGACAGCTCCGACTCGGTCACCGGCGCCGGGCTCCAGAGCCAGGACATCAAGACGATGGTCAATACCATGTCCGCCAAGCTGAAGGCGGATGGCATCCTGGCGCAGGGCAAGGAGGGAGAGCGCGTCTCGTTCTTCATCACCGAGCTGCGCAACGACAGCTCCGAACCGATCGACAAGCAGCTGATCCTGCGCGAACTGCGCACCGAGCTGTTCAACTCCTTCGGCCGGCAGATCCGGATCCTCGACCGCTCGCCCGAGGCGAACGACATCGTCGATGCCGAGCGCCGCATGAAGGAGCGCAAGGAAGTCTCCGGCACCAACGCGAAACTGGTCGCCGGCAGCGACTACGTGCTGAAGGGCGTCATCGCGAGCCGCGACCGGCAGGCGGGCAAGCTCAGGTCGTCCTACTTCAACGTGACGTTCGAGCTCACCGACCTGGTCACGAGCGAGCTCGTCTGGACCGGCGACTACTCGATGAAGACCGAATCGACGAAGTCGGTCATCAATCGCTGACCCGCAGGTCCGTGCGCAGCAAGATCGAGTCTCCGAGCTGGCTCGCACTGGTTGCCCTGCTGGCGGCCGGGTGTGCGGTGGGCCAGCCTGCGTTCCCGCTCCAGAAGTTCGTCGCGGGCGACCTCGAGGCCGTGCACACGTTCGCCGAACACGAGGTCGCCTCCGGCGCACCCGAGAACCATGCGCTCGTGCTGAACGTGCAGGCGCAATGCGAGCTGCTGATGGGGCACAGCGACGAGGCGCGGCGCAACTTCGAGGCCGCGGGTCGCATCATGGGAAGCTGGGCGGCGTCCGGCGGAGAGGAGACGGCCGCGATCCTCGGCAGCGAGAGCAGCAAGACCTACAAGGGCGATCCCTACGAGAGGGCGATGAACGCCTTCTACCTGGCCTTCTGCTACCTCCAGCACGGCGAGCCCGACAACGCGCGTGCGGCGTGCAAGCGCGGCATCCTCGCCGACGCCGAAGTCGGCGACGAGAAGTATCAGGCGGACAACGCGCTGCTGTTCTGGATGGCCGGGCGCATGAGCAAGCTGATGCGTTCCTCCGATGCCGCCGACTTCTTCAAGGAGGCAACGACCGCGAATACCTTCGCCGTCGAGCACGGCGCGCTCGGCGACGCGGACAACAAGGCTCTCGCGGATCCGGCGCACGGCAATCTCGTGCTCGTGTTCGAGTGCGGCATGGGGCCCGAGAAGTACGCCGACGGCATGCAGCACGAGCTCGCGCGCTTCCGGCCCAGACCGCATCCGGCCGTGTCGGCGCGCGCTTCGATCGACGGCGTGCCGATCGGCAAAGCAGCACTGCTGCTCGACGTCGATTACCAGGCCCGGACGCTCGGCGGCACGGCGATGCAGGGCATCCGCCAGGGCAAGGCGGTGTTCAAGACGGCCAGCACCGCGGCCGGCATCGTGCTGCTCGACAAGGCGAGCCACGAGCAGGGCGACAAGGCGCGCACCGAGGCCCTGATCGGCGGCGGTCTCTTGCTCGCGGGCCTGTTCACGTCGAGCGCGGCCGACACGCGACACTGGCCGACCACACCCGCAACCGTGCACGTGTTGGCCGTGGACGCGACACCCGGGGAGCACTCGCTCGCCGTCGAATTCCTCGATGCCAAAGGCGCGGTCCTCGCGTCGATGCGGCAGCAGGCCACGGTTGCCGTGCCGGCCGACGGCGAGGGTTGGTACTTGTTCCGATCGATGCCTGCCTCCGCTGGCAACGCCGCGGCCCGGCCGTGACGACAAGATGGCGTGAAGACAAGATCTCGTTGTGGGCCTGTCATCCAGGTGCTGCAACCGGAGAATGAACCCTGGCGCTCTGTCGAGCTGGATCACTGCATGAAAACCACGCTGCCGTTCGTCCTGGTTTCCGCTCTGCTGCTCGCCGCCATGCCGTGTCAGGAACCGCCGCCGAGCACGCCGCCCGCGGCCGCGCCGGCCCCTGCCTCGGGCAGCACATGGAGCGACGGCTTCGGCCGCGCGACGAACTACCGTTCGGCGCTCGCGAATGCGATCGAGGACGCGGTCGCCAAGGTGAAGGGCATCAGCGTGGCGCGCGGCCCCGCCGTGCGCAGCCGCCTGTCGGTCGTCTCCGACCACGAGGCCGGCGCCAAGGACGGGTGGGGGAACGGCGAGTCCGACACGGAACGCGAATGGGTGCAGCAGCAGATCGCGGGCTTCGTGATGCGCTACGACGTCGTGAAGAAGGAGAAGGCACCGGACGGCCACTGGGAAGTCGCCGTGAAGGCGCTGATCGCCTCGAAGGACACGTTCGACAGCACCATCGTGATCGACCTCGACGACAACGACCTGCGCAAGTGGCAGCTCGAACGCTTCGACGAGGGCGGTGGGACGCCCGGCAAGCAGTCCGGCGACTTCGCGGGTCCGAAGATCGCCGAGTATCTGCGCAAGAGCCGTCTCGTGAAGATCGTCTCGAAGGGCGACGGCGTCAAAGTGTCGGCAGGCAGTGCACCGACCGAGCGAGAGAAGGCCGGCCACAAGCTCGTCGCATCGCACCGTGTCAGGGTCGAATGGCAGCCGCTCGTCGTGCAGTCCCTGATCGAGAAGCCGAACAAGGCGAGGCCGTCGTCGCGCCCGCGGCCCGAGTACTTGAGCGGCGGCTCGGTGCAGGTGTCGATCAAGGTCGAGAACCTGGTCGAGAACATCGAAGTGTTGGACGAGACCTTCACTGTGCCGGCCGACGGGAGCGCTGCGCCGCAGACCGTCGACCAGATCGACGCCTTCGTCAACGCGCTCGTCGACAAGGCCAAGGCGCTCGTCGCCGAGAAGGTGTTCTTCGCGCTGAAGCCCCCGGTCGTGCTGCGCAAGTGGCAGGATGCCGGAAGCGGCGAGTGGCGCGTCGAGGCCATGATCGCGCGGCGCGTCGCGGCGGGCTACGCGACCTTCGCGCTCGGGAACAACGGCTCGCTGGCATCACCGGACTGGCAATTGCTCGGCCACGCTGTGTTCGTCGACGGCAACGACATCACGTCGACCTTCCGCCTCGAGGGTGTCGAGGACCCGGCCCTGATCGAACCAGACGCGACCGAAGTCCGTCCGCTCAAGAGGTGATCGCCATGAGGTGCAACATCCGAACACTGCTGTCCGCGGGCCTCGTGGCACTGGCTGCCTGTGCGTCGACGGCGCCACCCTATGTGGCGCTGCCGATCAAGGCCAGCGATCCGAGCATCAGCAACGTCGAGGTCACGGAAGCGACGCTCTACGAAATCGTGCGCGTCGGCACGCCGATCGTGAAGCGCATCAAGGGCACGAACCAGCTCGAGGTCAGCGTGCCGATCCTCAACATCCACTACGAACAGATCCAGATCCACGTGCAGGTCATCTTCCTGGACCACTCGCTGCAACCGATCGGCGACGAGACCAACAAACAGACCAAGTTGGTGTCTCCGGGCGAAACGATCATGCACACCGCCATCTCCAGGAAGGCCGAGGCGCAGGACTGGGTGATGCGCATCTCGTGGGATTACTGAAGGGGACTTCTGAAGGGGGACAACTGAAGGGAGGTCTACCATGAACGGCAGGTTGCTCTTCTGCATTTTCTTGTCTACGGCCGCGTGCAGCACGCCGCGGCACTCCGAGCGCGCAGCTCAGGTGCCGCCGCTCGCCATCGAGCAGCCCGTGGTGCAGTTGGACCCGGACAGCCGGACCGATGCCGATCAGTCAGCACCCGCGCCTCTCACCGAGGTGAGCCAGCCCACGGCCGGATCGCAGGCTGCCGAATCGCACTCCACTGGACCGATCTACCGGACCATGACGCGCGTCGTCGAGACGCCGCCCGTCGAGAAGCAGGACAACGCCGCGTCCGAACCAGCTGCTTCGGGCGTCGAAGCTGCCGTGCAACAGCGGAGGGTGTCCAGACTGCCCCCGCACGTCTCGTTCCACGCCGGCGTCTACCACGACCACGCGTGCGGGTTCTTCCCCGTGCACACCGCGATCGGCACCAGCATTGGTGCCGCCATCGGTAGCCACCACGGCAACGCCCACCGCGGCGCCATGATCGGCGGCACGGTCGGGTTCTTCCTCGACATGGGACACGCCTTTCACTGAGCCTGCTCGCCCGCAAGGCGACCACGCTCATGTGATACTCGACGTCGCGACGCGGGGGCCGAATCCAGCGAAACGCGCAGCCAGCCCCGCTGCGCCGTTTCCTTGCGAGGCGGCTGCCCGCTGCCTAGCTGCCGTCGCGCGCGACCATGACGACCTCGACGAGGTCGACGCGCAACTCGCTGCGCTCGCCGGGTGCGATGTCCGCGATCACCTCGACGCGCAGTTCCCTCTGTCGGGTCACGTGGCGCAGGCTCGAGGTCGAGAACGTCATCGTCTGCAGGGTCGTCGAAACCGGCGCCAGCTCCACGGCGGTGTCGAAGCGTTCGTCGACCGGGTTGTAGATCGCGACGCGCAGCGCCGTGTTGCCGCCGACGCGCATCGCGCGGGCCAGAACGCGGATACGCAGCTCGAGCACGTCCTCTGCCCTCAGCACGGGCAACTCGAACTTGCAGTTGATGGCGGCGATCTCCTGTTCGTTGTAGGTCGCTGTCTGAACCCGGAACTCCTCGCCGTCCGCGCTCGTGAGTTGCTGGCGCGCCCCGAAGACACCCGAGCCGGCGGCGAGCTGGATCTCGGCGTTCTCGACGTCGAGCGTTCGCGGTGCCTGCGCGGCTGGGGGGCTGGCGAGCCCCGGCATCGAGTCGAGGCCGGTGAGCTCCCACCGTTCGTCGGGCCAGACGAGCGCCGGTGCGCCGGGGCCCACGGGCACGACGGCCAGTCGCTTGGTCTGCCTGCCAGCAGCGGGCTCCGCGAGCCCGAAGAACAGACGGTCCATCGCGGGTGACCAGCGCGGCGTTCCGACCTCTCCGGCGGGTGACAACCGCACGGTCACGTCACCGGTGGCGAGCTCGATGATGCAGAGACTCGACGACGCCGCACTCGTGCGCCGCATGAAAGCGACCCTGGTCCCGTCCGCGGAGAATGCCGGTGCGAAGTCGCCGGTATCCGCCCCGCTCAGTACGCCGCCGTTGCTGAGGGGCATGACGCCCGAACCGCTGCCGTTGCTGAGCCACAGCGTGTGGTGTCCGGCCGCGTCGCTCCGGCTCCAGACGACGCGGTCCGTAGCGCGGCACCAGTCGGGCTCTCCGTCGCTCTCGCCCGCGGGTGGCGCGAGGAAGGCCTGGCTGTTGCCGCCATCGCGATCGGCGAGCCACAGGCTCTTCGGTCCGCTACGCTCGGAGGCGAACAGGATTCGCGTGCCATCGGGCGACCAGCAGGGTTCGTCGTCGAGTACGTTGTTCTCGGTCAGGCGCAGCTCGGCGCTCGATCCGTCGATCACCGCGACGATCAGTTCGCGGCTGTCGGGGTCGTGGTTACTGCGTTCGCGCGAGAACACGACGGTGTTGCCGTCCGGGTGCAACCGCGCGTTCCGCTCGGTGCCCGTGCGGTCGGCGATCCGGCTCGAGCCGAGATTCTGGCTGCTGCGCAGCGCGACCTCGGCGAATTGGAAGGGGCTGTCGACGCGCGCGCGGCAAGCGAGCAGTTCGGGTGGCACGGCCTCGATCGGCGAACTGCCGCCGCCACCGCCGCAGGCGGCCAGGAACAGGCCGGCAAGGCACGTTGCGTGGATCCACGGCAGTCTCATCGGCCGCCATGGTGGCGCCAATGGCTCGCTGCGGCAATGGCCCTTTGGTTGCGGCCATCCGCGATGGGCGGTTATGACGGCGCGCCTTGCTGGTCTCCGACTTCGATTACCCGTTGCCACCGCATCTCGTGGCCAACCGCCCCGTCGAGCCGCGCGACAGCGCGCGGATGCTCGTACACGACCGCCGTACGCGCGTGAACGCACACCGGGTCGTCGCGGACCTGCCGCAATACCTGCAGCCCGGCGATCTGCTCGTGCTCAACGACACGCGGGTCCGCCCGTGGCGTCTGCGTGGCACGCGGACCACCGGCGGCGCGGTCGAGTGCCTGCTGCTGCGCATGCAGGGCAACGGCGGCGAGGCCTTCGTCAAGCCGAGCAAGAAGCTGCACCGCGGGGACGTGCTGGCGATGGAAGCCGGGGCCCTGGATCTGATCCTGCGCGAACCGCTCGGCGGTGGCCGCTGGTTGGTGGAGCTGCGCGCCGCCGAGGGCGAGGTCGGCGCCGCGATCGAACGCCATGGTCGCGCCCCGCTGCCGCCCTACATCGAGCGTGATGGTCGCGAAGACGTGACCGCCGATCGCGAGCGATACCAGACGGTGTTCGCGCGCGTGCCCGGCGCTGTCGCGGCGCCGACGGCTGGCATGCACTTCACGCCGGAACTGCTCGCCCGGCTCCGCGCGTCGGGAGTCGAGACCGCGTTCGTGACGTTGCACGTCGGCGAAGGCACGTTCGCGCCGCTGCGCACCGACGTCGTCGAAGAACACAGGATGCACGCGGAGGCCTACGAGCTGCCTCTCGCCACGGCCGCTTCGGTCGAGGCCGCTCGCGCGCGTGGTGCACGCGTGGTCGCGGTCGGCACCACGAGTTGTCGCACGCTCGAGAGCCGGGCACGCGACGATCGAACCGTGGAGGCCGGAAGGGGTTGGTCCGACCTGTTCCTCTACCCGGGACGTCCGTTTCGCGTCGTCGATGCGTTGCTCACGAACTTCCACCTGCCGCGATCGACGCTGCTGATGCTCGTGGCCGCCTTCGCGGGGCGCACGCAGATCCTCGACGTCTACCGCGAGGCCACAGCACGCGAATACCGCTTCTTCTCGTTCGGGGACGCGATGCTGATTCTCTAGGGGGCGGCGGCCAGGCAACTCAGAGCCCGCTGCGCAGCTCTGCGGCTGCTTCGCGCGGTGCTTCGCTCTGCAGGATCCAACTGCTGACCGCGATGCGATCGATCCCGAGCAGGCGCAGCGGTCGCAGATTGGCCGGCGTGATCCCGCCGATCGCGAACAGCGGCAGGCGGAGCCGCTGTGCGGCCTCGATGGCGCCTTCGATCTCCGCGGGCGACTTGCCGGTGTCGTAACCCTTCGTCGCTGTCTTGTGGCAGGGCCCGAAGCCCACGTAGTCCGCGCCGGCCGCTGAGGCCGCGGCGATCTGCGCCGTGTCGTGCGTGCTGATGCCGAGCCAGCCGTCTCTGAGCAGCTTGCGCGCGGCTTCGACGGGCATGTCGTCCTGGCCCACGTGCGCGCCGTCGGCCTGCCACCGCACCGCGAGCATCACGTCGTCGTTGACGAACAGCGGGACGCGCCGCTGCCGGCACGTCTCGCGGCATCGCGCGAAGCCCGGCCGATCCGCGGTCTTCACGCGCCACTGCACCACATCGACGCCGCCGTCGAGCGCCATGTCGAGCGTCTTCCAGGGATCACCGGCGCACAGTTCGGGCGTGAACAGCAGGTAGAGACGGCAGTCGGGGAAGGGCACGACCGCGGCACAGTAGCAGGGCGCAGCGCGGATTCTCGCTGTTGTTGGTCCACGGTCCCGCCGCGTAGGCTTAGTGCGTGTTCGCGGATCAGTTCCTGCCCAACCTGTCGATCTTCGTGCTCGGTCAGGCAGCTGCCTGGTATTACCTGCGATCGGGCCGATGCTGGATCGGCGCAGTTTCGACTGCCGCCTTGTGGGTGCTTGCCGACTTGCTGCTCGTCGCGAGGTTCCTCTTCGGCGCGAGCAGTCAGGACCTCGCGCTGCCGCTGTTCCTGCTGCAGGGAGTCGCGTTGGGCACCCTGGCGGCGCTGCTGCTCGCGTTGTGGCGACGGCGCTGGTCGGCCACTGCGCGCGCGCGGCCGCAGCTCTTCGCCGCGGCGATGCAGCAATACCTGCGCTGCGACCACGTGGCTGCCGCATCGACGTTCCGCCGGCTCACGCGAGCGGATCCGTGGGACGTCGCCGCGTGGACAGCGCTCGGCAACGTGCTGGCGCGATTGGCGCAACCGCAGCGCGCGCGCCGGTGTTACCGCCGCGCTGCGCAGGTCGACACGGGCCGTCACTTCGCGGACTTCCTGCAGCAGCAGAAACGGCTGCTCGGAGATTCTGGCCCGCGTGTGCAGCCGCCTGCGGTCGAAGAGCCTGCGGCCGTCAGTTCACGAAGTACATGACAGCGCCACTGGCCTCGCCGGCACCGAGCGTGAACGTTGCCGGATCGAACCTGCCGCCGTGCGTGGGCTCGACGGTCCAGGTGCCGGCTGGCAGGCCGTCGGCGATGCACTCGCCGTTTGCTTCGGTCAGCAGGTCGAAGCGCGCGCCTTCGCTGCCGCCTTCGAGCACCTGGCGCAGCCGCACCATGCGATTGCCGAAAGGCCGGCCCTGGTTCATGCACATCAAGCGGATCGACCCGCTCTTCATTTCGACGACGACGCTGGGCACCTTGCCGCGCTCGTCGGGATGGCCAGCGCGCACGACGCGACGTTCGATGAACTGAAGGCGCCCGCCGAGCGGCACGTCGATCCGCAGCTCGTACTCGCTGGACGGTTTCAGGTCCGTGAAGCGGAAGTCGCCATACTGGTCCGTGGTCGTGCGGTGTGGCCAATGCGACGTCTCCGCGGGCTCGACAGCGGGCAGCGCGCGGGGCATGCCTTCGCCGGACTTCCGGCGCGCCTTGCGCCGCGCCTCTCGTTCGAAGTCCCTGGCCGGCTCTTCGATCTCACGCAGGCGCACGAGAGCGCCGGGCAGCTCCGTGCCGTTGCTGCGCACGACGCCGACGATCTGTGGGGCGATGAGCGGCGACCGCTTGGCCTCGAGCCCGCAGTGGATCTCCTGTTCTTCGTCGAGCAGCACTTCGCGGCTCAGGAAGACTTCCGCCGGCGCAACGGCGCCGCTCGGCGAAGGAGTGCCCGGCAGCTCGGGAGTGAGTTTCCAGATGCCCGAACACAGGCTGCGGAACGCGAACCCACCATCGGGGCCTGTGACGGCGAGTTGGGAGTCGAGCCAGCCGCTGTCGTGCAGCTCGTTGCCGAACGGCGGCCGCAGCTGCGCGCGCACGCGGAAGCCGGCCGGTGCCGCGCGTTGCTCGACCGTGAGGTAACCGATCACGCTCGCGCGGCGCTTCAGCATGAGGTTGGTCTGCAGGCCGGGGACCGCGAGGATCCTGGGACCCGCGCTCGAGGCGAAGTCGCGATGGCTGGCCTGCAGCGAGAAGAACGTCGGCCAGACCGAGACCTCGAGCTTGCCGTCTTCGTCGGTCGAGCCGACCAGCAGCCGGTCGTTCGCGAGCGCGGCCCACTGTGCGCCAGGGAACTCGAGATCGGGATGGCCGTGCACCTGGATCCGCACGGCGGCGCCGGCGATCGGGGTGCCGCGCATGTCGTGCGTGCGCACCGTCATCGTCTGCAGCGGCAGCATCGTCACGGCCAGTTCGCCTTGGTCGGCCGCAGCGACCGCGACGCCGGGCGCCATGCCGGGAACCGACGCGACGACGACGACCGAGCACGGGTGCAGGCCGACGTATCGCCCAGGTTCGCGTTCGCGTGGCTGCATGAATTGCGGGAGAGCGCGATCGACGGGACGGAACGCGTCGACGGTCACGTAGGTGCGCACGGAGCCGCCCGTCAGCGGCTGGCCGATCGTGTCGACCAGGTGCACCACGAGCTCGCGAGGCCTCCCCACCACTAACGTACTTGTCCTCTTCGCGCCGGACCTGCGGCCGAGTTCGAACCTGAATCGGTTGCCCCGCATCGAGGCCCGGATGTTCGCGGCTTCCTCGAGCGTCGTTGCTCCCGTCGCTCCCACGTCGGGTGGGCGCCAGACTTCGATCCAGGGACCGTTGCCCGGCATCGAGAACACGATGCTCGCCGCTTCCGGGTTCGGGATCGCCGTCTTGATCTCGCCGAGCGCGTTCGTCGTTTGCACGGGCGGCCCGAACCCGAGAGTGGCCTGTACGAAGGCGACCCTGGCGCCGACCCATGGTTGGTCGAACTGGTCGACGAAGCGCAGCGCGACCGGCGTCGTGGGCGCGAGCGTGATCGCGCCGATCTCCGTGTCTCGCAGCGGGGCCACGAGCACGTCGCGACGGTTGCCGACCCCCTGTGCATGCTGGCAGAACACTTCGTGGCTGCCGGGGCGCAGGCCCCGCAGCAGAAAGCGCCCCGCGGCATCGGTCGTCGTGCGCGGGAACGGCAGGAACTCGTCGCGCCGGATCACCCAATCGGGCATCGGGCCAGAACGCAGCGAGCCCGACGCCGAGAAGAGATCGAGGCCCTTCGTGCGTTCGGCGCGCAGGTCGTCGAGGCCGCTCGTGGCGTCGAGCAACGGCGCATCGACGGCGCGCACGGTCGCGTTCGCGAATGGCTGGCCCTGGCCGTCGACCAGGGTGCCCGTAATGCCGCCGCGATCGTCGACGAAGATCTCGCCGAAGTCGGCGTGGAACCAGGTGACCTGGCTCGGCACCTTCTGGAAGTCCATCCAAGCGCCGTCGCGGTCGATGAGCAGGAAGAGCTCGCCGGGATCCGGTTGGCAGCGCAGCGCGAACCTCCCCTGCTCGTCGGTCTTCGTCGTGGGTTCCTGGCGCTCGGGCGCCCCGGTCTCGACCGGCAGCACGGTGTCGAGCCAGCTGCGCGTCAGCCGGATCTCGATCCCGGCCGGGTGCAGCCACGGTCGCTGCCGCACCGTGACGCGGCCGCGCAGCACCAGTGCTGTGGGGTCGTCTTCGGCGGCGACGAGCGGCCGGCGCGCTTCTGCGCCGAGGCTCGCGAGCCACCAGTTCACGCCGGCGGTCGCATTTGCGCGAGCTGCCGGCAATGGCGTCGCGACGGCAAGCGGAGCCGTCGCAGGTGGAATGGGGGTTGGCGTCTCGGCGTCCTCGGTGACGAGCAGGGGTTCCTCGGCCTGTTGCAACAGCGTCCACGCGAGCGCGACCAGCAGGAGCACTCCCAGTGCCACGACGATCCGTTGCATGGCGCCGATGCTAACACGCAACTTCGGCGACGCCTGCTGTGGGGGGCCAGACCCGTGTGACGTTGCCGGGACACTGCCTCTCCCCGGTTCGCCTGCACCCCACCCAGATCCCCTGCATGAGAACCACCGCTCTCCTGTTCTGCGCCGGCAGTCTGTCGTTCTCGCTCGCGGCCCAGGGCCCGCTGCCACCGGTGCCGGTGCCGCCGCAGAATCCGATCACTCCCGCGAAGGCGATCCTCGGCAAGCTGCTGTTCTGGGAAGAGCAGCTGTCGAGCAACAACCGCGTTGCGTGCGGCACCTGCCACACGTTCGGTGCCGGCGGTGGCGATCTGCGCAGGGCTCCGCACCCGGGGCTCGACGGGATCATCCCGTCGCCCGACGACAGTTTCGGTTCGCCGGGACTCATCCGCAGCGACGCGAACAACCACTACCTGCCCGACGCCGCGTTCGGATTGCAGCCGCAGGTCACCAAGCGCGCCTCGCCGAGCTTCCTGACCGCGGCGTGGTTTCCCGAAGTGTTCTGGGACGGCAGGGCCCGCACCAACTTCATCGACCCCGATACCAGCATCACCGCGATCCCGACCGGTGGCGCGCTCGAGAACCAGGCGCTGGGACCGTTGCTGTCGCCGAGCGAGATGGCGCACGACGCGCGCACGTTCGCGAACGTGACGCAGAAGCTCGTCACGGCGCAGCCGATGGCGCTCGCGACGAACCTGCCCGCGGACATGGCAGCCGCCGTCGCCGGCGGTGTGACCTATCCGCAGCTCTTCGCCGCGGCGTTCGGCACGACGGACATCACGGCATTGCGCATCGCCTACGCAATCGCGACCTACGAGCGCACGCTGGTACCCAACCAGACACCGTGGGATCTGTTCACGGGCGGCAACCCGCTCGCGATGACGCAGCAGCAGCAGAACGGCATGAACGTGTTCAACGGCCCGGGGCGCTGCAACCTGTGCCACACGCCCGGTCTGTTCAGCGACCGGCAGTATCGCAACCTCGGTCTGCGACCGATTGCCCAGGACAACGGCCGGCAGGCCATCACGGGCCTCTTCGCGGATCGCGGCAAGTTCAAGGTGCCGAGCCTGCGCAACGCGGGGTTGCGCGCGAGTTTCATGCACAACGGCCAGTTCACGTCGATCAACCAGGTGTTCGGCTTCTATCGCAACGGCGGTGGGCCGAACCTCGACAACAAGGATCCGCTGCTCGTGCCCCTGAACGTGCCGCCGCAAGCCGCGGCCGATCTCATCAGCTTCGTCGCGACCGCGTTGACCGACCCGCGCCTCGCGCAAGGCTTGCCGCCGTTCACGCGGCCGACGCTGCGCAGTCAGCTGCTGCCGCAAGCCGGCATCGTCTACGGGCCTGGCTCGGCCGGTACTGGCGCTCGCATTCCGGCGATCCTCGCCGAGGTGCCCGCCAACCTCGGCAACCCGGACTGGAAGATCGGCGTCGCGAACGCGCGCGGCGGCGCACTCGCGACGCTCGTGCTCAACTTCGTCCCCGCCAGCACCCAGATCTTCGGCGTGAACCTCAATGTCGGTCTCGACGGCGGTGAGATGCTCGTGACGTTCGGGCTCGGCGGTGCTTCCGGCGTGGCGGGCGCTGGCTACGGGACGCTGGCCCTCGGACTGCCGCCGGACCCGTGGCTCGCCGGCATCACGTTCTACGGGCAGTGGTTCGTCTGGGACGGCGGTGTGCCCGCGGGCGCGGCATCGACTCGCGGCGCCGAGATCCGCTTCTTCTGACAACCGGACACGATTAGGCTCGCTACGTCCGCGCGCGTGCGCGGCACGGCGAGCCTGCGTGAGCGATCCCGACCCGAAACACGACCAGTTGCTCGAGGCCGAGGCCCGCTTCTGGGACCTCCAGGAAGAGCGCATCGGGAGTCTGTATGCGCGGCCGCACGACTGGCGTTTCGTGCCGGTCATCGCCGAACGCATCATCCGGCCGCGCGTGCGCACTTCGCTGCGCTTGATCGACGGCAACCGGGACCGCATCCACAGCCTGCTCGACATCGGCTGTGGCAATGGTTGGTGGTGTCATGCGATGGCCAAACGCGGCATCCGCAGCATCGGGATCGACCTGTCGCAGAAGAAGATCGAGACCGCGAAGCGCATGGCCGCCGAGCAGGGTGTCGCGCATCTGTGCGAGTTCGTCGCGGGCGACGTCATGAAGTGGCGGCCGGAGCAACCCGTCGATCTGCTGACGTCCTACGGCAGCCTGCACCACTTCCCGGCGTTCGAGCGTGCAATCGACCACCTCGTGCAGCACCACCTGAAGCCCGGCGGGCTCATGTTGTTCGTCGAACCCCACTTCGAGGGCATGGCGCCCGAAGTGCGCACGTTCCTGCTGCGCTGCGCGAGCAACCGCTTCTTGAAGCGACTGTTCGACATCGACTTCTACCTCGAGGTCACGGGCCGCAAGACGATCGACGGACCGGAGCCGCAGATCGAAGGCGTCGACATGAACGTGCGCCACGAGAGCCCGGCCGGCAAACAGTTCTTCGGCGACCACGTCGACCTCGACCACTTCTTCTGCTCCCGCTTCGAGGTGATCGAGCGCGAGTTCTTTCACTACTTCGCGGGCCACGCGACGAACGCGTTCTACGTGTTCATGAAGTCCAGGCTCGCGCGCGGTCTGTGGCGGTTGGTGTTGCCGTTCGTCGTCTGGCGCGACACGCGGCTGCTCAGGAGGCCCGAGTATCAGAAGTACGCCGAGGAGGGGCTCTGGTTTCTGCGCGCGAAGGGTGGAACATGATCTGCCCTGACACCGTGACGCGAGCGGGGAGCACCTACCGATGAGCCGTTTGTTCTGCCTGTTCCTGCCGTCGATCCTCGCGGCGGTTCTGCCCGCGCAAATGCCGCCACCTTCAGCGGGCGACGTTCCGGTCGGCAAGGCCAGGCTGCAGATCGCAGTCGGCAGGGATGAGGCTGGCAAGATCGAGCTCGACGTCTTCACGTATCGTCCCGAGAAGTGGAGCGGCGAACGGCTGCTGTTCGTGCTGCACGGCGTGCTGCGCAACGCCGACGAGTATCGCGACCATTCCGTGTCGATGGCAGATCGCTTCGATTCGCTCGTCGTGGCGCCGAAGTTCGATGCCGAACGCTTCCCGAGCCGCGCCTACCAGCGCGGTGGCATCCAGCGCGCGGACGGATCCGCGGCGCCGCCGGACCAATGGACCTATGCGCGCATCCCCGAGCTCGCCGCGGCCATGAGCGAACGCACCGGCAAACCGAAGGCGCAGCTGTTCATCATCGGGCACTCGGCCGGCGGACAGTTCGTGATGCGCATGAGCGCGTTCCAGGACACGGGGGCGGTGCGGCTCGTGGCCGCGAATCCGGGCAGTGCCTTGTTCCCGACCACGGAGATGGCGTTCGGTTACGGCTTCGGCGGGCTGCCGCCCGAGCTCGCCGACGACGACCGCCTGCGCGCCTACCTTGCGGCGCCGCTCACGCTCTACCTCGGCACCGCAGACGACGCGCCCGACGAGAACTTCGACAAGAGCGAGGTCGCGATGCAGCAGGGCGGCGGCAGGCACCAGCGTGGTCTTGCGTTGTATTGGAGCGCGAGGACGCTCGCGGCGCAGCGCGGCTGGCCGTTCCACTGGCGGCTCGTCGAGGCTCCCGGGATCGCGCACGACCACGAGAAGATGTTCGACCACGAGAACTGCGCGATCGCGCTGTTCGGCGCGGCGCTGCAGCCAACGGCCGAGCAGAAGAAGTGACCTGACGCGCCACACCCCTGCGTGCGTGCAGGGCTCGGCCCTCGTCGCGGGCTTTGACAGCCGGCGCACGAATCCCGACGATTCCCGCTGTGGCTCGCATGAGCGAACGAACCCGAGGCCTGCGGCGGAGCCGACTCGCCGTCTCGGTGATTCTGCTCGCTGCGCTGCCTGGCTGCGCTGCGCTGGCCAGCACCGCGACGTGCGAACTCTGGCGCGGCTACGAGTGGCCGGATCCGGTCGTGGAGGAGCAGCTGGTCGAGCGACAGACCAAGTGCACGGTCGGAACCCTGGTTCCGTTGCAACATGTGCTCGAGTACGGCCTCTGGTGGTGCGCCGGCGAAGATTGCTCGACATGGCGCTGGTGGCTCCGTCCGGAGTTCGGGGGTGGAGCAGAGCTTGCGGCTGCGCTCTTCGCGGATCCGGACTTCTGCACGGTCGATGCAGCCGCGATCGACGCCGTGCGCGGCCACATCTGCGCTGACGATGAGGTGCTCACGAACCAAGCCCGGCTCGAGGTCGTAGTGCGGTTGCACAGCGAGGCGATCGGCCACGCGGTGTCCGATGCGGAGATCTCGCCGGCGGCCGCGCGCGCGCTGGCGACCACGCGCCGCAACGCGTACATGCTGGCAGCCGATCCAGGAGCAGGCCTGCCGGCCGTGTACCGCGATTGCTTGGAGCGGCTGCCGGCCATCGACCTTCGCCGGCTCGTGGGCGCGAAGTTCGAGGTGCGCGCGGAAGCCTGGGTCTTCGTTGGTGACGACGGCAGACCTGCGTTTCAAGACGGCACCGCGGCAGGCGAATCGCCTGCCGGCGACGCAGATGTGCCGCTGGCCGACCGGCTCACCACGCTGGGGGAGCTGTCCTTGCTCGTGCGCGTCGGCCACGGTGGCGACTCGACGATCCTGCGCGTGCGACCGGATCGGTTGTGGTTGTTGAGCGGATTGGACGTCGATGGCGATCGCTTCGTGCATCGTTCGAACTGGCATCTGCAGGCAGCGCCGCTGTCCCTCGAGGCGCGGCCGGCCGTCGATGCGCCGCGCTGGCAGGCGACGCTGCGTTTGCAAGAGGACCAGTATCAGCGATCGCTCCATCCGGTGCTGATCGACGGCGAGTTCCTTGCCAACGTTGCGCTGACACCGGTGGCGCTCGCATTCGATGTCTTTTTCGGGCCCGGAGCCGGCGTCGACTTCCTGCGCTGGCTCACCGGCAAGAACCCCGCCAGGGGCGAGCCCCAACAGCGACGCAACTGAGAGACTTCAAGCCAGCTCGAACGCGCTGCGGTAGCAGGCGTGCTGCTGCAGGTGTTCGACGAGCGAACGCAGATCGCGGTCGTGCGCGAGCGTGGCGCTGTCGCCGACGATCGTGAGGTGACGCCGGGCGCGCGTCAGCGCGACATTGAGGCGGCGCAGCTCGGCGAGGAATCCGACCACTCCCGCTTCGTTGCTGCGCACGAGCGACAGCACGACCGCCTCTTTTTCGCGTCCCTGCAGGCCATCGACGGTGCCGATCTCGAGCCCGTCGTCGGTGCCGAGCCGCGTGCGCAGCAGCTGCACCTGCGCGTTGTAGGGCGTCACGACGGCGATCGCCGTGGCCGGCACACCCGCGTCGCGCAATGCCGTCACGATGCGCACGACGAGCTCCGCCTCGCCGGGGTTGCTCTTGCTGCCCTCGTCGTCGCCGACTGTCTCCTCGTGACCGCAGCCGGCCGTGTCGACGAAACAGAGCGGCTCGCTCGTCCACTCGGTCGTCGCGACGTCGGGCAGGTCGGTCAGCAGATGTTTCTGCACCGCGGCGGCGGCCGTGAGCTTGCCGCCGTAGAACCGCGCCGCGGACCAGGCCATGATCCGTTCGTGCATGCGGTATTGCACGGTCAGCGTGCGCGCGACGACTGGGGCCATCGTCGACTCGGCGAGTCGTTCGAAGAGCGTGTAGCCGAGACCCGCGCGCGCCGCATGCTCCGAGTGGATCGTCGGTGGCAGCTGGCGGTGATCGCCTGCGAGCACGGCGCGCTTGCCGCGCTGCAACGGGATCCAGCACGCGGCTTCGAGGGCCTGCGCGGCTTCGTCGATCACGACGCGATCGAACGGCTTGTCGAGCAGCAGCGGGTCGGCGGCACCGGTCGTGGTCGCGAGCACGACCTCGGCGCCGTCGACGAGACCGCGCGTGATCGCGCTCTCGATCTGCCGCAGCTCGGCCCGCAGAGCGCGTACTTCGTTCCGCGCGGCAAAGCGATCGTGGCGCGTCCTGGCGCGGTGCACCTTGCGCAAGCCCTGGTCGACCTCGCGGCGCACGTCGCGCAGCAGTTTCTGTTCGGGCGCGTCCAACACGAGACTCGCGAGCGAGACGTCGCGTACGGCTTCCTGTACGCGCGCAGGATGGCCGAGCCGCACGATACGCAGGCCCGCGCGAAGCAGGCGCTCGGCGAGGTTGTCGACGGCGACGTTCGACGGCGCGCAGGCGAGGATGCGTTCGCCGCGCGCCACGGCCTGGCGGATGAACTCGACGACGGCCGTCGTCTTGCCGGTGCCGGGCGGGCCGTGAATGAGGGCCACGTGCTCGGATCGAAGCGCGAGCAACACTGCGTCGCGCTGCGAGGGATCGAGCGTGTCGTCGAACCAGCGCAGCGACTCGGCCGTCGGTTTGTTGCCGATCTCGGGCTCGCGTTCGCCGAAGAAGACGTCGAGATAGCGGGCTTCCTCGCCCTTGCGTTCGCGCGCGAGGTCGCGCAGCGCCGCATCGAGGCGTTTGTAGGTGACGTCGGTCGCGATGCGGTCGAGCCGCACGAGCGGCGGCAGGTCGGCCTCCTCGTCGTCGAGTGCGATCGTGAGCTGGTCGCCGCGCGCGCGCACGAACACGGCCGTCGTGATCGGGGCAGCGTCGCGCGACGCGCGCACCGCTACCACGTCACCGGGCGCGAAGCGATGCGCGGGCAGACCGGCGCGGCTGGGCCGCAGGATCGCGTGCAAGCGGCCGCCGAAGCCCGGCTCGAGGTCGTTGACCTCGAGGCGCAGCAGGGTCACGCCGCGTGCGACGAGCTCCGCATCGCTGCATCGATGGAGCAGGCGTTCGGACTCCGCGATCTCGGCCAGGCGTTCGACCTGCAGCAGGCGTTGCTGTTCGGCGAGGAAGGGGCGGCGGTCCACGCCCGGATCGTGCCGGCGCGAGGGCGCGGACGCGAGCATCCTACGTCGCAGCGGGGGTGGTTGCGCGTTTCGCCGGAGTTCGGTCCCCGCGTTGCGACGTGGAGTATCGCGTGAGCCTGGTCGCCTGGCGGGCGAGCAGGCTCAGTTGACCTTCTCGCTGATCGTCTTCGCCTGCAGGAACTGCAGCAGGTAGTCGGGTCCGCCGGCCTTGCTGTCCGTGCCCGACATGTTGAACCCGCCGAACGGGTGCCCGCCGACGAGCGCGCCCGTGCACTTGCGGTTGATGTAGAAGTTGCCGACGTGGAAGCGCCTGGCCGCTTCCTGCTTGTGCTTCTCGTTGTGAGTGAACACGGAGCCCGTCAGCCCGTACTCGGTGTTGTTGGCGACCGCGAGGCCCTCTTCGAAGTCCTTCACTTTGATGATCGCGAGCACGGGACCGAAGATCTCCTCGAGCGAGATCTTCGCGGTTGGTTGCACGTCGGCGAACACGGTCGGCTTCACGTAGTAGCCGGCCGACGGGCCGGCTTCGCCGCCGATCAGCAGCTTGCCCTCCTTGGCGCCGGTCGCGATGTACTCGAGCGTCTTGCGTTTGGCCGACCCGTCGACCATCGGCCCGAACGCGTTCGTGCGCTCGCTCGGGTGGCCGATCTTGATCGCGGCGACCTTGGGCGTGATGCGCCGGCAGAACTCGTCGTAGACGTCCTGGTGCACGATCGCGCGGCTGCACGCCGAGCACTTCTGACCCTGGTAGCCGAACGCCGACGCGACGACCGCGTCGACGGCCTTCTCGAGGTCGCATTCCTCGTCGACGAGGATGCTGTCCTTGCCTCCCATTTCGGCGATCACGCGCTTGAGCCAGATCTGGCCGGGCTTCGTCCTGCTGGCCGTTTCGTAGATCCAGAGACCCGTGTCGCGGCTGCCCGTGAACGAGACGAAGCGCGTGAGCTTGTGCTCGACGAGCGCGCTGCCCACCGACGAGCCGGGTCCCGTGACGAAGTTGAGCACGTGCTTGGGCAGGCCGCATTCGTACATGAGGTCGACCCACATGCCTGCGATTGCGGGCGACTGGCTGGCGGGCTTGAGCACCACGGTGTTGCCGGCGAGCAGCGCGGCCGACGTCATGCCGGCCATGATCGCGAGCGGGAAGTTCCACGGCGGGATCACGACGCCGACGCCGAGCGGGATGTAGATCATCCGGTTCTTCTCGCCGGTCACCGGCGTCACGGGCTGCGGCTGTGCGAGGCGCAGCAGCTGGCCCGCATAGTATTCGAGGAAGTCGATGGCTTCGGCCGTGTCGGCATCGGCTTCGGCCCACGACTTGCCCACTTCGTAGCAGAGCAGCGCCGAGAAGGCGTGCTTGCGCTCACGCATTCGTTGCGCGGCCTTCAGGAAGATCCGTGCGCGGTATTCGGCGTCGGTGGCGGCCCAGGCCGGGAAGGCGGCGTGCGCGCTCTCGACGGCGAGATTCGCGTCGGCCTTGCCGAGCTTCTGATACATGCCGATGAGCCGGGAGATCTCGCCGGGGTCGTGGCTGTCGAACAACTCCCTGCCGCGAACCGCTTCGCCTCCGATCCAACAAGGCCAGGTGCGGCCGAGATACTCTTTCTCGATTGTCTGCAGGGCCTTCGCGAACGCCTGCTGTTCCTCGGGGCGGGAGAAGTCGGTGAACGGTTCGTTGCGGAATTCGGGCAGCTGCACGGCCGCGTCCTTTTCTTCTGGTGGGGGGCCCAGGATGCGGAAGTGCGGGCCAGAACGCAAGCGACCTGCCGGGAGGTGACCGGCAGGTCGTCGCGGGGATCAGGCACAGGGCACGGAAGTCAGGTCGCGATCAGGCAGGACAGGAGGCCGGGAAGAACCTCAAGAGGCCTGCCACTTATGTCTTTGCACGTTTTGCTGGAAGCGGTCGGCATCGGCGCGGCTGAACAGCCGCACACGACCGCCGCAGGTCACGCAATACGAGTAGTTCACGCTCATGAGGAAGCACACGTACTGCCGGCACTGCTCGCACCACTTCTGTTCATTGTAGAATTCACCGCGGCCGGGCGGCTGCGGTGCGTGGGGGTCGGGATTGTTCACGAACACCCAGGAAGCAACGGGCAGGCCAGGCGCCGCGTTCGCGCGAGATCGCCGCGAACATGCGATGGCACGGCCGCCGGTGGGGGGCCATGCGGGCCGAGGCCCGGGCGGTTGCCGCGAAGCGACGTGTTATTGCGACGGGCCGAGTCGCAACGTTGCGACTGTTGCACCAGCGCGACGCTTGTGCCACCGCACGCTCTGCGGGGCGGTGGCAGGACTGCGAGATCAACGCGACTGCGCGGCCATGAGCTCGGCGCGAACGCGCGTGTCCGTTTCCCGTGCGAGTGCTCTGGCCAGGGCCGGGTGTCTGCCGTCGATGCGACCGATGGCCCACGCCACGTGGCCGCGCACGACGGGATCCTCGTCGCCGAGCGCCGTGAGCAGGGGCCCCAGCGCCTTTTCGTCGCGGCGATTGCCGAGCACGATCGCGGCGTTGCGGCGCAGTCCCGAGCGCGTGGCGCGACGCATCGCCGTGCCCGTGAACTCGGCTTCGTAGCGCGCTTGGTCCATCACGAGCACGTCGATCAACGTCCAGGTCTGCACGATGCGGTGCGGGCGCAGGTCCGCGGGCCGTTCGTCGCCGCGCAGACCGAGCCTCGCGCTCTTCCTCGTGAACGGACAGACTTCGAGACAGATGTCGCAGCCGAACAGCCACTCCGCCTGCTTCTCGCGAAGGGCAGGCGCGATGAAGCCGCGCTGTTCGATCGTCGTGTAGCTGAGACAAATCCTCGCATCGACCTGGAACGGTGCCGTGATCGCGCCGGTCGGGCAGGCCTGAAGGCACGCGGTGCAGCTGCCGCACGAACCAGTCGCAGGCGGATCGGGGGGCAGGTCTTCGCCGGTCAGCAGTTCCGCGAGTTGCAGGTAGGGTCCATGGGTCGGTGAGATGACCATCGCACTCTTCGCGAGGAAGCCGATGCCGGCCTGCACCGCGAGGGCGCGCTCGAGTACGGGCACCGCGTCGGTGCCGCCGTTCATCGATCCGTGTGGCAGTCCCGCGGCCTCGAGCCGGAGCCGGAGTTCGCAGACCCGTTCGCGCAGCCAGCGGTGGTAATCGCGGCCGACGGCGTAGCGGGCTACTCGCCCGCCGTCGGACAACACACCGGCAGGGCCGCCATAGTCCACGGCCAGACTGATGGCCGAACGGACACCCGCGCGCCACCTGGTCGGCTCGAGGATGCGGTCCGTGTTCCGCTCGAGATACCGCATCTCTCCGTGCCGGCCCGCTTGCAACCAATCGAGGAAGTGCTTGCCGTGCTCGCCTGGTCCCGCCGGACCGAAGCGCACCAGATCGAACCCAGCCTCGAGGGCGATCGTCCGGATCGTGTCGGCCGACATGGGCGCCATGATTCGGCGATCCTACCCGCGTCTGGCAAGGCGCCACGAGTCTCACGACCTCAAGGGCATGCACGGATCGTGCCGATGCCATGGTGCCGAGCGCGGGGAGACCGAGCACGGGGCACGTCATGACCAAGAAAACACTCGCGGTCCAGGACTCGTCGACGAGCAAATACGTACTGCCTGCAGCGCCACGCGTTGTAGGTGAGATCGTGGTCGTGCCGCCGGCGCGGCTGCCGCTCTCCGAGCTGCGGCGCGGCGGAGAGGTAGCACGTGCGCTCGGGGACTGCTTCCTCACGCACGCGGAATGCCTGCAGCATTTTCTCGCCGAGATCCGGACCCGTCTCGTGTCGTTGGACAGCGCGCTCGCCGAAGACTCGCGGGCCCAGCTCAGGGGAGCCCTTCACGATGTGCTGAGCGTGCTCGAATGGTGCGATGCCGTACAGTCGGAACTGCAGCAGGACTGCGGCCGTGCGGCTGCCCGAGCCGAGCCCATCGACGTCGTCGACTTGTGCCGTTTGGTCGCCGCGTCGTCCGGGCCAGCAGATCTGGTGCAGGTTTCGGGCCAGCTGCCCACGACCTGGTGGGGTGAGGCGCGGACCCTGGCCAAGGCGCTGGAACTCGGGCTCGCGCTGGTCGCGGAACGGGCAGGCGGCAGCGGCTGCCGTTTCGTCGAAGTGTATGCCGAGGCAACGCATCCGAGAATCCGGATTGCCAGCTCAGGTGATCCCCAGGAGGAGGTCGATCGCGACGCCGTTCGCCGCTTCCGCCAGGCGGTAGCGCAGGTGGGCGCTCGGGTCCTGCCGGACGCAATTGGCCCCGGTGGCAGTGGGCTCGTGATCGAGCTGCCGGTGGTGCGCGGCTGAGCGCCGGGGGACACCCCCAGACAAACTGCGCCGTTACTTCCCGCGAGGCACGGGCTATGGCAAGATAACCGGCAGTATTGCCGGTCGTGCTGGACCGGCGTACCCCCGAACGCTGCCATGTTGCACCCGAACCAGAGCCCGATGGATCGCGCGGTTCTCCGCGGCCGGTTGCTCGAGTTGTGGGAGCGAACTGGCAACTCGGGACTCGGAGCGTTGTCTCATGGCGCGTTGCCGCGATCCGATGCAGTGCTTGCGACGGAGCAGGACTTCTCGGACTGGGTCAGCACGTGCCTCATGGATTGCTACAAGGAGACTGGTGACCCGGCGGTGTTCGCGCTGCTGTTCGAACTGAATCGAGGTTCGTTCCTGCACGCGATCCAGTCCAACCTGCGTCGCTCGTTCCATCACGTCGATGCGCAGGACGTGCTGCAAGAAGTCTTCCTGAACATCTACCGGTACCCACACCGCTTCCACGCCGACAAGGCTGATGCCTTCCGCGGGTGGGGTCATCGCATCGCGCGCAACACGCTGCTCAAGTTCTTGAAGGGTGAGGCTCGCCTCTCGCGGTTCCACGCGATCGACGAGGATGTCCTGCAACCCGAAGATGTGCGTGGGCGCCGGCCCGATCGCGCAGCAAGTGAGGCCGAGAGTGCTGACGTCGTCAATCACGCGTACGTGCTCTACCTGCACCTCTATCTCATCCACTTCGGAAGACTCTCACCGAAGGAGCGGCTCGCCCTCACGATGGTCGAAGTCGAGGACGTGTCGTATCGCGACGCGGCGGAGGCTCTGGGCATCCGTCTCGAGAACCTCAAGATGGTGATCTTTCGCGGCCGCAGGAAGATCTTCCGTGGCATGGCACGTTCCCTTGGCGATTTGTCGCTGACCCCGGCAGTTCGGGCGTGGAAGCCGAATCTGCCCGGGAGAATGCCTTCCCGAGGGGACAGCCCCAGATGTCGCATTTTTTGTCGTTCGCCTGAGGCCGTTCCGATCGCGAGTGACCGGGGTACGGCGGACGCCTAGAGTGGCCAATGGTCCATGCAGAGTCCCTAGCCGAAAGCGGGAGCGACCCGTGCCTCCAGATCCAGGTGGACCTGTCCGCGATGCTGGATGGCGAATTGGATGCGCCGTCCGTGCGCCGCGTCATGGTGCACTCGGACGTGTGTCCGTCGTGCCGAGAATTCCTCGACGGCATTCGCAGTCAGGTACGGCTGCACCGCAAGATTGCGGCAGCAGCGATTGCCGAGGATCAAGTGCCGGCAACCGCCGGTGCCGAGGCTGCTGTGGCGGGCACGGCAGGTCTGCGCCAGCAGCTGACCGGAGACCGGCGCAAGCTGTCCAAGATCCTCTACGAACTCGGTCGGTGTTTCGTGCTCATGGGGCTCTCTCCGGACTTCTCGAGAGAAGTTGCAAAGGAGCCCATGCCTGTCCCCGACATGGCCATGAAGGGGCGCAACCTGCTCGATGAGGTGGCGCGGTCGGGTGCGGGTGCCCGCGGTTCGGAGCTGGGAGCAGAATGGGTCTTGGCAAAAGACCTCTTCGACGGCCAGCTGCGTTCGCCCGAGGAGAATCTGAGCAAGGGCCAGCGCCTGCTCTCCGAGTGTCTCGCACTGGACGCCGAATGCTACGAAGCGCGCATCTACCTGGGGCTCGTGCACCACGTGCGTGGCCAGAGGGCGATTGCGCGAAAGCAGTTCCAGATGGTGTTGTCGGCATCGTCCGACCGCCGCGTGCGTGGCTTCGCGTTGCTCAACCTGGGCAACATCCACCTCGACGAAGGTGACCTCGACGGCGCCGTAGGCCTGCTCTTGCAACTGGTCGAGTCAGGCGTCGTCCGTGAACAGCCGAGCCTCGGCACAGCGTATTTCAATCTCGGTCTGGCTTACGGCATGACCGCGAGGTTCCAGGAATGCCTGGAGTGGTTCCGGCGCATGGAGGCCGAGCTTCCGCACAAGCGCGCTTGGATGGCCCGCGAAGTGGGGCGACGGAGCTATTTCCTGCACCTCATCCGCAGCAATCCGCAGGCCCACATTGTCGCCGACGCCTTCCCAGCGTGGTTTGCCAGCCGTACGGTAGGCGCCTGATTGGCAACGATGCTGACGATTTGACACTGTGATGACCAGCACCCCGTCTGCCGATAAGCCATGTCCATCGGGGATTGCCCCTACCGTTCACGAGATTACATGCTAGCATTCGCTGCGCCTCGTCGAGCCATTGGGCTTGCCGCACCCATGAACGTTCTTCTCCGCCTGACGCTCGCAATTGCACTGGCCGTCTGGATCGCGTGTCCAGTCGTCAATGGCATGGGCGAAGGCGGTGGTGGCGGCGGTGTCTGGGTGCTGCCGCGAGCGATGCAATTCAGCTCGGCGGTGGGCCCACAGCCTGGCACCGCGCCGCGCTCGACGCTCGCCTTCGCGAACGCGAGCCAGGACATCCGACTTGTCGTTTCCGAAATGAGCACGGGAGTCGCGACGCTCACCGAAGAGTCCAGCTCGACATCGACGTCGCTCGCGGTCGTAGGCGCGGAGGTCGTGATCCCGTCGGCGCTGCAGCAGGCGTTAGTCAGTTCGAGCTGCGCGTTGGCGACGATCGTGATCGTGGACGCGCACCAGGTCGGCTACTACATCCAGCTGGTCGTCCAGTCTGGCACTGGCGGCTTCGAGTTGCGCGTCTTCTAGTTGGACGTCGCCGCAACGCGGCGTCCTCGTACGGAAACAGCCGCGAGCCGCCGCGGCGGCAATGGGAGACCTACCGGCGCAATTGGCCAGAGCGTCGCAGAGCCAACATGCCGCCGGGGTCGTTGGTGCACATGGCGTCGATGCCCAGAGCGGCGCCGCCGCGCCAGCCGAGCTCGGAGTCGGTGGTGTAGGTGCAAAGCAGCAGCCCGGCGGCGTGGATGCGTTCGACGTGCGCGAATCGCAGCGCGTCGTCGCGCCAATGGATCATGCCCGCACCGAGCTCGAGAGCCGCCGCGATGGCCGCCGCATCGGGTTCGGGGAACCTGTCCGTCGGACCGAGCACGGCGAGTGCCTGCGATGGTGCCAGCTTTCCGGCGGCGGCGACGAAGTCCCAGTCGAACGACTGCAGGATGCAGCGCCGCAGCGCATCGTGTCGGCGCAAGACCTCGATGTAGCGTTCGGCGCCGCCCGCCTTGTGCTCGATGAGCGGAATGCAACCTGGCAAGAGAACTGCGAGCACTTCCGCCAGCGTCGGGATCCTCTGACCCGCATGGGCCGCGTCCCGCCATGCTCCCGCATCGAGCCGAGACGCTTCCGCGTGCGTCGCCTGTGCCACCAAGGCGCCCGGTCCGAGTCTTCGTGCTGCATCCGAGGTCCGATCGAACGTCTCGTCGTGGATGCACAACAACACACCGTCGCGAGTCGCGCGCACGTCGAACTCCTGCATCGCGACGCCGAGCTCGCAGGCCGCGCGGAACGCGGGCAGGGTGTTCTCGGGAAACCTCGAACTGTCGCCGCGGTGGGCGACGACAACCGGGCCGTCGACGAGGCCTTGCCGCAACGCGTCGAAGACAGGATGGTGCGGGTCGCTCATGCCGATCCGCAGTGTAGCCACGCATGGTTCGGTGACGCCGCCACACATCGCACAGAATCGTGCGCGGAAGGAGGTGGGGTCGGGGCCTGTCTGGCATGATCGCGACCATGCCTCCAGAGACCTACCGCTTGTTGCACGTCGTCGGTGCGCTGACGTTGATGATCGGCCTCGGCGGGATGCTCGCGACCGCTGGCCGTGACGGCAGCAAGCCGCCTATGCTGTTCATGGCGCTGCACGGGATCGGCCTCTTGACCTTGCTCGTCGCGGGCATCGGGGTCGCACACAAGTCCAACCTCGGTTGGCCGAACTGGATGCTGGCCAAGATCGCGTGTTGGGTGCTGCTCGCGGCGCTGCCGGTCCTCGTGCGACGCGGCGTGTTGCCGCGCGGGGTCGCTGCCCTGCTCGTGATCGGCCTCGGCGCTCTGGCCGCGTGGTTGGCACTCACCAAGCCCTTCTGAGCCAGGTTGCCCGCCATGAACGAAGCGAAGATCCGGGCCACGATCGAAGAGAGCATCGCCACGAAGCAGCGGCTGCTCGCGCAGTGCACTCCGAGCCTGAAGAAGCTCTGCGAACTGGCCGTGGCCACGCTGCGCGGCGGCGGCAAGATCCTGCTGTGCGGCAACGGCGGCAGTTCTTGTGATGCTGCTCACGCGGCTGGTGAGCTCGTGGGCTGGTTCGAGCAGAAGAAGCGGCGCCCCTACGCGGCGATTGCCCTGGGGCATCAGATTCCGACTCTGACTGCGGTCGGCAACGATGCCGGTTTCGAACACGTCTTCGCGCGCGAGGTGGAAGCGCTGGGCCGCCCCGGCGACCTGTTGGTCGGTTTCACGACTTCGGGCAGCAGCAAGAACGTCGTCGCCGCGCTGCAGCAGGGACGCAAGATGGGGTTGGCGACCGCGGTATTCTGCGGCGAGAAGCGCGGTGCAGCCCTCGAGCATGCCGACGTGGCCGTGCAAGTGCCGTCCCAGAACACGGCGCGCATCCAGGAGAGCCATCTCGTCTGCGTGCACGTGCTGTGCGCCGCAGTAGAAGACGCCTTTGCGGCGGGTTGAACGGCGTCGCGACCGATCGCGACCGGCTTCCTCAGCCCTTCTTCTGCTCGATCACCTTCCAACTCGTCGTCCAGACCCCGGGCAGCACGGTGTCCTCGTGCATCGGGCCGTTCGGCATGTCGTCGGTGATCGCGAATTCGGCGGCGCGCTGCAGCAGCGGCGAGGGGAACTTCGTGCTGCGCGGCGGGCCGAGGACCTGCATGCCTTCCTTCGCCTTGGTGACCACCATGTCGCCCGTGGTCAGCACGCAGTTGCTCCAGTACCGCACCTTGCCGATGAGCTCCTCGAGCTCCGGGATCCGCTCGCGCGACGCGATCGCGACCATCGTGGTCACGGCGAGGATTCCGCTGCGCGTCGTCCAGGCCAGCTCCTTGTCCGCGGAAACGCCGGGCAACACCGTGTTGCCGGCGGGCAGTGGGTTGGCCAGGCCTCCCTTGAGTTCGGCCGACGGGAACATGAGCACGGTGCCGTCTTCGAGGCTGTGCGAGAACACGTAGACGTAGCGAGGTTCGCTGCAGGTGAACGACAACCGGATCGGCGATTCGGCGGCGAGCTCGTGGTAGTTCCGAGCCTGCGTGATCTGCGCGCCGAGCCCGATCCGCCACGTCGAGGCCGGCGTTGGCGTCGGACCGTCCGCCGGGGAAGCCGGAACGAACTTCCAGACGGCGAATGCGATGGCTGCTGCTGCGACGGGAATCAGCACGAGGCGTGCGTTCATCCTCTCCACACTACTGCGGCGGCGACCAAGGTCGAGATGGGACGCGTACGCGACTTGCGCGCCGAGAGCCGGTGGCGTCAGATGGGGCTGCCCTTTCCCTCGACAATCATGCGAACCATCTGGCTGTCACCATTGCTGTGTTCGTTCGTGCTCGTTGCGCAGGAGGAGACGGCCAAGAAGGCCCCTGAGCCCAAGGCGACCAAGGCCGAGCCGAAGAAGTTCACCGAGTTTCCGGTGCCCGAGGCCGCGCCACTCGATGTCGAAGCTGCGAGCAAGCAGGCCATTGCCGCGATGCTGGCGCTGCAGGAGGGGGAGGACGGCGACCCGTGGCCCTACGAGGGTGTCTACCGCGAGGACAGGAAGGGCCGCGAGGACCCGGGCCAGTTGCCGGTCGGCTATCGCGTCGGCGGCACGGCGATCGCGTGCCTCGGGCTGATCGCGACGCCCGGCTATCGCGGCGACGAGGCCCGCAAGGCGGCGGTGGAGCGCGGACTCGAGTTCGTGCTAGCGACGCTGGACGCACCGCGCATGCAGATCGAGTTCATCGGCACCTATGACGTGCGCGGCTGGGGGCACATCTACGCGCTGCAGCTCCTGCTGATGCTCGAGGACCGCGGCCTCGTGCCTGGGTCGGTCAAGGAAGTTCCGGCGAAGACGAAGTGGCTGGTCAAGGCGCTCGTCGAATCGGCGATTCCGCAGAGCGGCGGTTGGAACTACTCGCGCGGAAGCGGCTACCTGAGCCCGAACAACAAGGCCTCGACGTTCATGACCGCGCCGGCACTGCAGGCCCTGTTCCATGCCAAGGCGCGAGGTCACACCGTGCCCGACGAGGTCGTGACGCAGGCGCTCGACGCGCTCGAGCGGTCGCGGGCCAAGCCGGGTGGTTACGCCTACGGCGCGCCGGCGGAGAGCCAGGCGGACGTCGAAGAGGAGAAGCTGTCGATGATGGACAAGACGCCCAGCTCGGCAGCGAGGGCCGTCGCCTGCGAGACGACGCTCCTACTCGCGGGCCGCGGTGACCAGAAGCGCCTCGAGACCGCCATCGACCGGTTTTTCGCGCATTGGGATGATCTCGCAGTCCGCAAGAGCCAGCCCTTCACGCATGTCAAGCCGTACGGCATCGCTCCGTACTACTTCATGTTCGGCCACGTCTACTGTGCGCAGGGGATCGAGCAGCTGGCTTCGGCAGAGAAGCGCGAGCTGCTGCGCGCGAAGCTGCGCGCCGTGTTGGCGCTGTCGCGCGAGGAAGACGGCAGCTGGAACGACCGCCAGTTCGGGCGTTCGGGCGGGTATGGCACTGCGTTCGCTCTGCTGACGCTGCACATGCCGAGCCTGCCCAAGCCCGTGCCTTGGGCTTCGGGCGCGGTGACGCCCGGCGCTTCGAAGTGACCGCGTTCAGCGACCACCGCGGTGCACCATCTGCGGCGTCGCCTGGTCGGTCGGCATCACGACGATGGTGTCCAGGTTGACGTGAGGAGGGCGCGTGACCGCGAACACGACGCACTCAGCGACGTCGTCGGCGGTCAGCGGACGCGTGTCCTGGTAGACCTTCGCCGCGCGTTCGCTGTCGCCGCGAAAGCGCACGAGCGAGAACTCGGTCTCGACGAGCCCCGGATCGACGCTCGTCACGCGGATCCCGCTGCCGAGCGTTTCCATGCGGATCGCTTCGCAGATCGGCTGCAGCGCGCGCTTGCTGCCGCAGTAGACGCCGCCGCCGGCGTAGGCCTTGTGGGCCGCGATCGAGCCGATCACGACGACGTGCCCGCGCTTTTGCGCGAGCATGTGCGGGAGCACGCGTCGCGTGACCTCGAGCAGGCCGAGCACGTTCGTCTCGACCATCTCGCGCCACGCCTCCCCGGTGCCCTCGGCGATCTTCTCGATGCCGCGCGCGAGCCCCGCGTTGTTCACGAGCACGTCGATCGGCCCGTTTGCCGCGATCGCGGCGGCGACGAAGCGTTCGACGCTGGCCGGCTTGGTCACGTCGAGTGCATGGCGGAACGCCGATGGCTCGACGCCCGCGAGTCGGTCGGAACGGCGCGCGCCCAGCGAGAGCCGATCGCCGATTCGCGCGAAGGCGCGCGCGCAGGCGGCGCCGATGCCCGAACTGGCGCCCGTGATGACTACGTGGCGGGTCATGCCCGCAGGATAGAGGCACAGATCCAGCGGGGCGACATCGCGCCCGGTTCGTGAGCCGGGCGGTCAGGCGACCAGCAGCATGACGATCCCGCGCACCTGGTCGAGCAGCGCCAGGGCCGCGATCGCGACCACGGCGCGCCGCACGGCCACCGAGCCCTTGTCGACCGTCCACTGGCTCGCGAGGTAGCTCCCGGTCGCGGTGCCGACCGCGAGACAAGCCGCGGGACCCCAGGCGATCACCGGGCTCTGGTTCACGAGCACATGCGGCGCCAGCGCGAACCCGAGCAGGCTCGCGACCGACGACGTGATCACGACGACGCCCTTCGCGGCGTTCACGTGCAGCAGGTCGTCGTGGTAGGTGGCGACCAGCACGAGCGCCGCGACGAATCCCGTGCCGATCTGTGCGAAGCCCATGTGCACGCCGATCAGGACACAGCCGATCGGGCCGAGCCAGCGCGGTGCATCGGGGCGGCGGTCGCGTGGCCGGCGCAGCAACTGCTGCCCCAGCAGCAGCACGAGCACGACGACCAGATAGCTGCGGAACGCGAGGTCGTTCGCCTTCAGGGCCAGCAGGTTCCCCGCGAACGCGCCGGGGATCGCGAACATCGCGAGGCGCCAGACCTCCTTGCCGGGGCGGATACCCGCGCGCACGAAGCCGAGCCACGCGAACAGGCCGACGCCGATCGCGCCGAGGCGCGACGACGGATTGGCAACCGCGAGCGGCAGGTCGCACGCGTACTCGAACGCCCACAAGGCCAAGATGCCAGCACCGCCGGCGACGTTGTTGATGGCGCCCATCGCGACGCCCGCTACGGCGGTGATCAGGATCGCGGCGGCGTCCACGCGCGTCAGCCGAGCAGGTCCTTCACCATGTCGCGTTCGTCCGTGAGCTCCTTCCAGGTGATCGAGGTCTTCTGCTTGCTGAACTCGTTCATGGCGAGGCCCGGCACGATCTTCCAGTTTCCCTTGCCGTCCGTCGTGCAGGGGAATCCGCTGATGATGCCTTCCGGGGTGCCGTAGCTGCCGTCGCTGACGACGCAGAGCGAGGCCCAGTCGTCCTTGGTCGTCGCGGTGAACAAGCTGCGGGCGTGGTCGCATGCAGCCTGCGCCGCGGAGAGCGCGGACGACTTGCCGCGCGCGTCGATGATCGCCTTGCCACGCTCCTGCACGGTCTTGAGGAACGGACCCTCGAGCCACGTCTTGTCGTTGACGGCCTTCTCCGCGGCAACGCCGTCGATCGTGGCGTGGTGCCAGTCGGGGTATTGGGTGTTGCTGTGGTTGCCCCAGATCGTGACGTTCTTGACCAGGGACCAGTGCTTCTTGGCCTTCAGCGCCAACTGGGCCTTGGCCCGATTCTGGTCGAGTCGCGTCATCGCTGTGAACCGGTCCGCGGGCACACCCTTGGCGTTCTTCATCGCGATGAGGCAGTTCGTGTTGCACGGGTTGCCGACGACGATCACGCGGACGTTGGGGCCTGCCACCTCGGCGATGGCGCGGCCCTGCCCGATGAAGATCTTGCCGTTGTCCTGCAGCAGGTCCTTGCGCTCCTGGCCGGGGCCGCGCGGCTTGCTGCCCACGAGCAGGCACAGATCGGTGTTCTTGAAGGCCACCTTGGGGTCGTCGCTGCAGGTGATCTCCGTCAGCAGTGGGAAGGCGCAGTCTTCGAGCTCCATGCGCACGCCCGAGAGGGCCGGCAGCACGGCCGTGACCTCGAGAAGCTGTAGCGCCACTTTGACCTTGGGGCCGAAGATGCCGCCGCTCGCGATCAGCGGCAGCAGCGAATAACCGATCTGGCCGGCGGCGCCGGTGACTGCAACACGGACGGTCTCCATCCGAGCATTCCAACCGGACGGGGCGCGCTTTCAAGACTTCGCCGCAGATGGGGCGGATCAGGCGCCGTCGCCTTCACCCTGAGCCATGAGCTGGCGGTCGACGACCGGTGCCAGTTCCTCACCCCAGACCCGCTGGTACTCGGGGTGGCGCAGGAAGATCTCGCACGCGTTCCTGGTCTCGAAGACCGAGAAGAGGGCCAGGTTGAAACCCTGGCGATCGGCGGCCACGTTGTGCGTGACCGTCAGGTGGGCGACACCCGGCATGGTCTCGACGAGCGCTTGCAACGCCTTGCGGGCGGTCCGGACCCGGTCGAGCGGGATGCCGGGTTTCAGCGAAAACAGGATCACGCAGTGGAACATCGGGGCGGCGCAAATCTCGTGCGGCGAGCGCTGCACGGGAATCGTGGCGGCAGCGGACAGGAGAGGCAACCGCCGTCCGCCGGTCGCGGCGGACGCCGCGTCCTCAGGCTCCCTCGGCACGCACGCGCAGCGGCCGCCGTTGGTGTTGTTCCTGGCCGATCGGATGCCCGAAGCAGACCGAGCCTTCGCCCTCCTCCCAGCAGAACACCACGTTGCCCGTGCGGCTAACGCCGGGGATGTGGATCGTGAGCGGGTTGGGACGCAGAACAGTCATCCCGAGATCTTCGAGCTCTGCCTTGCAGGCCGCCATGGCCTCGTCGTGTTCCCAGATCCGGGCGTCGACTTCGGCCAGTTCGCCGCGCAGCCCCTCCGGGGTCACCGCCGACTCGAGCTGCTCGCGCTGGCGAGCCAGCCGGCGGCGGGCGGAGCGGCGTTCGATGAGCTCGGCGGCAATCGCCCGAACCAACACGAGCGCCTGGTTGGCTTCCTGCAGAGTGTAGGTGCGCTTCATGGAACTGGTGAGGGGATTCGACCGCCGCTGAGATCGCCTGGGCAGCAGTAGATGTTGCGGGGATCTGTCAGGGTTCTGTAGTGTGACGATGAGCGGCGGTTACCTAGCTGCCTACGAACGAAAAACCCATGACCGAACGCGATCTGATGCAGTTCGACGTCGTGATTGTCGGCGCCGGGCCTGCCGGACTCTGTACGGCAATCCACCTAGGGAACCTCATCGAGCGGCACAATTCTGCGGTCCAGAGCTCGGGGCAGGGCCAGCGGCTGTCGCCCGAGATCTGCGTGATCGAGAAGGCGGCCGAGATCGGGGCTCATTCGCTGTCCGGGGCCGTCATGGACCCGCGAGCGCTCGATGCCTTGCTGCCCGGCTGGCGCACGATGGAGCCCAAGGCCCCGGTCGAAGCCGAGGTCAACACCGACTACGCGCTGTGGCTGACGGCCCGCGGCGGCATGCGGATGCCGATCACCCCGCCCCCTCTTCGGAACCACGGCAACTTCGTCGTTTCGCTGAACAGGGTGGTGAAGTGGCTCGGCGGCATCGCCGAATCGAAAGGCATTCAGGTGTTTCCCGGTTTTCCGGGGGCCGTACTGCGGCGCGACGGCGCCAAGGTCACGGGCGTGCAGCTCGCCGACGCCGGCGTCGACAAACACGGCAACAAGAAGGGCAACTACCAGCCCGGTGGCATCCTCGCCGGCAAGCTGGTCGTGCTGGCGGAGGGCAGCCGCGGCTCGATGACGAAGCAGCTCGTGGCCGACCTTGGGCTTCAGGGCAAGAACCCGCAGGTCTACGCGATCGGCGCGAAGGAGGTCTGGGAGGTCCCCAATGGCCAGTGCCCACCCGGGCTCGTCGTGCACACGATGGGCTATCCGCTCGACGGCAACACGTTCGGCGGCGGTTGGGTTTACGGAATGGGCGAACGGCAAGCCGGCAAGAACCTTGTTTCGGTTGGCCTCGTCGTCGGCCTCGACTACCGCGATCCGACGATGGACGCGCACCGCAAGCTGCAGCTCATGAAGCTGAACCCGAGGATCGCGGCGTTCCTGCGCGGGGGCAAGATGCTGCACTACGGGGCCAAGTCGCTGCCCGAAGGTGGCCTCTACTCGATGCCGAAGCACCACGGCGATGGCTTCGTCATCGTGGGCGACAGCGCTGGCCTCATGAACAGCATGCGCTTGAAGGGCATCCACCTCGCGATGCGCAGCGGCATGCTCGCCGCCGAGACTGCCCTCGAGTGCCTGAAGAAAGACGACTTCTCAGCGGCCGCGACGGCGCACTACGCGGTGGCGCTGCAGAAGGACTGGGTGCACGACGAACTCCGGCAGTGCCGCAACTTCCACCAGGGGTTCCACAAGGGGCGGTTCCTGGGTCTCGTCAACGCCGGTTTCGCGCAGTTTTTCGGCGGCAAGGGCATGTTCTGGTCGGATGAGCTCGCGAGCAACGCGGGCCACACCTACATGCAGAAGGTCGGCCAGTACTTCGGTGGCGCGGGCAAGCCGAAGCTCGACAAGTTGGCCGATGACGGCGTGCTCACCTTCGACAAGCTCACGTCGGTCTACAGCTCGGGTACGATGCACGAAGAAGATCAGCCGTGCCACCTCGTCGTCACCGAGCCGGACCTCTGTTCGACGCGCTGCGTCGAGGAGTTCGGCAACCCTTGCCAGCACTTCTGCCCTGCTTCGGTCTACGAGATGGAAGCGAAGCCGGGCAGGAAGCACGGCATCGACCTCAAGATCAACGCGAGCAACTGCGTGCACTGCAAGACCTGCGACATCATGGACCCCTACCAGGTGATCAACTGGGTGACGCCCGAGGGCGGCGGGGGACCCAACTACCAGAACCTGTGACCGCGGATCCCCAGCCCCCGCGGCAGAGCGGATCACGAGCCCCCGCGGCAGAAAGGAGACGGCCGACGCAACTTCCCGGTTGCCACGCTGCCACGCCCTCGCGTCGCTTGCCCTCGTTGCTGCGCCGACCGTCGCCAACCAAGTGGATCGAGCCGCGTACTTTCTCGCAGGATTTGCGCAGTTATCGCAAAGCCTGCAGACGCGTGCGATGGACCAGCACATCCAACGGCCCATGGCCACCGCGGCACCGCACCAGCGCGTGCGTGAGTTCCACACGTTCCTCGTCGGTGAGCGAGAACGAGGGCGCGAACACGTCGACGAGGTCGGCCGGCGTCGCGGGGTGCAACAAGTGCGCGCCGAGCACACCGTGCACGCCCCGCAGCCCGGCGTTGCGCAGGACCACCGCGAGCGTGTCGTCGCCGATCCCGAGCAGCGGCTCGTAGCGTGAGCGCGGCCAGTCGAGCTGCTGCCACGCCAGACAGAGGTCTGGCACCATGTCGGGTCCCGGAACGTCGACGACGAGTCGACCACCGGGGCGCAGGTTCCTGAGCGACAGCTCCGCGAATGCGCCGCCCGGCAGCAGCGGTCCCGTGGCCGGTGCGACCAG
>Ga0075418_10000710_pt1 | contig 36201 bp, 22 predicted proteins | sample SoiMetdeltSBSDD2_FD_81776 | JGI IMG/M metagenome (GOLD analysis project Ga0075418, IMG submission 81776) | Bulk soil microbial communities from a Populus tree surrounding site in Tennessee, USA - Soil MetaG P. deltoides SBSDD2 | ecosystem: Environmental > Terrestrial > Soil > Tree plantation... | reverse complement strand
TCGCCCCAGGTCTGATCCGTGCCAAGAACAGTGAAAGGGTCGTTTGGGTCCTTCGTAATCCAGGGCCTGCACCCGTGAAGATCTTCTTGAGTTCCGTCCACGAGGGCGACGTTTCGAACCCAGATATCAAGGAAACGATTTTCTCAAACCTCGGCGGGAAAGTAACTGTCCCGGCGAACTGCGGAATCGCCGCGCTCACGGCACAACTAACCCATCCCATCGTGAACCCCGACTCCTGCGCGAAGCGTTCCTTCAAATACTTTTTCTCGTTCGTCGCCAAGGAGGACTCCGGCCTAGTGAAGTCCCCCTACGATCCGGAGCTGGTGGTGGAAGGGAAACCGTGAGTCGTCGGAGCGCGTAAAGCTGGGCTACGTCCCATCGAGCCTCGAAATCCTTACCTGCTGCTTCCCTTGCGATCGAAGTAGGGATGTGCGGCGATGGGAGGGCGCAAGTTCTCGCCGCTCGGCTTCTTCAAGGTGAGGTCCTCGAAGAGGAGTGACGGGACCACCCAGGAGACGATCGGTAGTGCCATCCCGGCGCCACGGCGCGCTTCTTTTCGAAAGGCTCGACGGCTTCCTTGTAGGCGCGATCGGTGGCCCGCCAGAGCTGGCGTCGAATCTCTCTCGCATTGTCTTCGATCGGCAGACGGATACGGCCGAAGGCTCGGCGCAGGAAAATCGGAGGCTCGTCACTGGCCACGAAGTTGCTGTTGTCCAGGTCGTAGCTGCCGACGCGTACCTCCACTTGGAGCGAACGTTGGACACTTTCGTCGGCGGTGACGGTGTTCGTCAAGTCCTTGTGGATCCTCTTCACCCTCGCGCCGCGGCGGGTGCCCAGCCTCCCGTTGAGATGGACACTTGCCGCGGCGTCGCTTCTGGCGCATGCGGTCCAGTCGAGGCGAGCGGAACTGTCACTATTTGTGACGGGGTCGATCTCTACTTTTCACGCCACGTCGGGCGCCTAGGGTGGTAGCTGCGAGCCGCTGGCCCCATCCAGTGCCGATGCATGACTGTCATCCTACCTGCTAGCCCTACTTACTTAAACAGGGCCTTGACGAATCCCCACGTTCCCCTCGCGCTCGGTGTCTGGCTATAGTGGATCACGCGGACGCAACGGAGTGGGGATGAGTGGGGACGGCCGATTTCAGATTTGAAATCCGCGGGGCCGCAAGGCTCTTGGGGGTTCGAATCCCTCATCCTCCGCCACTCTGGCCTTCCTCAGTTTCGCGCTGATGATCATCGAACAAACGAAGAGGGACCGACGGAAATCGGCCCCCTTGCTTCGGATGTCAGCGGTGCGTCGTCCTGCCACTTCGACGAGGCAAGACGCGCGCTGCATCTGGGTGCTTACACCGCCGGCCGGCGCTGCGATGTTGGTCGCAGCCGGGCTTCGCGGACGTTCAAGTTGTTCCCGCCGAGCTGGTGGCTGTCGAGGGCGCTGATGGCTGTCTCGCCACCCGTTTCCATCTCGACGAATCCGAATCCCCGCGGGCTGCCCGTGTCGCGGTCGGTGATCAAGCGCACCGACGTCACGGATCCATGCGAGGAAAACAGGTCACGGAGCTGGTCATGGGTGGCTTCGGCGGGCAGGTTGCCCACATAGATGATCTTCGGCATGTCTCGCTCCTCCTGCAAAGGCCTTTGGGTGCTCGCTCACGCACCCGTTCCCTCCCGTGTGGGAAGGGCTGACCCACTTGGTCAGTCTGCAAATGGCGACATTGGGAACTGGAGCGAATCTCGGGAAGACGATCAGAGCGTGACTTCAGGAGGATTCACGCCTCGCGCACCAAGTGCACTTGCGCAAGCATCATAGCAGCTGCACCTCCCAGGTGCCACATCTATTTTTCGTGAGGCCCGGGTTGCCATCCTCCTCACGGCACGCCTCCGCGGATCTCCTTCTGGTACCTGCCGCTCGAGCCGCGGCCCTCCAGACTGCAGCGTGGATGATCCCGACGGGCGCGAGCTTCACTGCCGCACGCTGCCTGACGGAACTTCACGCCAGACTCCGCGACGCAGCCGCGTTCATCTTCCCGAATCACCAGGTCCGCGCCGCGGCACTCGTTCTCAATGACTGTCTCTCGTGCAGTGCGCGTCGTGAAACGCGATCCCGGCTGCCGTCAGGTCGAACGTCTTGTCGTGACGCTGGTCGGTGACCAGCACCACCATTTTGCGCATCCGCAGGATCCCGACGTCTTCCATCTGCATCGGCATCCGGTGCTTGTGCTTCTGGATCTCCGGATGCTCGAGCCAGTCGAATTGCTCGTTCGGCCCCTTGTATGCGTGGAACTCCGGTGACGCCGCCGGCGGCGTCTTCCGGTGCATCGTCACGAGGGTGTGCAGAAGCTCGTCCACCCTCTTGTGAAGAGGCCAGAATACCGCGTTTGTCAACGGATCCCTCCCTCTCGTTTGCTCCTGGAGGAACTCGACCTGCAAAGATCGTAGCAGAGAGCAACGGCCAGCGTCACGGTTTCGTTCCGCGTTCGGCACCTGTCGCGGAGGGGAGGCGCATCTTCATTGCACCTTGCTCTGGCTGGAGACTGGGCCGAGGCCCCAACGTGCGCGCATGCCGTGCCGGAAGCGTTCGCGCTTCACCGCGCCGTGCTAACGCACGAGGACGACCTTGCGCTGCAGGACGGCGTCGGACGTCGTCAGGCGGACGATGTACAGCCCGCGCCCGGCACGGCGGCCCGATGCCGCAACGCGATCCCATAGCGCTTCGTGCGATCCCGGGGCCTGGTCTGCCACATCGAGAGCCCGGACGAGCCGCCCGCGCACATCGAGGATCTCGAACCGCGTGCGCCGGCTCGCTTCTCCGAGCGTATAGCGGATGCGCACAGGGGAGCCGCCGGGAGGCTCGATGACCCGTGCGAGCGCGGTCATGGGATGGCGCAGATCGCGAGCCGCCTCGATGGGCCCGGCGAGAGTGGAAGACCCATCGGCGCGCATGAGCAGCAGCCGGTACCAATACGTTTGGCCTGGCAGGGCGGTGCCATCGACGTACGACATCACACCCGCGGACGTCGGCAAAACGGCGAGTAGCCGGTACGGGCCTTCGCGACGGTCGGCTCGTTGCACGCCGACGTCGAAGGCTGGATCGCCGCTCGCGTACGCGACGCGCCAGTGGAGGCGGATTCCCGCCTCCGTGGCCGTCGAAGCGAAGTCCTCGATGCTGACATGCGTCGGGTGCGAGCGATTCCAGAGAATCGTCACCCCTGGTGAGCCCGCGTTGGCAACGGCTATGTCCTGTCTGCCGTCGCTATTCAGGTCGGCGATCCGGAGTTCGCGGGGACTCTTTCCGACGCCGAAGCAGGACCTCTCGCCGAAGGTGCCATCACCCGCGCCGGATGCGATACAAACATCATTCGTCCACTGCAGCTCCAAGAGATCGTCGAAGCTGTCGCCGTCCAAGTCGTCGAGCGCGAGATCCCAGGCGAAGCCGCCGGTGAACAAGATCTCCGCCCCGAGCTCCGGCGTGCCTGTGCCCAACAACGTGACCCTGCGGTACGAGGAGCCGTGCTCTGCGTAGGCGTACTGCACGAGGACGATGTCGGTGTGCGCGTCGCCGTCGACGTTTCCCGCCGCCATGCGGTCGCAGGACCATCCGGTCAGTCGCAGCAACTGAGGCGCGAAGGAGCCGTCGCCGTTGCCGAGGATCGTACCCAGCGCCCCCCTCCCCCCTTCGAAGTAGGAGGAGCCGTAACTCACCAGGATGTCCATGTCTCCGTCCTCGTCCACGTCGAGTGACTCGAGGTCGTTAATGTGGCTCTGCGCCATCGCGCCGAGGACGCGGGGCTCAGCGAAGGTCCCGTCTCCAATGCCCCGACGCAGGGACACTTGCCGCCCGGCGCCGACCAGATCGAGGATGCCGTCGCCATCGAAGTCTGCGAGATCGGCGGCTACGGAAGAAGCCGCGTCCGGGAGCGGGTCGAATCCGCCGTCGCCGCGGCCGAGGAGAACTCGGAGAGAGCTTCCGGAGAGCACCGCGTCCGTGTCGCCATCCAGGTCCAGGTCACCCAGAGCGAGAAGCGAACCCTTCGGAGCCGCGAGGTCCGCGGTGCGCAGGAAAGCGCCAGTTCCCGTCCCCGCGAAGAAGGCGATGCCGTCCTCTGCCGAACGGTCGTTCGCGTACGTGGCGGCGATGTCGAGCGCGCCGTCGCGATCGAGGTCGCAGGTCGCGACGCTGCGCGTCGGTCCGCCCGTAGGAATTTCGCCTTCGCTGCCGAAACTGCCGTCGCCGTTTCCGTAGGCGATCGCCACCATCCCCGTGCCAGTGGTCATGGCGACGTCGGCCCGCCCGTCCCCGTCGAAGTCGGAGGTCACGAGCGTCGACGCCCCCGGGGCGGCCACCGAATCCCTGGGCTTGGCGAGACCGCCAGGCGTGCCTCGGTAGACAGAAAGTGTCCCATCGTCCCAGACGGCGACGAGGTCGGAGAAGCCATCCCCGTCGAGGTCGGAGGCCGCGAGTCCGTACGGGTGCTCCGGTGTGCCGCGCGTGTCGACGACCTGCCCCATTCCGAACGTTCCTCGGCCGAGGTTCGGGAAGAACATCACATTCGTGGCGTTGGCGGTCGCGATGTCGATGACGGTGTCGCCGTCCAGGTCGGCGAGCACGATGGCACGGGGACTGTAGTAGGAATCGAGCGCTGCTGGAAAGCCGAAGGAGCCGTTGCCGTTGAAGAGCAAAGACACGCCGCCACGGCTCGCCGACACACAAGCCGCGAGATCCAGATCCCCGTCGGAGTCCAAGTCGGCGCTCGCCACAGCCGTGGGCAACCTGCCGAAGCTCAAGGTCACGCGGTCGCCGAAGCCGCCACCGCCGTCACCTCTCCAAACGAAGACTTCGTCCGTGCCGCGGCTCGCCGCCACCAGATCGAGGTGTGCGTCGGAGTTCAGGTGCGATGTCGTCAGATAGTCCGCGGCGGCCGCCAGGCTCGTGTGGACGGTGAACGTCCCGTCACCGTCTCCGAGAAGGATCGAGATCAGACCTTCACCCTCCTGCCGGTGCGCGACCGCCAGGTCCAATCTCCCGTCGGCGTCGAAGTCGCCAGCGGCGAGAGCGCCGGCGTCCGCGACAACGTCGGAGTCGAGCCTTGATCTCGGGATCCGCCCGGCATTCCCGAGCCAGACCGAAATGCCCTGCGGACCGGAATTCGCCGTCGCGATGTCGGCGACGCCGTCCCCGTCAAAATCCCCGGCGGCGACCCAGAGCGCCCTGCCTCCGGTGGAGGCGGAGATGAAGCTCGAGTCGAAACGGACGTCGAACGCGCGCCCGGGCGGCGCGACAACGAGCGTTACGAACGCCGCACACCACACGCGGCCTGGGATTGCCGCGCCAGGTCGATCTCGCGAATGGCGTGAATACTGCTTCATGGGCGATACATCGATTTGATCGTTCCCCAAGTTCCACGGGTGATTGCTGTCGGCGGCTCGCAGACGTAGATGCGGAACGTGTAGTCCGGATCCCCGATATCCGCCCCATGCCGGATCCAGCTCCCTTCCGGGATGCGCGTGTACGCCGCGCCGCGCGGGTAGGGGTCGAACTGTCCGCCGAGCCAGCCGCAACCGCCACCCGTCGTTCGCAGGACGAGCGTGTACGTAAGAGCAGGGGCGACGCTGGCGGAGGCAGCGAAGTCGATCCCGACCCAATGTCGATCCACTGGAACGTAGGCGAGGGGCACACTCGAACTCGAAATCACCGTGCCCGGAAAACCGCGGCGGATCTCGGCGACGAGGGAGTCCTCGAACAATCTCCCGAACGACCGATTGCCGAGGAACTCGATGCGCGTCAGGTGACCCGCATGGCCGACGACGAAGGTCTGGGCGCGGTAGTAATCGGCCGATGGGCCGCCGGAGATCCCGGGCCACAGCTGCTGGGCCTGGTCCGGGACCTCGCAGGACGCGGCGCATGCTGGCATCGGCCGCAACACCGCGACGAGGAGCACGCAGACACGCACGTCATGGCGCACCGCCGGCTTCCCGGAGACGCGGGACCTGAAGAGTCGGGCGAATCGCATGGCGTACTCGCACCTGCACGAAACTTTCGAACGAGAGCATTGTACCGCGCGCGGCAAGGGATAGGAAGTCCTTGCCAGCCGGGGTGGTGGTTCGTTCCGCGTAATTTTGAGTTCCGTGAGGTGCTCGGCCAGTGTTCTGCCACAAAGCGCCAGGTGCGGCCTGCGGTGGTTGTATTCGCTTTCCCCGCGTGTTTCTTCCGCAGCTCCTGAGGTGTTCTGAAGACCGTGCGGCGATAGAATTCGTCCTCGTGGGTACGATGACTCCTCTCGACCTTGCCCTTGGCCTCGGGAGAGGCAGGTGGAGTATGGCGGTGCTCGCACACAGCCTGTTGGGGGACGTGTACGACAAGAAGGCTCGGCAACAAGAGTCTCCCTGCCAGCAGGATCCCTCCTTCGGGGAGGCCACCAAGCCTCCGGAGGTCGGGCGGAAATCCGCAACGTCGCCGACGGCCACGTGCCATTCAGGGCCGTCTGCTCCGAGCCCTGGGCTATTGCAGCACCGCGAGCTTCCGCGTCAGCCGACGCGTCCCCACCTGCAGTTCGTAGATGTAGAGACCGCTCGCCACCCGTGTGCCCGTGGCGTCGATCCCGTTCCAGGTGACGCGGTAGGCGCCTTCCTCCTGCCAGGAGTCCACGAGCCGACGCACCACGCGCCCGGCCACGTTGTAGATGGTGAGCCGCACGTGCCCGGCGTCCTCGGGGGCAACGGCGTAGTGGATGGTCGTGGCCGGATTCATCGGGTTCGGGCGGTTCTGCTCGAGAACCGTCAGACGCGGCGTCCTGTTCTCCGTCAGATCCGTCGTGCCGCAGGCTGGAGTTCCGTCGCACACCGTCTCGAACGTGCCGGAATCGGTGAGCGAGATCTCATCGAGCCACCAGCCCTCGGCCGGCGTCAGGTTGGCGGCGTTGCAGCCGAGGCGCCAGCGGACGAGCACGGACTTGCCGGCGTAGAGCGGCTGGCCGAGGGGCGCCGTCATGCCACCGAGGTTCACAGTCACCATTTGGAAGCCGTTCGAGTTGCCGCTCCAGAAGAGCGTTCCCCTGGCGAAGGGGCTGCCATTCGGGTTCACCGGCACACGCGTCGAGTTGTAGGTGTTGCCGATGTCCTGCCAGGTCGCACCGCCGTCCGCGGAGATCTCCAGCACCGCGCCGTCGTACCCATCCTCGAGGACGTACTGGTGCCGGAAGCTGAGCACGGAAGTCGGGCTGACGTAGAGCAGCGGCGAGACGAGGACGATGTTCTTGATCGCTGGAGAGTCGCTGGCGAACCAGGCGTGTGTAGGGCTGTAGGCCGCGCTCGTTGTATAGCCCCAGTCGTCGACACCGCTCAGGGCCGCATGGGTGAACCCATTTGGCGCGGTTCCCTCCATGTCATCGAAGAACTGCAGCGGCACCAGCTCCCGGTTCGACTCGAGCTCGAGGTCGAAGGTGCGCGTCACCGTGTAACCGCCTTCGGCGCTGAGATCGAGCGCCAGAGTGGCGGTCGTGAGGCACGGCGTCTGCGAGCTCACGCGGATCGCGAACGGTTGGTCGCCGCCCTCGAAGTGCTGCGCGTCGAGGTCGCCGTAACCGGAGGTCGGATGCTCCACCGAGAGATGGTTGGAGAGGCTGCGGAGCGTCGCGCCCACGGCCTTGGCGTGCGTGCCGCCAGCGTTCCGCACCGTCACCGCGAGGCTCAGGCTTTCGCCGCCGTCAGGCCGGCCGTCGCCGTCGCAGCCTGCCACCTCCGCCACCTGCACGGCGTCGATCACCAGATCCGGGGCGTCGCAGGCAAGTGTCACGTTGCGTTCCACCACGTTGGCGTCGACGTTCCCCTGGCTGTCGCGCGCCCGCACCACGAAGTAATAGGTGGCGTTGGGGGTGAGACCGGTGACGCGATGCTTGAGCAGACTGGTGGAGGCGATCGGCGTCACCGTCGGTACCGGGGAGGAGGAGGAAGCGTAGATGAGATAGGTTACGGGCGGGCTCATGTCGCTCGCCGCCTGCCACTTGAGGTCGGCAACATCGCAAGCCGGCGTGTTGGGGTTGCTGGCCGTTTCGAGCCCGGCGAAGATGGGGGCGTCCGTCTCGGCGCCTGTGCAGAGCGCTGTGGCCTCGCACTGCTGGCGCAGGATCGCGGCATGGGTCACCCGGTAGTCGTCGAGGTTCCAGCCGGGAAGCACGACCCCGGAGGAAGCCAGGTCGGTGGCCATCCGGAAGCGCAGCAGGCAAGTCTGGCCTTGCCAGGGCGCCATCGCCAGGTTCACGGCGTCGAAGAGCGGGTAGCTGGCGTTCATGCCGTTCCAGCACCGCCGACCCGAGATGGAAGACTGCGGGTTGACCATGACCGCGTCGTCGTACCCGACGTCGGTCTGGTCACCGACATCGATCCAGCTTTCGCCGCCGTCCAGCGACAGCTCGAGAAGGCAGCCGTCCCAGTCGTTCTCCGTGTCGTACCGGTGCCAGAACGTTACCACCGTGGTGGCAGACGGCACGAAGGCCGGGGGTTCGAGCGTGACGTCCTTGCCCGTGGGCGGGGCGACGCTGAACCAGGAGTGGCCGGGGATGGCGCCGAACGTGTGGTTGCCGTTCGTGTTGTGGGACCAGTCGTCTTCGTTGATGGTGGAGCCATGCTGCCAGCCGTTCTCCGTCCCTGACTCCATGTCGTCCACGAAGGGCGAAATCGCCACGAAGAGCGAATCGACGGCGAGCTGGACGAGGATGTTCTGGGTTACCGAGTAGCCTCCCGCCGCCGCCAGATCGAGGGCCAGCGTGGCAGTGGCGCCACAGAAGGCGCCTGGGTTCCCGTGGATACGGAACGGCACGATCGTGCTGCCGACCCTGCCGCGCCCGAGGTCCGGGAACTGCGCCGACCCCTGCACCACGGAGAGCATGGGATTCTGGCTGGTGAGGGTGCCGGTGATCCCGGTCGCCGGGGCCGCTGTGGGCCCGTTGCGGATCGTGACCGCGAGGCTCACGTTTTCGCCGGGATCGACGAAGCCGTCCAGATCGCAGCCTCCGGAGACACGGGAGAAAGACACGGAGAGCGATGGCGTAGTGTCGCAGACCTGACCCACGCTGAAGCTCGCCAGCATCTTCTGGCTGCTCGGTCCGATGTTGCGCACGCTGACTCCGGTGGCGGCGCCGGCATGATCGCGCGACGAGGGCAACGTCGTATCGTCCCAGTTGGCGTTGTTCTCGGCGCTGAAGAAATCCTCCGACTCGCCGAACCACGGGCCCACGACGGGCGGCGCCGCTGTTTGCATCTCCCACTGGTTATCGGCCTCGATCACCATCACCTGATAATGACCGGTCAGGCACGGGTTGCCCGTTGGGCAGGACTCGTCATTCTGCGTCAGGACGTTGTTGTCTATGTGCGTGATCAGAAAACCGGTGCCAAGAAGGTACTGGTCCCACTTCTTGCGCTGCCGGTTCTCCACCAGGAACCACTCGTTCTGCGAGTAATCCCCGCCGCGCCAGAGCTTCACGGCCTCTGCCGCGTCGCCCTGGTAATAGAGCGGCGCCGTCTCGTCGCAGACGACCTCGCGCGGTGCGAGCCAGCCGAGTTCCTCCTTGCTCCAAGCGCACATCTGCGTCGGCGTGGCTGGGTGAGCATAGTCGCCGCCGTACGCGCCAGCGGCCATGAGGCAATACAGGCCCATCCCGCCGGTGCTCACCTGTCCCGCCGGGTCGTAGGCCGTGCGGTCGTAGAGGTCCGGCAGCCCGAGGGCGTGGCCGAACTCGTGGCTGAAGACGCCGATCTCGATGCGGCCGGCGAAGCAGGACAGCGCCGGCATGATCACGTAGTCGTCGACCAGGAGGGGCTGGCCGTTGGCGCCGATGTCGTTGGTGACAAAGGGCTGGCCGTGCTGGGTCCAGCCGGAGTACGAGAAGGAGTGCGACCAGATCTCGCTGCCACCGCATTCGCCGCCTTCGTTCGGGTGCACGAACATGACGAGGTCCACCTTGCCGTCGTCATCGCCGGAGTTGGGGACGTTGTCGGGCCCGTCATTGTCGTAGATGCGGAAATCGAGCGTCGGGTCCGCGGCCTGCAGCGTGTGGCGGATGAAGGCACCGGCCTCCCCCGACGCGGCGCTCGTTCCCAGGCCATTGTCGTCGCCGGTGTAGAACAGGCCGGGCTCGGGCAGGGGGAACCAGCCGAACACGCCGCCCTGTAGATCGAAGGTGCCGTACGACATGTCCCGATAGTGCTCGCGCATCGACCCAGGCTGGCCGAGCGGGTTGGTGGCGCCGTACTCGAGGCTGAAGAGCTCGTCCACGAGATCGGTCACGGGCCAGTCGGGGGCAGGCTTGTCGGCGTAGATGCCGGCAAGAACCGGGCAGAAGCGCGTCGTGGTGATGCGCGACGAGGCGATCGTCTCGGCCGAGCTGCGGGAGTGCCCCTTGCGCTCGAGCTCGCGGACGAGCTGGCGTCGTTGCAACTTCTGGCGCTCCACCACGCTGCGAAAACCTTGGCGAGGGTAGAAGAGTCCTGGGTCTCGGCGCAGCTCCTCCCGTACCGAAGCGGGCAGGCCGCGGCTGTTTCCGGGCGCTGGTGGCGGCATGGCGTTCGCTGCTCGGGGCACCAGGAGGAGCAAAGCCACGGTCACGGCCCAGGGCCGTGCGATGAGTACACGGCCATTCCGCGGGTGTTCGACACGATGCATTGCCGCTACCTCTAGGTCGAATGCGGTGAATGTTTGAACGGGCGCCGCGCTCGGTCGAGACAGGCTGTGCTTCCCCGTCGTCGCTGCGCACGCGGCGCCCATTCCTATCGGTACAGGCCCTTCACACCACCCCAAACCCAAGTCTCGATCGGCACGAGCAAGCAGGGCTCGGCCACGAAGCAACTCTCTTCGCCGTTGGTCCCTGTGGCTTGGAACTTCCCGGCGAGCCAGGAGGCCTCATGGCCACCTTGCGGAAGAGTGCAGATGTTGCGGAAGTCGGCTGCCGAATCGAGCGTGGTCCCCAGATTGGTGAGCGACAGGGTGTAGCGCACCGTTCCCGCGACGACGAGAGGCGAGAAGACGTCGCCCTGGGCCACGCACGCTGCGTAGACCTGCGGGTCGACCAGACCGGCCTTGACGCCCTCGAGGGTGGTCACGCCGTTGGTGAAGATGCCGAACCCGCCGGTGGCGCTCGATCCCTCCAGGTGATACCAGGTGGTTCCCTGGTCGGCGACGAGCGTCGTGCACGCCGCAGGGATGGGAACGCCGTCGTAGACCGTGCCCGTGCTGACGATGCTCGAACCCGCCAGGATGGTGGCGCCGGTGAGGCTCACGCCGGTGCCCGGAGGCACGTTGAAAAAGAACCCGGTGAGGACGGGATTCCCGAGCGCCGGGCTCTGGAAGGGGAAGACTCCGGAGGTGTTCTCGATGGTGAAGGTCACCGTCGCCGTCCCGGTCCCGGAGGCGAAGTTGCCGCCCGTGGCCGTGAAACCGATGGTGGCCTGAAACGACACTGTTTGGTTCTCGGGACACAGGCCGTCCACGTTGGCGACGATCTGATCGGCCGACGCCGCGCCGGGCGCAAAGGCGAGGGTCACGATCGCAACGAACAGTGTTTTCATGGCGTGGCTCCTTTGGTTACGCGGTGGCTGTACCAAGCATCTCTCTCGGCCGACACCTCACGGCCCGCTCGTCCCTTCGCTGGGCATCAACGGAGCAGCGTCATTTTCCGCGTCGCCAGGGTTCCGCCCCCTGCGAGCTCGTAGAAGTAGACGCCGCTCGGCATGTCGAGTCCCGCCTTGCTGCGCCCGTCCCACCAGACCAGGTGCTCTCCCGCCGGACGCTCCTCGTTCAGGAGCACCTGAACCAGTCGGCCGGCGACGTCATAGACGGCGAGTCGAACCCGGCCCCCTTGCGGCAGCGCGAAGGCGATGCGGGTGCGGGGGTTGAACGGGTTCGGCACGTTCGGGTCCAGCCGGTAGGCCGGAGGCGTCGTCGCGATCTCGGGCTGGTCGCTCGTTGTCATCTGCGTCGTCGAGATCGTGTACAAATGGTACGGACTCGGCTGGCTCTGTGAATTGGCGACGACGAAGGTGTAGGGGCCGCCGGCCGGGATCCAACGCACGACCTCGGTGGCCCCGTGCGTCGCCGACTGCGCCATGAGCCTTCCCAACGGATCCAAGAGGTAGAGAGAGAGATCGTTGCCGTCCGGCACCTCCAAGACCGCCGTGATCAGAAGAGTGGACGAGTTCGTGGCGACGAGGTGAGGGGCGCCGGTCAGAAGGTCTGTCAATCCAGCAACGGTGCCCGCTGCAGAAACGGAAGTCTCCGTCGGGTTGCCGGTCCCGCTGCTGGCGCCATCATGAATGACGAACTCGTCCACGTAGATCATGTCCCTCTGCGGCTCGGGAGAGTCGTTCCGCACCACGAGACGGAAGACGTGGTCGCCATCGGCCGTCTCGAAGGCAGCGACCTCTCCGAAGCTGAGATCCTTCTTGCCGGAGTGGTCCGGCTTGTCCGGATCCGCTGGATCACGGTGGAAGTCAACGAGTCCCTGCGAGGTGGCGTCGATGAAGACTTCGGCATTGCCGCCCCGCGGCCCGCGGGCGATCCGCATCTCCACTTTCGACCCCGACCAGGCGAACTCGAGGAAAGCTTCGCCCCCGCCAGCGCCGACGTTGCGGCAGTAGTGGCCGTCACTGGCGCGCGAGTCCTCCACGCGGTGCCAGCCGCCGCTGCGGCTGACGCTCGGGTCGTCGCAATCCAGATGCGTGATGACGGGTGGCGTGGCCACTCGGCCCACGGCAGCGGCGGCGTTCACCAAACCGAAACCATGCAGCGGATCCCATCCGGGAGCACCGAGATCCGTTGCGGTTTCGTCGATGATCGCGCGCACCTGCTCGTTCGAGAGCAAGGGGTCGGAGCCGAAGACCAGAGCAGCCACGCCGGACACGTGCGGGCACGCCATGGAGGTGCCACTCAGCTTGGTGAAGTCACTCCTGCCGTTGAATATCGTCACCGTCGGATGGTCCGGCAACGCGGCCAGGGCCGCGCCGTCCTCCTGTGACATGGAGACAGCAGGCACCCAGTCGCGGCCGCGCGTGTCGTCCCGGGCAGTCCCGAGGGTGCCGTTGAAGTTGCCCGCGGCGTTGTTGTAGAGGATGACGCCGATGGCCCCCGCGTCCTGCGCCGCTCGCACTTTGTCGGCGAAGCTCGTGCCGCCGCGCTGTACCAGCACGATGTTTCCGGCGGACTCGGGCGGGTAGTCCGAGGGCAGGAGCCCGAGGCCCGCATCGACGGCCAAAGCAGTGATCCCTGGGGTCGTGGCCGCGAACTCCAAGGGATTGGCGTCGAGCCTCGCTCCAGCGTGGTCGACGCGGGCTTCACTGCCCGTGCCGCGGGGGAAGGTGGAGCGGACGTCGACCCCTGGCGCTACGACCTCGAGGCCTGGTCCGAAGTCGGAGAACTGCGCTCTTGCGAGCGTCCTATCCACGGCTCCGACGGCCAGCACGTCGGGATAGCCGGCGGGGAAGTTGAGGACCGGCGTTCCCACACCCTCCACGCCGTTGCCCGCGGCGGCGACCACCAGCAGGCCGGCCGCGAAGGCCGCCCCGTAGGCGGAGAGGCCAGTGGTGCTCGGTACCCTGCCGCCGAGGCTCATGCTGGCGACGCGAATATCGTTCTGCACGCACCAGTCGATGGCGGCCAGGATGTCCGATTCGAAGCCGCTGCCGGCATCGCTCAGCACCTTTAGGGCGTAGAGCTCTACCTCGGGGGCGACACCGACCACGCCGACGCCGTTGCGCTCGCCGGCGATGGTGCCGGCGCAGTGCGTGCCGTGGCCATGGCCATCTGCCGGCACGGGTGTATCGGTGACGAAGTTGTAACCGCCGCGGAAACGGTCATCGAGATCGAAGTGCAGCGCATCGATGCCGGTGTCGAGAACAGCCACCTTGATCGTCCGCCCGGTGGTCCGCTCCCAGACAGCTGGCGCGCCGACGGTCGTGATGCCCCAGGGAACGTCCTCACCGTCTGCCGTAGAGAAGGCCGACCCCTGCATCGGCACCGAGGTCGGCGAACCCTCGGCGTCGTGTTGGAAGACGAGGGAGCCCGCATAGGGCCCCGACGCCGGGGGACGAAAGCTCACCTCGAAGCCTTGGCTCGTCCCCGGCGCCAGGACTGCTCCGCTCGGCGTGACGGTGAAGGCGGTGTTGTTGGAGGTCACGTTGGAGACGGTGAGGGAGCGAGTGGAGCTGCTGTTGGTGACCGTCGCCGTGATCGTCCCGCTCGCTCCAGCCTCGAGGCTGCCGAAGTCCAGGCTTCCTGGTTGGACGGAGAATTCCGCCGTCACGCTCTGTAAGGGGAAGCTGCGCCCGCCGCCGCTGTTCGGAGCGCGATCGATGTCGACGAGCACGCCGCCCACGCCGGTGGCGCCCACGAGCTGCTGGCACTCGACGTAGGGGCTCCCCAGGACGTCTCCCGCTCCCGGAGCGGCGTTGCCGTTCGGCGCGCCGGCGAAGTTCGTATTGGTCATCAGGATCTCGATGATCCCGCTCTCGACGTGGATCGCCCCGGCATCGGCAGGACCGACATCGGTGGCGAAGTTGCCATCGATGAAGCCGTAGCCGAAGGTGGGGGGTCCGGTCTCGGGCTTGCGCATTTCGACGTAGTACTCGTCTGCCGCGGTGCTGCCGGGTTTCTGCAGGGAGAAGACGAGCTTCCAGATGCCGTTGATGGGAAAGCCGTCGCCTGTCTGCGGGTTCGCCCCGGCGAGGCTTTGCACCCGAATCGAGAACAGCAGGTGCTCCGTATCGGGCTGGGACAGCCAGGCTGCAAGGATGTCCTGAGTCGCGTTTCCCGGCGGCGACTGGTCCCCGGCACTGGCACTCTCGTCGATCTCGGGGTCACTCTCGTTCCCCTGTGCGAGCATGACATTGTCCGGCTCGACGTAGTGCACCCGGTCATCCTGGCGGATCGCCTCGACGATGGCGTCACTCCCGGCCTGGATGGCGTAGGCCGGCACGAGCGAGTAGGCATGCAGGATCTGGGCACCATGCCCGGTGACCATGGCGCGCTCGCTTGGGCCCGGTGGGTTGTAGAAGGCGACGAAGTAGCGCCCTGCCGCGGACGCCACTGGGCGCTCCATGGGATAGCCGCCGAGCCTCTGGCCTTCGTCGGCTTGCTTCCCGAGGGAGGGATCGGCCCCGAGAGCGAGACAGGCGATGAAGACGGAAACCCAATGACTGGGACGTCGAAGGCAGGATTCCATGACCAGGCTCTCCCGGATACTGGAAGGAGTCTGCTGCACCGCTCGGCGCGGAGCGCGGCCACCTCCATGGTGCATTCTTGGCGGAGGAGAACGAGGGAGAGTCTCGCGAAAGGAGAATGACGTCGCCGTGAATTCCGCATTACATGTGCTTCATCCTGGTACCGGCCAGCGGAGGGGCAGAGAGGAGCCGCCGGCTCACATCCTTTGGCGGCAGAAACACATTGAATCTGCGGTACTTCTTCAACATCGTGGGGGAGGCGCAGGCTCGTTGCCTTGATCCAGCTCCGGAACCAGGCGGCGGACGTGCAAGAGGGACCGAACCCCCATGGGCCGGCGGTATGGCGCTTCCGAGACTCCCCCCCAGGAGCCCACGGAGGCCGGCGCGTCAGCAGCCGGGCCGGCGCCAGCCGCTGTCCGGGAGTTGCCGGCGCTCAACGGGGGCGATGCTCTGCCTACTTCTCGCCGCGACGGCGCCCGCCGCGTCCGAGCCCACGACCCCCACGGAGCATCAGGTCAAGGCAGCGTTTCTCTACAACTTCGGTCGTTTCGTGACCTGGCCCGCGCGCGCCTTCGCCGACAGCACGGCCCCCTTGCTCGTGGGCATCCTGGGTGAGGATCCCTTCGGAACGGAAATCGACGCCATCCTGCGGGGCAAGACGCTGGAAGGCAGGCCGGTGCAGGTGCAGCGTTTCCAGGAGCTTCGGGATCTCGGTCCTTGCCACATCCTCTTCACCGCTCGGTCGGATCCCGCTTTTTTGCAACAGTTGTTCGCCACCCTGCGCGGGCGCCCGGTGCTGACCGTCGGCGAGTCGACGGATTTCACCTCTCGCGGTGGGGTCATCCGGTTCTACTTGGAAGAAAACAGGGTGCGCTTCGAGATCAACGTGCGGGCGGCGCAACGGGCCGAGCTGTGGATCAGCTCCAAGCTGCTGAAGCTGGCACGGATCGTCGGGGAGGAGTCCGAGCGCTGACATGAAGAGATTTCGCGACCTGGCCATCCAGCGCAAGATGATCCTGATCATCATGGCCACGACCATGGTGGCGTTGCTGCTCGTCTGCTCTGGGTTCGTGGTGTACGACGTGCTGGCTTTTCGCCGCTCCATCCTGGGGAATCTGTCGATCCTGGCCAGCGTCATCGCCTCGAACAGCACGGCGGCGCTGGCCTTCGGCGACAGCGCCGCCGCTGGCGAGACCTTGGCGGCACTCCAGGCGGAGACCCACATCGTCGAAGCGGCGATGTACAACTCCCAGGGACAAGTGTTCGCGACCTACTCCCGCGCCGCCGGCGGGACGTTTTCGCCTCCCCCTCCGCAAGACGATGGACACCACTTCGGTGACGACCACCTGTCCCTGCACCGGGGCATCGAATTGGCGGGGGAGCGGCTAGGGACGCTGTACATCCGCTCGGATCTGGCAGCCATGCGTACGCGGCTCACCCGCTACGCCCAGATCGTCGGTCTCGTCGTCGCCACCTCGCTCGTCGTGACCCTGTGGCTCTCCGCCCAGCTGCAGCGCCTCATCTCCGCTCCCATCCTACGGCTCGTACACACGGTGCGCCGAGTCTCGGCGGAGAGCGACTACTCCTTGCGCACCGCGAGCACGGGACGGGACGAGCTCGGGACCTTGATCGACACCTTCAACGAGATGCTGGGGCAGATCCAAACGCGGGAAAGCGCCTTGCAAGAGCGCACCCGGCAGCTCGAGGCGGCGAACAAGGAGCTCGAGTCCTTTAGTTACTCCGTCTCCCACGATCTACGTGTCCCGTTGCGCGCCATCGACGGCTTCTCGCTCATCCTCCTCGAGGAGCATGGTGGGGAACTGGGCGCCGAGGGGAAACGACTGTTGCAGGTCATCCGCTCGAGCGCTCAGGAAATGGGTCAGCTCATCGATGATCTGCTGTCCTTCTCGCGCTTCGGGCGGCTCCAGATGGAGCGATCCGAGGTGGATATGAACGGTCTCACTAGACAGCTGGTGGAAGAACTGCTGGCTCTGGAAGGCCCGCGCCGTCCACGGGTGGAGATCACCGACCTGCCCGCCACCCAGGGCGACCGCCGCATGCTACGGCAGGTGTTCGTGAACCTCGTGGCCAACGCGCTCAAGTTCACCCGCCACCAGGCGGATCCCCGGGTGACCATCGGCGGTTTCGCGACCGCGAGCGAGACGGTCTACTTCGTGCGTGACAACGGCGTCGGGTTCGACATGCGCTACGCCGACAAGTTGTTCAACGTCTTCCAGCGCTTGCACAGTACCGAGGAGTTCGAAGGCACCGGCGTGGGGTTGGCGATCGTGCAGCGGATCGTGCATCGCCACGGCGGCCGCGTCTGGGCCGAGGGCGAGGTGGGCCACGGTGCGACCTTCTACTTCGCCCTCCCGGGTCAGGTTCTTGAAGCGTCACCGGGCGCGGGCTATTCTTGAACCAGTCGCCCAGGGCTCTCCCCGGTCCGGACCTGCAACGGCCGGCCGCGCCCCGAAAAGGAGTCCCGACATGTCCGGTGGTAAGACGACGGCTCCAGGGGACGTGGACATTCTGCTCGTCGAGGACAACGCCAACGACATGGAGCTCACCCTGCGGGTGCTGCGGAAGATCGCCACCGCCAGCAGGATCCGCGTCGTCCGCGACGGAGCCGAGGCGCTCGAGTTCCTCTTCCCGCCCGGGGCGACGGCTGAGGCGGCGCCGGAGCCGAAGATGATCCTCCTGGATTTGAAGCTCCCCAAAGTGGACGGCCTGGAAGTGCTGCATCGGATCAAGATGGACGAGCGCACGCGGTGCATTCCGACGGTGGTACTCACCTCCTCGCGGGAGGAGCGCGACCTCCTGCGCAGCTATCGCCTCGGAGCGAACAGCTACGTGGTCAAGCCCGTGCGGTTCGACGAGTTCGAAGAAGCTGTGTCGGAGCTCGGTCTCTACTGGTTGCAGCGGAACGCCCTGCCGACTTGATCACTGGCACTCCCGCGGCCAGCCGCGGAGCGAGTTGCTGGCCGCGGAGTCTCCGGCCGGAAGGACGCAGCGATGCTCGATCGACGGGCCCATGATCGAGTGCCCGGGGCCGCTCCGGCAGCGCCCACCGCAGCCGGTGCAGAACTCCGGCTGCTGCTGCTGGAAGATGCCGCCACCGACGCCGAGCTGGTGCAGGCGGAGCTCCGCCGCGCTGGGCTGCGCTTCACCTGGCGGCGGGTCGAAGACCGCCGCAGCTTCCTGCAGGAGCTCGACGATTTCCTCCCCGACGCGATCTTGGCGGACTATCTCCTGCCACAGTTCTCCGCCCTCGAAGCCCTGGAGCTGCTTCGCGGGCGAGGTGCCCAGGTCCCCTTCATCCTGGTGACGGGAACGCAGACCGAGGAGATCGCGGTGGAGTGCATGCGCGCCGGCGCAGACGATTACATCTTGAAGGGCAGCCTCACTCGTTTGCCCGCGGCGCTGCTTCAGGCCCTGCGCAAGGGGGAAATGGAGCGCGAGAAGACGCGCGCCGAAGACGAGCTGCAGCAGGCGCAGCTGCAGCTGCTGCAGGCGGCGAAGTTGGAGTCTGTGGGGCGCCTCGCTGCAGGGGTCGCTCACGAGGTCAAGAACCCGCTCACGACCTTGCTCATGGGCGTCGAATACCTCCAAAGGCACCTGGTCGATGCAGGCCCGGAGATGGTCGACGTCCTGCGCGACATGGAGGAAGCGGTCAAGCGCGGGAACCAGGTCATCCTCGGTCTCCTGGACTTCTCGGCGCCGCGGGCCTTGGAGTTGCAACAGGAGAAACTCGAGGAGCTCATCGAGGAGTCCCTGGCGCTCGTGAAGCACGAATGTGTGAAGACTCGGACGACCATCGTGCGGCTGCTGGCGCCGGACTTGCCGCTTCTGAAGCTCGACCGCAACAAGATCGAGCAGGTGTTCGTCAACCTGTTCTTGAATGCCATGCAGGCGATGCCGGAGGGCGGCACGCTCACCGTGCGCGCCCATGCCACCGGTCGGGCCGAACCCCCGGCCCGTTGCCAAGTCATGGTGCAGGTGGAGGACACGGGCGTCGGCATCCCGGCGGAGAATCTGCCACGGATCTTCGAACCTTTCTTCACCACCAAGCGCGCGCGCCGCGCCGCCGGCCTCGGGCTGGCCGTGGTGCGGAGGATCGTGGACATGCACAGGGGCACGATTCAGGTAGGCAACCGCACGGAAGGGGGCGTCCGCGTGACCCTGGGATTTGGCTGCGACGACAACGATCGCCCTGCCGGCGCCGGCGAAGGGAGCTGATGACGACGAAGCGGATCCTGGTGCTGGACGACGAGGTGAGCATGACGAGGCTGTTGAAGCTCCACCTCGAGGACACGGGCCGTTACGAGGTCCGGGTGGAGAACCACGCACACCGGGCGCTGCCTGCGGCGCTGGAGTTTCGCCCCGATCTCATCCTCCTGGATCTCGTCATGCCGGAGATGGGAGGCGAGGAGATCTTCAAGGCTCTCCGCGCCCGCGACGAACTGCGTCGCGTTCCGGTGTTGCTGCTCACCGCCAGCGGGCAGGACCAGCAAAGAACCCACGGCGTCGCGGGGCTGCCTTGGATCTCGAAGCCGGTGCGAGCCGGGGAGCTGATCGAGCACATCGATCGTCAACTGGCCTGAAGGAGACCGCCGCCGGCGGACAGAGGTACGATGAGGATCTTGGTCGCCGAGGACGACACCGGGGTGGCCGGTTTCATCCGGCGCGGACTGAAGGAGCAGCAGTTTGCCGTGGACGTGGTGGCCGACGGCGAAGATGCCCTGCACCTGGCAAAGACACAGTCCTACGACGCCATCGTCCTCGACCTGCTGCTCCCCGGTCGGAACGGCCTGGAGGTTTTGCGTGAGCTGCGGCAGGCGGGGAACTCTGCGCCGGTCCTGATCCTCACTGCCAAGGGCAACGTGGAGAGCAAAGTGGCTGGCTTGAACGCCGGGGCCGACGATTACTTGACCAAACCTTTCCACTTCGAGGAGCTGCTGGCACGCCTGCGAGCCCTGCTTCGCCGTCAAGGTCCGGCGACGCCTACGGTGCTGCGCTTGGCGGACCTCGAAGTCGATCAGCTGCGTCACGCAGTCGGCCGGGGTGGGAAGAAGCTGGACCTGACCCACCGGGAATACGAGGTCCTGGAATTCCTCATGCGGCACGCCGGAAACATCGTGACCCGGACGATGCTCATGGAGCACGTGTGGGAATACAACTTCGACCCCATGTCCAACGTCGTCGACGTCCACATTTCGCGTCTGCGCAGCAAGGTCGATGGCGGCTTCTCCCTCAAGCTGCTACACACGATTCGTGGCACCGGTTACAGCCTGCGTCTGCCCGATGACAACGAGGACGGCTAGAGGCGCGACCCGATGCCCGCCGCTCCTCTGGCACCGCGCTTCATGAAGAAGCCTTAATGCCTGCCCGAGCGGCCCCCTGGTACTATCTCCGCGGAGGTCGATCCATATGCCAGCCTTGGCAGCGCTCGCCGCGTGCCGCCGTTCCATCACCGGCGCCGCGCTCATCGCCTCTGTCACGCTCTCTCCGGGCGGGCTTCTCGCCGCGGTGATCCAGGTTCCTGGCCAGCACACCACCATCCAATCCGGGATCGCTGCTGCCGCCCCCGGCGACACGGTTCTGGTCGCGAACGGGACCTACACCGGCGCCGGTAACCGCGACCTCTCGTTCGGCGGCAAGAACATCGTCGTGCGCTCCGCCGGCGGCCCCGCGTCGTGCTTTATCGACGCCGGCAACGCCGGCCGCGGTTTCGTCTTCACGGGCGCCGAGCCACCCAGCGCCCGCCTCGAGGGTTTCACCATCACGCGCGGTTTCCACGCGAGCGCCGGTGGCGGCATCTATGTCTCCGGCAGCAACGTGACCATCGCCGACTGCATCGTGGTGAACAACGGCACGGGCCAGGGTGCCGCCGGTACCTCCGGTGTGCCAGGGGGCGACGGCGGCGACGGCGGCGGCGCTTACGTCACCAGCGGGGCGCCGACTTTCCTGCGCTGTACCATCGATGCCAACCACACCGGCGCCGGCGGCGCCGGCTACGTCAGCGCTTCCGGCCCCGGCGGGAGCTCCGGAGGTCACGGGGGTTCCGGCGGCGGCATCCACGTCGGCCTGGGCTGTGCGGTCAAGCTCACGAACTGCATCGTCACCGGGAACACGAGCGGCGCCGGCGGCCAAGGTGGAAGCTCGGTCGTGTGTGTGCCGCCTCTTGGCTGCCAGACGTTCGGGGAGAACGGCGGCAGGGGCGGCGACGGCGCCGGTCTCTACAACGAATCGATGGTGGAAGCGGTGAACTGCTTGTTCGCAGGCAACCAGACCGGACAAGGCGGCGCCGCAGGTTTCGGCTCCGGCCTGCCGTTGCCGAGCCCGGGGCGCGGCGGCGACGGCGCCGCCTGGCATGGTGGGTTGGTCGACAGCAAGGTCGTCAATTGCACCGTGGCCGCCAACCTCGCGGCGCCGGCCGGTCCAGCCGGGCAGCCCGCCGGCACAGGCGGCGGCATTCTCGGCAGTCCCACCGTCGTCAACTCGATCCTCTGGGGTAACAACTCTACGGCAGTTGGTCCGCTGGCCCAAGTCACCTACAGCGACATCGAGGGCGGTTTCGCAGGGACCGGCAACCTTGCCGTCGATCCGCTCTTCGTCGCCCCTCTCGGCGGCAACTTCCGTCTCCAGACCTTCTCGCCCTGCGTCGACGCGGGCAACAATGCCGCGGTGCCGGTCGGCTCGACGACGGATCTGGATGGCCACCCCCGCATCGTCGACGGCAACTTGAACGGGACGGCCGAAGTCGACATGGGGGCCTACGACATGGACCCCAAGACGAGCGGGACCGGCGCGGAGTGGATGGTGCCGACGGCCATCGTCGCCGCCTTCGAGCCCGCCAACGGCGGCCCCGTGCGCGTCCACTATCGTATCGGTCCGCTCGGAGCCGCGGCCCGGCTGGACGTCTACGACGTCACCGGACGCCACGTTGCAGTCCTGGCGCAGGAATGGCACGCTGCCGGCGAATATACGCGCCGGTGGGAGCGCCGGACCGCCGCCGGAACGCCCGCGGCCCGAGGGATCTACTTCGTCCACCTGTCGGCGGCCGGGGTGCAAGACACCAAGAAGCTCCTTCTCCTCCGGCGTTGAGCTGTCTCCCTCGGCCGATTCGAATCGAGACGCCCCGGCCCCGGAGGAGCATGGAGTCCTGCGCCGGAACCCCGAGCCCATCGCTGCGCCCGCACATCAGGGGCTGGAAGTCTCGGATCACCCCGATGGTTCTCGCCTTGCTGCTCCTTGCGGCGGCTCGCCTGCCGAGGTTGGGCGCCCAAGAAACGCCGGCCCAGGGAACTCTACCCAAGGATCTCTCCGAGCTCAGCCTGGAAGAGCTGATGGAGATCGAGGTCACGAGCGTCTCCCGCCGCGAGGAGCCGTTGTTCGAGGCGGCGGCGGCGATCTACGTCCTCACCGCCGAGGATCTGCGCCGGAGCGGCGCCACCAGCGTTGCCGAAGCGCTGCGCCTCGTCCCCGGCCTGCAGGTCGCCAGGACCAACGCCAGCCAGTGGGCCATCACAGCTCGGGGCTTCAACGGCGTGTTCGCGAACATGCTCTTGGCGCTGATCGACGGCCGCAGCATCTACACGCCGCTCTTCGGCGGCATCTATTGGGACGTTCAGGACGTCCCGCTGGAAGACATCGATCGTATCGAGATCATCCGTGGTCCGGGCGCCACCTTGTGGGGGGCCAACGCCGTCAATGGCGTGATCAATATCCGCACCAAGAGCGCCGCGCAGATTCAGGGCTGGTCCGTCGGCGCGGGTGGAGGCACGGAGGAGCTTTTCATGGGGAACGCGCGCTATAGCGGGCGGATCGCCACGGGACTCCACGCCAAGGCCTGGGTGCAGTACCACGAACACGACGATTTCGTCGAACCGGACGGACAGGATGCTGCCGATGGCTGGGACCTCGGACATGGTGGTTTCGGCCTGGACTGGGCGCTGGGAGCCACCCACCTGCTGTCGTTCCAGGGGGAAATCTACGCCGGCGACATGGGGAACACCATGACGCTCGCGACGCCCTCGCCGCCCTTCGTCGCCACTACCGAAAGCACCACCGAGGTCGGCGGTGGACACTTCCTGGGCAGGTGGGTCCAGGCGCAGTCGCCGCGCTCGCGCACGACGCTGCAGGGCACCTTCGATCGCACCGAGCGCCGGGGCCCTCTCCTGGATGAGGAACGCAACACGCTGGATTTCGACTTCGAGCACGAGCTCGGCGTGGCGAGCCGGCAGCAGCTGGTGTGGGGCTTGGGCTACAGGCTGACACGAGACGACATCGGCAACAACTTCGTCTTCAGTCTCCAGCCGCCGCAACGCAGCGACGATCTCTTCAGCGCCTTCCTCCAGGACGAGATCGCTCTCGTTCCCCAGAGGCTCCGGCTCACGCTGGGATCGAAATTCGAGCACAACGAATACACCGGGTTCGAGGTCCAGCCGAGCGTGCGGCTGCTCGCCACACCGGACTCGCAACTCACCGCGTGGGGCGCCGTGTCGCGCGCCGTGCGCACGCCGACGCGGGTCGAGTCCGACGTGCGCCTGGTCGTCGGCGCTTTCCAGGACACGACGCTGCACCTCATCGCGCTCACCGGCAACCCGGAACTCGAATCGGACGAGCTCCTCGCCTGGGAGGCGGGTTTCCGCCTGCTGCCGGTGCCGTGGTTCTTCCTCGATACGGCAGCCTTCTACAACGACTACGACCAGCTGGTCACGGTGGAGCCCGAGTCCCCCCGCAGCGAAGGCACGCCGCCCCCTGCGCATGTCCTCCATCCCCTTCGCTTTGCCAACCTCGGCTCGGCCCGCACCTGGGGAGTGGAGGTGGTCGCGCACTGGCAGGCGACGGAGCGCGTGCGTTTCCACGCCGGCTACACCCGGCTCGAGGTGGACATCGACCGCGATCCGTCCAGCCTGGACAGGAGTAGCGACGCCGCCGAGGCCAACGATCCGGAGCACCAGTTCCAGGTCCGATTGCAGCTCGATTTGCCCCAGCGCCTGGACCTAGACGCCGCGGTCTACTACGTGAGCGAGCTGCCCGGCGTCGAGGCGCTGCGACTCCCGGCCGTTCCCGCCTACACGCGGCTGGACCTGCGACTCGAGTGGCGTGCGGCCCCACAAGTGCAGCTCTGCGTCACCGGGCAGAATCTCCTCGAGCCGAAGCACCCGGAGTTCCGCGGCATCATCACCAGCTCCAGAGCCACCGAGGTGCAGCGCGGCGTCTACGCCAAGGCGTCTTGGCGCTACTGAGGTTCGTTGCCGTTTGGCAGCTCGAGTACGACCTCGGGTGATTTTTCGCAATTCGTTTGTTCCCCTTTGTCATATGTTTTTGTGCTGCGCAAAATGACCCAATCGTTATTGTTGCGAAATCTCTGGGCATCATGCAAAAATAAGCCATGGCGTCGGCAATCATGCCCAGCAGCTACGGGACGGCGCAGCATTGCCGGGAGCGCGGATCGCGCGCCGCACTCGCATTGCTGGTTTGCACCCTCGTGTTTCTGCCTTGCACGCTGCTGGGTGCGCGCGCTTGGGGAGCAGGGGATGCAACCGGCGGCTCCAGGTCCATCGAAGCCAACGAGACCATCATCTTCTCGGTCACCGGCGACATCCCTTACAGCAACAGCGAAGTGACCGTCTTCCAAGAGCAGGTCGACGAGCACAATCTCTTCAGTCCCTCGGAGTTGTTGTTCCATGTAGGCGACATCAAGTCGGGCAGCGAGAGCTGTTCCGAGTCGCGTTACCGTACCGTCGCCGATATTCTCAAATCCTCCGACGTGCCGGCGTACATCGTCCCGGGCGACAACGAGACCACCGATTGCTCGAGCCCATCCACAGGCATGACCTACTGGAACAGGTACTTCTTGGATCTCGAATTGAATTGGCCCTGCTCGTCTTCCACGTCGCGGCAGAGCGGGCGCCGGGAGAACTTCGCCTTCGTCAAGAAGGGGATCCTTTTCGTCGGCATCAACCTCGTGGGCGGGAGCAACTCCAGCACCATCATGCAAAACGACGCCAGCTGGGTGAGCCAACAGCTGCAGCAGCAGGTTGCCAACGTGCGCGGCGCCGTCATTGTCGCTCAGGCCGGCCCCGGGGGCAATCGCAGCACCTTCTTCACCCCCTTCGTCAGCGCCGCCAAGACCTTCGCCAAGCCCATTCTCTTCATCCACGGAGACGGCCACAGCTGGATCAAGGACAAGCCCTTCTCCGCCAGCAACGTCACGCGCGTACAGGTCGAGGCGGGAGGGAATGAGATCCCGGTGCAGGTGACGGCGCCGCTGTCGTTGACGGACTTCGTGTTCCTGCGCAATCCATGGGACAGCCACTCGAGCCCCGTGTCCCGGCCCCCTTGCACGAGCGGGCCGCCCCCGACGCTCACGATCTCCGATGCCAGCGTCGATGAAGGGAATGCGGGCACGGTGAACGCCGTGTTCACGGTGACGCTGGCCAATCCGAGTGGCACGAGTGTGAGCGTGAACTACGCGACGGCGAACGGGTCGGCGCAATCGAGCCAGGACTACACCTCGACGTCCGGCTCGCTCTCGTTCAGCGGCTCCACGACCTCGAGGACCGTCTCCGTGGTGGTCCAGGGCGATACCGTCGACGAAACCGACGAGACCTTCTTCGTGAACCTCTCGAGTCCGAGCAACGCCACGCTGGCCGACGGACAGGGCCTGGGGACGATCCGTGACGACGACGGCGGCAGCACCCCGCCCGGAAGCACCGTCGTCCTCACGCCTGTCGCCGACGCCCACATCCTGGTGGGGAGCACGAGCAACTTTGGAAGCGCGACGGAGCTGCGCGTCAAAGCGGACGCCAGCATCTACCACGCCTATCTCAAGTTCCAGATCTCCGGCGTGGGCGCCGTACAGGCTGCTCACCTGCGTCTTTTCGTCACCGATGCCACCAGCGTCGCCGGCACCGTGCATTCCGTTTCGAACAACTATGAAGGTACGTCCACGGCGTGGCAGGAGTCGGGTCTGAACGGGAGCAACGCCCCCAGCATCACCGCGCCGGCGCTCGCCTCGCTCGGGAGCACCGCGACGGGCACCTGGATCGAGTTCGACGTCAGCGCCGCGATCGCCGGCAACGGCACTTACAGCTTGGCGCTGCAGAGCCCGGCCACCGACAGCGGCTATTACAGCTCGAAGGAAGGAACGAATCCGCCGCAGCTCGTGCTGGACCTGCAGAGCTCCACTCCGAGCAACTCGCCCCCCGTGGCGAGCAACGACAGCTATACCGTGGTCGAGGACAACGTTCTCAGCGTCACGGCACCGGGAGTGCTCGGCGACGACAACGACCCCGACGGCGATCCGTTGACCGCGGTGGTGGTCACCTCCCCCGCCCACGGCAGCCTGTCTTTGCAGGGCAACGGTGCCTTCACCTACACGCCGCAGGCCAACTACAACGGCAGCGATGCCTTCACCTACGAAGCGCGGGATGGCCGGGGGGGCACGGACCAGGCCAACGTCGCCCTCACCGTGACGTCCCAGCCCGACGCACCGGTGGCGGCGGGGGAGAGCTACACCGTCCAGAGCGGCGGCAGTCTCGACATCCCCGCTCCGGGCGTGCTCGGGAATGACAGCGACGCCGACGGAGATGCCCTGACGGCGGTGCTCGGCGCGAATGTGGCGCATGGCAGCCTGCTGCTGCGCAGCGACGGTTCCTTCACCTATTCGCCGAGTGCGGGCTTCAGCGGCTCGGACCAGTTCACCTACCGCGCCAGGGACGCCAGCCTGCAGAGCGTCGAGACCACGGTGGCGCTCTCCGTGAGCGGCTCTGGTTCTGGTTCGGGACCTGTCACCTTCAGGGACGTGCAGACGGGTGGCTCCATAGCTCTGGCCACGGTGTCCACCACCGGCACGGTGAGCGGTGTCGCGGGAGATCTCTTCCTCGCCTGCATCGGCACCAAGCCGAGCCGTAGCGTCACCGGCGTCAGCGGTCTCGGTCTCAGCTGGTCCCTTGTCCGAGCCCAGTGCGGTGGCCGTGGCCAGACCGGCATCGAGATCTGGATGGCCCGCGGCACACCGAACCCCAGCAGCGTGACGGCAACGTTCACCTCTTCGCCACAAGGCGCCACGATCGCAGTGGCCCGCTATGCCGGGAGCAATGCCTCGTCACCCATCGGGAACGTTGTCTCGGGGAACACGAACGGTGTGGGCGCGGCCTGCAGCAACGGCATCGACACGCCGTCCTATTCCTTCCCGGCTTCCACGCAAACTGGCATGACGCTCTTCGGAGCCATCTCGTGTCGGGATCATGCCCACACACCAGGGAGCGGTTGGACGGAGCGGGCGGAGTTCCACCACGGCGCGAGCGGCAGCGTGGCGGGAGTGGCCGTCGTCGACCGCCAGGCCGCCGCGAGTTCGCAAACGTTCGACGGCACCTTCGATGGCACGACGGATTGGTCCGCCATCGCCGTGGAAATCCGTGGTGCTGGCCCTGCAGCGAAGACGGCAACGACCGAGGGCGCCGAGGTGACGACCTTCACGCGACTCGAACGCATCATGCCCAATCCGGCTGGCCAGTTCGCCACCCTGGCCTTCGAACTCTCCGCGGGGGGACCAGTGGAGATCGCGGTCTTCAATGTCCGCGGCCAGCGCCTGCGCACCTTGGCTCAGGACGTCCACCCTGCTGGGCGCTACCAGGTGCGCTGGGACTTGCAGGATGCCGCCGGTCAGCGCGTTCCCGCCGGTGTCTACTTCATTCAAGCCCACCTCGGCAGCCGGTTGCTGCAGCAGAAGCTCGTCGTCCAGCGCTAGCGAGCCGGTCGGAATGCAGTGATTCCAAGCAGTTGGGGTGTTCGCCGACTTCCGGGTCCGGCTCCTGCTTGCCAAAGCTGATATGCTGGGCAAGTCCGCGATGAGGGACGCTTCTGAGCCGAAGGAGAACGCATGGGGCTGGACGTCGAGCGTCTGGGAGACGTGGTCGTGGTCATTCCCGAAGGAATGCTCAAAGGGGGCAAGGAGACGGAGGATCTCCGCAACGCGCTGCGGAAGCTGGTGGACGACGGGGAGAAGAAGATCCTGCTCGACCTCGCCCGCACTTCCTACATGAGCAGCATGCCCTTCGGCGTCCTTGCCTCGGTGCACCGGAGCGCGGTGAGCAGCGACGTGCAGTTCTGCCTCTGCAGCGTCAACGAGCGCATCCAAAAGGTGTGGTCGAGCATCCTCAACCTGGTGAAGCCGCCGCTCGAGCTCTACGAGACGCGAGCGGAAGCGCTCCACGCTCTCTCCCGTCGCTGAGCGACAGGGTGCTCTCGTCGCGAGCCCCGCTGCGCCTGGCCTACCAACCCGACACGGCACGGATCATCGATACCGGCATTTGACCTGTGCCCAGGTGGGAGCCTTGGCGGGGACCGGAGCCTCAATGCAATAGACGTGTAGATCCGGAGCGGAAAGGGCAGTGAAGTCGAGACCCACGGGATCGGCCGGCACGAGGTAGCGGGGGCCGCTCCCCAAAGGCAAGGTCTCGACGGTGGTGACCCGCACTCCCTTCACGCAACCGACGAGCCGCGAGCCGCGGTCGAAGATGCCGGTGAGAAGGAGGCTCGTGCGAGCCAAGCTCGCCACGTCGAGATGCATCACGTGCGCCGAGAAGCCGGCGTCGGTCACGATGCTGCCATAGGTCGGGGGAACGACATAGTTCGCCGTGGGCTCCACCACGATGGCTCCGGAGGCCTGGAGCGAAGGCGCCGACCAGGTCGCGCTCTGCAGCGTCCAATCATCGTGCCACTCGGCCAGGATGGGATCGTCGCAGGTGACCTGCACCACGGTGCCCGGGGTGACCGCCACCGCCTCCGCCTCCCGCGAGCAGAACCGCGACGCCTGGGTAAGCGAGGCCACAGCCTGTGGTGGTGAGAGCGAGTGCCCAGAGAGATCCCCCAAGTCGGCCCACGTCGCGCGCCTTCATGAGCATCACCTCTTGCTCGCTAGCAGCTCCTTTACGTCTTGAGCTCGGAGAAGGAGAAGCTCCGCTGCACCTGCTCGTGCTGCGTTCCGTCCACCTCGACGTACGGATAGACGAAGAAGTTGAGCCGCGTCGCGGCGGGGGGCTCGAGCTGCAGGTCGCGCCCGCGGGTGAACTCGACGCGGTTGGCGTCGAGGCCGCCGAAGAAGGCCTCGCGCTTCTCCGGATGCTTGCTCGCCTCGGAGCTGTCCACCGGCAGCCAGCCGATGCCCTCCACGTACATCTCGGCCCAGCAGTGGTATCCCGGGATCTCCCCGGAGGTCTTGTCCTCCGGCAGCGGGAAGCCCATGACGAAGCGCGCCGGGATGCCGCTCGCCCGGGCCAGACCGATGATGAGCGAGTGGAAGTCGGTGCAGTTGCCCTTGCGAGCGTCGCAGGCGTAGAGCGCGTCGCCGCGCCCCCAGCCTTGGCCGCTCTTGTCGTAGGTCATGGTCGTGGTGACGTAATCGTAGATGGCGCGGGCCTTGTCGATCGGCGTGGTGGCGTCGCGCGTCACCTGGCTCGCCAGCGAAGCGATGATTCCGTCGATCGGCACGAGGGCGTTCGCTTGCAGGTCATCGGCTTCCGGGGGCCTAGGGTCGGCGCCCGCGTGCTTGTCCGAGAGCACGTTGTAGGCCTGGCGCGCCACCCGGGCGGCGAACTGGAGCTCCAACGTCCGAGGCAGTGGAGCCTTCGCGCTCAGGTGCAGCACCCGGTTGCCGTAATGCTTCTCTTGCGTGATCTGATACTCGAGAGGACAGGTCACCTGCAGATCGAGCACTTCTTGATGCCGGTCGGTCCGGGGCACGGGAACCCAGAGGGACAGGGTGTGGGCGCCCTCGGGGATGTCGTTCACCACCAACGAATAGGTGAAGAGAAAGGTGCGGGCCGCCGTGTCTTCCTGCTGCTGGGCCTGCTTGGCGGCGCAGCCGAGCAGCGACACGGCGAGCCACAAGGCGACAGCAGGAATCGAACGGCGCGGATGCATTCTCGCCTCCCTCGACAGTGGGAAACCCGTGGGTGCGTGGCGGCTCAGATCTTCACCTTGCTCCATGTCCCGTTCTCTTCCTTCCAGTTGTAACGCGGCTTGCCGGCCTGCTTGTGGATGGCGACCTCGGTGGTCTCAATGCCCTTTTCGCCTTGCTTCATGAAGAAGTCGAGATCGTAGACCGTGCCGTCCGTGGCCTTCATATCCGTGCAGGCGAAATAGACGCCGTTCCCCAGGGACGCCAGACGCTCCTTGTGCACCTGGACCAGCGTCAGCTGCAGGACCCCCTTCGTCTGCGGATCGAGGATGAGGAAGGCACCACCCTTCAGCTTCGCATCGTTCTGGATGTAGGCGGTGATCGCCTCGGCCAAGGTGTCCAGGGTCATTTCCGTCTTTGGGTGCTCCTGCGCCGACTTCGGGTGTTCCGGGTGCTCCTGTGCCAGCGCGCTGGTGCCAAGAGCCAGGAGTAGAACAAGCAGAGCGAGAATGGGGCGTCGCATGAGTTCCCTCCACGACAGGATCGGGTGTGGAATCGGAACCGCCTCGAGGCATCGATCCTAACACCCGGGACGCGGGGGAAGCACGGGCGCAGTGGGGAGCCGCCGGGCGGGGTCGTTGCTCTGGGCTGGCGCTCCGCATGGGTGCTCTAGGGGACGACGCGAATTTGGAATCAGGGGGTCCCCGAGCGGTGGGTACGACGCGGCGACGCCGCCGCCGGCCCGAGAACCTGGGACAACAGTGCTCGCCAGGCGGCGCGCTCGCGGGCCGGGCTGAAGCGCGGCGCCAGCCGTCGCAGTCGACGGCGGAGGTCGGCCCTGAACGCAGCATCACTCTCTAGGCGCTGCAGCAAGGTGGCGAGGCCGTCGGTGTCGCCCACCTCGAAATAACCCGGGTAGTCGTACCCCAGGAGGCCGAGACTGCCGGGGATCCGCGAGGCGAGCACGGGGACGTGGGCCACCGCGGCCTCGGAGAGCACATTCGCCCCGCCTTCCAGGCGCGAACTGAGAACGAGGCCCTGGCTTCTCGCCAGCAGTCGAAGCGCCGATGCATGGGACAAGTCACCGAGCCAGCGATAGCGCCGGTTGCGCTGCATTTCCCGGCGCGCCCGGCGAGCGAACGAGTCCGTGAGCGCCCGCCCGGCGTGGACGATGCGAAGCCGCGACTCCGACGGCAAGCGCCGCGCCGCCAGCGCCGCCCGTAACGGGTCCTTCACCGCCCGCATGTGTCCGAGCACCGCGACATCGAAACGGCCATCGGCGCCAGCCCGCCGCCGGCGCCGAGGAGCTTGTGCCGATTGCAGGATCACGTGGACTTTTCTTCGGACCCCTTGGGGGAGGCTCTCGAGGCCGAGCGGTTGGAGGAGGACGAGGGCCGAGGAGCGGCGCAACACTTCCTGGGCACGAGCGGACCGTCGCAGATCCCGGTACAGATCGGTGCCCGTGAGGGCGGTCACGAAGGGGCGGCCGCTGCGGGCGAAACGGAGCGCCGCCGCGGCGGTCTTGCTGGCATGAAGGGCGATCAGAAGGTCACCGCTCAGGTCACCGGAGCTTCCCGCGCGGGAGCGCCGGGAGTTCTGGCGGGAAACGATGCGGACGCGATGACCGAGCTCGCGCAGCCGCTGGGCCCAGCGGGCTACGGTGACGCCGTTGCCATTGTGTGCGGCCGGCAAAGAGGGCGTGACCATTGTAATCTGCAGCACGATCGGGAAGGATACCGGCATCGGCTCGCGGCCGCTACTCCCAAGATGGAACAGGGTCTGGAGCCGCGCGAGAAGCCGAGAGTCGGCGAGGAGAACGAAGTGACGACCACGAGCCGGCGAGGCTCCAACAGGCGAGAGGGTCCGGACACCGGCCTGACCGTCGAGTCGATCGAGCGCGATTTGCAGGAGGCGCGCCAGCGCACGCTGGATCTGGTCGAGGACTTGAGCGACGAGCAGCTCCTCGGCCCGCGTCTCGCGATCGTGAACCCGATGCTCTGGGAGATCGGGCACCTGGCCTGGTTCCAGTCGCACTGGGTCCTACGGCACCTGCGCGGGCTCGCGCTCTCCCGCCCCGACGCCGACGCCCTCTACGACTCCTTCAAGGTAGCGCACGACATACGTTGGGATTTGCCGCTCCCGACCCGCGCCGAAACGCTGCGCTACATGGGGACCGAGCTGGAGCGCGCTCTCGAAGCGCTCCATGCCGAGCCCCTGAACGCGAAGTCCACCTACTTCCACCGTCTCGTCCTCTACCACGAGGACATGCACGACGAAGCCTTCACCTACACACGACAGACCCTCGGCTACCCAGCGCCCCGGTTCACGTCGCCGGCGCCGCTCCCGGCCGCCGCGCCGGCCGCGGCAGCCGGTGCGGTGGAAGTCCCGGGCGGCACCTTCACTCTCGGGGCAGCGCCCGGGACACCCTTCGTCTTCGACAACGAGAAGTGGGGACACCCGGTGCAGCTGCAGCCGTTCAAGATCGCGCGGACGGCGGTGAGCGAAGGCGAGTTCGCCGCCTTCGTCGATGCAGGCGGCTACGAGCGGCGCGAGTTCTGGGAGGAAGAAGGCTGGACTTGGCGCGAAGCCGCGGCGGCGGCGCATCCGGTGTACTGGCGGCGCACGGCGGGTGGCTGGGAACGGCGCCTCTTCGACCGCTGGCAGCCGCTCGCGCCGGAGCAGGCCATCATCCACGTGAACTGGTACGAAGCCTCGGCGTACTGCCGCTGGGCGAAGAAGCGCCTGCCGACCGAAGCAGAGTGGGAGGCAGCCGCGTCGGGGAGTCGAGGCGCCGGAGTGCTCGCGGCCGCGAAGCGCCCGCACCCCTGGGGCGAGGCAAATCCGACGCCGGAACACGCCAATCTCGATGGTGCTCGCCGCGGCGTCATCGCCGCCGACGCTTTGCCCCTCGGCGACAGTGCTTTCGGCTGCCGGCAAATGTGGGGGAACGTTTGGGAATGGACCTCCACTCCCTTCGCTCCCTACCCGGGTTTTGTCGAGGATCCCTACAAGGAGTACTCGGCGCCCTGGTTCGACGGCAAGCACATGGTGCTCCGGGGCGGCTGCTGGGCGACGCGCGCCCGGCTGCTGCGCGATACCTGGCGCAACTTCTACACCCGCGACCGTCGCGACGTCTTCGCTGGCTTCAGAACCGCCGAGTCGCTCGAGTGAGCCACCTGCGCCGGGTGCCAACGAAAGTCTGTTTCAGCTCGCCGTCGCCGTCGTCGCTTTGTGTTCCTGGATGAGTCGATCGACGACATCGGGATCCGCGAGGGTGCTCGTGTCCCCCATGCCGTCGTACTGCCCGGCTGCGATCTGGCGCAGGATGCGGCGCATGATCTTGCCGCTCCGGGTCTTGGGGAGGCCGCTGGCGATGTGCACCACGTCCGGGGAAGCGAAGGCGCCGATGGCGTGGCGCACTTGCTCCTTCAGCGCCCCTTGGAGTTGCTCGGGTTCGCGGTCGTCGTAGCCCGCCGCCAGCAGCACGTAGGCGTAGATGCCCTGGCCCTTGATCGCGTGGGGAAAGCCGACGACGGCGGCCTCGGCCACGGCGTCGTGGGCCACGAGAGCGCTCTCGATCTCTGCGCTCCCCAGACGGTGACCGGCGACGTTGAGCACGTCGTCGATGCGCCCGGTGATCCAGTAGAAGCCGTCTTCGTCGCGCCGGCAGCCGTCGCCGGTGAAGTAGATGCCTTTGAAGCGCGAGAAGTACTGCTCCTTGAAACGCTGATGATCCCCCCACACCGTGCGCGCCTGGCCGGGCCAGGGCGAGCCCAGGCAGAGGGCGCCGGAAACGCCGTTCCCTTCCAGCACCCGGCCGTCGTTTGGATCGACGACGAGCGGCTGGACGCCGAAGAAGGGCAAGGTCGCCGAGCCCGGTTTCGTTGGCGTCACGCCCGGGAGCGGGGTGATCGCGATGCCGCCGGTTTCCGTCTGCCACCAGGTGTCCACCACGGCGCAGCGCCCCTCGCCGACGACGTCGTGGTACCAGCGCCAGATCTCGGGATTGATCGGTTCACCCACCGTGCCCAGGATGCGCAAGCTCTTGCGCTGGTAACGCTGCACCCACTCGTCCCCGGCCTGCGCGATGGCCCGGAGCGCAGTCGGTGCGGTGTAGAAGATCTGGATGCCGAGATCGTCGACCATGCGCCAGTAGCGACCCGGATCGGGGTGGGTGGGCACGGATTCGAACATCACCGTGGTGCCGCCGTTGGCGAGCGGCCCGTAGACGATGTAGCTGTGTCCAGTGATCCAGCCGACATCGGCGGCGCAGCAGTAGATGTCGCCCGGGTGGTAGTCGAACACCAGCCGGTGGCTGAGCGCGGCGTACACCAGGTAGCCGCCGGTGGTGTGCAGGAGGCCCTTGGGTTTGCCAGTGCTCCCCGAGGTGTAAAGGATGAAGAGCGGATCCTCAGCGTCCATCCAGGCGACCGTGCAGGTGGAGCGCTGCTTCTGCATCTCCTCGTCCAGCCAGAAGTCGCGCCCTGCCTGCATCGGCACCGCGTGCTCGGTGCGCCGGGCGACGAGAACGGTCTCTACCGACGCCATGCCCTCGATGGCGCGGTCGGCGATGGCCTTGAGCGGGATCCGGCGGCCGCCGCGCAGGCCCTCGTTGGCCGTGAGCAGCACCCGGCAGTTAGCGTCGACGATGCGATCGCGGAGGGATTCGGCGCTGAAGCCGCCGAAGACCACGGAGTGCACCGCGCCGATGCGGGCGCAGGCGAGCATGGCGTACACCGTTTCCGGGATCATGGGCATGTAGATGCAAACCCGGTCTCCCTTGCGCACGCCGTGGACGCGGAGGACGTTGGCCAAGCGACAGACGTTGTGCTTGAGGTCGCGGTAGGTGATGTGCTGGTAGACGCCCGGTTCGTCGGCGGCCCAGATGAGGGCGGTGCGGTCGGCGTGCGTTTCCATGTGGCGGTCCACGCAGTTGAAGCAGGCGTTCAGGCGCCCTCCCGAAAACCAGGCGAAATCGATCTCTTCCAGATCGGCGTCGAAGACCTTGTGCCAAGGGTGGAACCAATCGAGCGTCTTGGCCTGTTCGCTCCAGAACCACTCCGGACTGTCGATGGAAAGACGGTAGAGCCGCTTGTACTCCTCCATGGACTGGAGGTGGGCGCGGTCGCGTATATGCCGCTTCACATCGTAGATGTCCTGGCTCACGTGGACCTCCGGGTGGCCGGATGGGACCGGCGGAAGAGGCGGAAGTCTAAACCGGACCGCGCGGTGCAGTCCACCGGGGGCTCAGACGCTGCCGCTGTCCTGACGCCGGCACGGAATTCGCTGCGACCGAGACACCGCCGATTCGAGGGAAGGGAGCACCATGTGCACCATTCTGGGAAGGCGTCGGGGAATCGGGGAACGCACACCTCTTCGCCTGTCCACCTTCGCCGGTCTCCTGGCATCGTCCCTGTCGCTCGCTGCAACGCCAGCCGCCGATCATTCCGTGGACCAAAGCACGCGTCATGCCGAGGCGGAGCGGCCGCGGCATCCATACATGCCCGGTCCGGGCACGCCGCCACCAGAATACCGGCCGCAGCTCGCGGCGCCTTCTGTGGGACCCTATGTCAGCATCCAGGCGAACACGGACGCCTGCGGCCTCAATATCCCTGGCGACGCCGCCAACGAGCCGTGCCTCGCGGTCGATCCGCACGCACCCAATCGCATGGTGATTGGCTGGCGGCAGTTCGACAACGTCGCCTCGGACTTTCGGCAAAACGGCTGGGCCTACAGCCGGGACGGCGGTCGGAACTGGGTGTTTTCGGGAGCGGTGCAGCCGGGAGAGTTCCGCAGCGATCCGGTCACGGCCGTGGATGCGGACGGCGTCTTCTACTACATGACGCTCGGCGTCAATGTGCAGAGCCCGCCCTCGGGTTTCTTCTGCCAGCTCTTCCGCAGCACCGACGGTGGTGCGAGCTGGGTCGGCCCGGTTCCCGCTTTCGGAGGCGACAAGGAATGGATGGCCATCGACCGGAGCGGCGGACCGGGTGACGGGCACATCTACACCAACTGGAGCGCCGGAGATCTCTCGCCCTCGAACCATCTGTCGCGCTCGATCGACGCCGGCGCGAGCTTCCAGGC
>Ga0075418_10000709_pt1 | contig 36225 bp, 33 predicted proteins | sample SoiMetdeltSBSDD2_FD_81776 | JGI IMG/M metagenome (GOLD analysis project Ga0075418, IMG submission 81776) | Bulk soil microbial communities from a Populus tree surrounding site in Tennessee, USA - Soil MetaG P. deltoides SBSDD2 | ecosystem: Environmental > Terrestrial > Soil > Tree plantation... | reverse complement strand
GCAAAGCAACACGTACGCGAGCGCCTTCAGCTACACCTTCTCCTCGTGCACCTCAACACAGGTCGCGCCGTATCTGAATGGTTCGAAGAACCTGACCTTCTCCCGCAACGGGTACCGCGTGCCGTCACTCTCTTTTACTCGGTACTTTCTGTGGGACGGCTGGAAAATTTGGAATGCGTGGCAGGCAAAAGGGCAGGATATCGACGGCAGCATATCCCAGTAGGTGCTGAAGCGGGAGCTCCCTAACGGCGCATCCGCCGCCTGCGAGGCGGATGGGCCGTTGCGGAGCTCCGCTCACGAAGCAGTCGATGACGAGGAGCGGCGACAGTGCGTCACTTGATGGCCTCGACATTCAGGCTGATCAGCCGCCCCGCCTCTTTGTCCATGTGCGGAATGTACGCCTGCGAATAATCGTCGAAATCCTTGTGCACCGTATCCCGCCAGTCGTAGCGGCGCACCTCACGAAAGCCTGCATTCTGCAGCGTGCTGCGGAGCGTCTCGAAATCGTAGACGGTCCGGTGGTAGAGCGCTGACGAACCGTCGGGTCCCACGACCTTCCACGCGCCATACAACGGACCGTGGATGAGCGCCAAGTTGGAAGTTTCCCGGTACACCTCCGCCAGAGCGGCGAAGTCCGGCACCGCCAGTCGCAGCACACCCATCGTGGCGAGTACTCGGCGCCACTCTCGTAACACGTCGAGCGCCTCAGTACGATCAAAGTACTCGAGCACGTGACACGCATAAATCAGCTCGGCGCTGTCGTCGCCGAACATCGGCAACGTCCGCACGTCGTGCCGGTAATCGATATGCGGCGCGTCGAGGAGATCGACATGGACGAAGCCGGGCAGGTAACGCTTCCCGCAACCAAGATGGATCTTCACGCCCGGTAGAACTCACGGATTGCCGATGCGACGTTGTCGACTGTTTGATCGTCGAGAAAAGAGGATGATGGAAGCCACAGCCCATGCAGCGCGGCAAACTCGGCGCGAGGATAGCGTCGATCGAGGCGGTACGGTGACTGCGTCGGAATACTCGGATAGAACGGACGTGATCCGATGCCGCGCTGGTGGAGATGCGCCTGCACGGCGGCGGGATCAGGAACGAGCACGTCGATAAACCATGGAGCAGTCGCGTTCAAGTCTGTCGGCAGGAATTGAACGTCGGGCACGTCTCGGAGCGCGGTCTGATACCGAGCGAAGATCTCCTTCTTCCGTTGGACGCGCCAGTCGAGCTTCCGCATTTGGGCGAGCCCGACCACGGCCTGAAGGTCGGTGAACTTGAAGTTGAACCCGAGCGCGACATGTTCGTCGACCCCGGAGCGTGCTCGCCCAAAGTCGCGTAGCTTGTGAATGTGCCCGATCAAATCATCGTCATCGGTGACGAGCGCGCCTCCCTGCCCCGTGGTGATGATTTTCGGCGCGCTGAAGGAGAAACTGCCGATCCGGCCGAATGTGCCCAGGTGACGCCCATGCCAGCGGGAACCAAGCGATTGAGCACTGTCCTCGAGGACCGGCACGCCGTGTCGGGCGCACATCGCCAGCATGCAGTCCATGTCCGGCGCCCGCCCGTTGAGGCTGACCAGCATGACAGCCTTCGTGCGGGTTGTGATGGCGGCCTCCGTCGCTTCGATATCGAGACAAAGGGTCTGGGCATCGACGTCGACAAATACCGGGGTCGCGCCGGCGAGCAGAACGGCGTTGGCTGACGCGATCATCGAGAAGGCGGGAACGATGACCTCGTCGCCCGTGTCGATACCGAGAGCGGCGAGCGCCACGAAGAGGCTCACAGTGCCGTTGGTAACAACAGAGGCGTGCCGGCTGCCCACGTACTCGGCGATGGCGTGCTCGAACCCGCGCGTTTCTCTGAACTCGGTGAGCCAGCCGCCGGAATCGAGGTAGTTGCGGACGGCCTGCTTCTCCTCCTCACCAATCCACGGCGCCATTTGATGGATGTAATCGGTCACGGAACCCCGCGTGAGGCGCGAACTTCTGAACGGTACCAGTCGACCGTGCGGCGAAGCCCCTCTTCAAGCGTGTACCGTGGCGCAAACCGCAGTAGTCGAGTGGCTCGATCGGTGCTCGCCGACCGGCGCGGATCGCCGCCTGCCTTTGTCGCATCGAAACGGATCTCGCCGGTAAAGCCACAGAGATCCGCGATCGTGTGCACCAGCTCGCGAATACTGACCTCGCGGCCGGAGGCAAGGTTGACGAAGTCGGGCCCCGTGAGATGCTCGCCCGCGAGCGCCAACCCTTCGGCAATGTCGTCCACATACAAGAAATCCCTGGTGGGGCTGCCGTCGCCCCAGACGACCAGTTCACTGTCATCGAAGCACTTCATGATCGTGGCCGGAATGACGTGCGAGATGGTGACATCGAAGCGATCGCGAGGCCCATACGCATTCGCAGAGAGCACGGTGACGACATCCATCGCATACTCGCGATAGTACATCTCGGCCAAAAGCACCAGATTCCGCTTCGCGAGACCAATACCGAGATGCGTGTCGGCGATGCGGCCGTCGTGCAGCGACTCCTCGCGGAGAGGCGATGGTGCCGCGGCGGGATAGGCGAGCAGGTTGCCGAGCATGATGACTTTGCTGACGCCGGCCAGACGCGCCGCTTCGAGCACGTTCACGTCAATGAGCGCACAGCTCACGTACTGACTCGCTGGATGGCTGCGGCTGTAGGCGATTCCGCCTGTTGGCGCGGCAAGGTGAAACACGATCTCGGCGCCATCCAGCGCGCGCTGCGCGTGTTCGAACCGACGCAAGTCGAGCTCGGCGCTGCGAGGAACCCGGACATCCGACGAGCTGACGCCCTGTGTGCGCACGAGATGCTCGACGAGAGACGAACCGATAAATCCCGCACCGCCGGTGACAACGATCGGACGGCCTGCGTAGAACTCCTTCACCAGTCCACCCTCCCAATCCATTGGTCTCGGTTGGCCGCAAACCACTCGACCGTTGCGCGCAGACCGTCTTCCCAGTTGTACGCCGGCGCCCAGCCTGTGAGGCCCGCGAGCTTGCTGTAATCCACGCGCAGTTCCTCCACCTCGGTCCGTCCCAGACGAGCACGGTCATGCGTGGCGCGGAGTTCTTTCTTGCCCCAATGTCCGCCTTCCTGGCCGAGACGAATGATCAGGTCGTACCAATCGGCTATCGAGATGGCACGCCCCGAGCCATAAACGTAGATCTCACCCGGTGTGCCAAATAGCGTTGCGCAGATGTGCCCACGCGCTCCGTCCTTCACAAAACAGAAGTCACGCTTGGCGTCCATGTAGCCGAGCGAAATGGTGTCGCGCGACAGTGCCTGTGTGATGATCGTGCCGGTGATGAAGCGTGGGTTCTGCCGTGGTCCATAGTTGTTGAACATCCGGGTGACCACGGTCGGAAGCCCGTACGCCGCGTGGTAATTGCGCGTCAGGAAATCCGCCGCCACCTTCGACGTCGCGTACACGCTCTGCGGGTTCACCGGCGACCGCTCATCCAGCAGCAGGGCGCCGTCGCTCGTGAATCGGTAATGTTCGCGGACGTCAGCGCGAACGTTGCCGTACTCCTCCGAGGACCCGGCGGTATCGAGACGGTAGATGTCGAGGTCGAGATCGACGATTGACTGCAGGAGGTTGACCGTGCCCGTTACGTTCGCAGTGAGGGTTTCGTAGGGGCGTGCCCAGCATTCCCCCACGTGCGCCTGCGCACCCAGGTGGAAAATAATCGGCCGTTCTCCATCACTTCTGAGCACCTTAAGGACACCCAGAACGGCCTGCTTGTCGCTCAAGTCGGCGCGATGAACGGTAATCTGGCGCCGCAGCCCGCCGAGGTTGTGAAGCATTCCAGACGAAGTTGCGCGCACGAGCACGTGCACTCGAGCGTCATGCCGCAGCAGCTCTTCGACCAGATGCGATCCGACGAACCCGTCGGCACCGGTGACGAGCACGGGATGCCCCTGTAACTGCTCGCGGATCCTTGTATCCAGCGCGTCTGGGGTAGACATGACACCTCTCGTGTTTCGGCCCGAGGATCTTGATCGCCCAGGCCTTGGGCCAAATCAGCTCGATCAGGGAGTCGAGATTATGCTAGAACGCCTGGCACTGCAAACAGCATCCCACATGTGCGGGAATAGGTCGGAACAGTGTGAGATCGCCTGATCGTCGGACTGTATGGCGTCAACAGAAGTCTGCCTTTCTCCCCGATAGATGACATATGTCCGCCAGCAACGGACACATGACCGTACTGTTCTCGTACGAGTCGAAGTCGCGGTATCACAGTCACCCCTGACGGTCTCGGGCAGACCAAACGATGCACGAACTGTCATCGGCCGGTTTCGGCGCCGCCTCACGTCGAAGAACAGACGATGCTTCGCGATTTCGTACCAGCTTTCGTATCGAACGCGATACTCGCGGAGGACTTCCAAGGTGCTACCGCCACGCTGGCCGCAGAATCCGCAGCGCAATGCGGTCGCCGTCTGATGTCCGTTGATACGGGGCGCCGGCCACGACAACCGCCGCGACGTCGCAATCATCACTGCGGGCAGCTTCCAGATCTAAGTGCATTTTTACAGGAGCCCTGCGTCCCGTAACACTACCGGCAGGAAGGGGTGTAACTCCCCCAATTCTTCCATGTTGTGGATTTCTTTGCGGGAATACCAACGTAAATTGTGATGGGTATCGTCAGCAGTTGTGACAAGCTCAGCTTCCATGGGATTGCATTCATACGTCATGATGGTCATCATCGTTTGAAAGCCGTATTCCTGCGGTGGCTCGTGTCGACCGCCCCACATGATGTTATAGACGTCACTGATTAATAGACGCTTTGGATTGGCATCGATGCCCAGCTCTCGTTTGATATTACGTTTCGCAGTGTCATTCAATGATTCGCCTGGTTTCATTCGTCCACCAAAGATCCAGAGCTTGCCTTTCAGCGGCCTATAACTCCGTACGCCTAACAAGACTTTGCCGTCTGCGGTGTGGCAAATAATGTCTGCATTAGCCATCACCACACTATCAAGCATCCGTGAATACTCCTCGATAGGTAGATTAAACTCCGGTAGTTCCTTATGAATAAACTCATCGTCCACCAACTGTTTTATCTGTTTCATGCGTCTCTTCAGCTCTCAGGCCGACGCGCGTTTCATCCGACCCACTCATTTGTAGTTGAATCAAGAGGACGATAAGAACCATTGATAACGGGTTTTTCGCGCAGGCAGATCAAATCAGGCACGAGCCGCTGTCATTCGATTGTGGCGCCGCACTAGGTCTGACGATACCGACGAGCGAAGAATAGACGATGTTTCGCGATTTCGTACCAGCAGCGAATCGTCGCCCGTGCGGGATGGGCGCCATGTATCACCGCGGCCGCCATCGACTCGCGATACGATCGGACCACGTATTCCGGGCGAGTCGAAATCCCGCCGATTGCCATGTTGACGAAGATTTCGTCGAGGAAGCCAATGCGGGCGTGATCCCAGATCCGCAAGAGGAATTCATAATCCGCGGCGATCCGAAATCCGACGCTGAATGCACCGTATTGCTCATAGATGGCTTTCCGCACGACGACAGTGGGTTGCGCAACCCACATTTTCTTCAGGAGGCGCCGTTTATCGAGATTTCGGCCAATCACGTTCACCACGCGGTCACTCGCGGTCACGTGCGCAGCCCGCGCATGACACACGTCCCAGTCGTGCGCCGTCATCGCGGCAATCACTGATGACAGCACGGAGTGGTGCGTATACCGATCATCAGCACACAGGATGTGCACGAATTCCCCGGTGGCGATGCGCACGCCCTTCGACAAGGCGTCGTAGATTCCGGAATCGGGACTACTTTCGTATCGAACGCGATGCTCGCGGAGGACATCCAAGGTGCCATCCGTAGAGCCTCCGTCCATGACGAGATGTTCGATCGGGATATAGTCCTGGCTGGCAACGGACTCACAGCACCTTCGAATCGTGGACACCGCGTTGTACGTCGGTGTGACCACGCTCACGAGTGGCGACGATGCCATGGCGCTTACGGCCGGATCCGGGTATTACGCTTCCGCGGCGGCATCACTGGTGAAAGATCGCCTTCCTCGGTTGGGTCGGGCGGGCCGGCGCCGCGGTTTCGAGGCAATCAGCAGTTGCGACCCCTGCGACAGAAAATCAAGAATCAACTCGTGAAGATTCTGCTTGTCCATAATTACTATCAACAAACGGGCGGCGAGGATCTGGTCGTCGCCGACGAGGCTCGACTCTTGGAGTCTCGAGGCCACGAAGTTGTCCGGTATACGGCTCACAACGATCAGGTCAGCTCACTCTCAAAGCTGACTCTTGCCCAGCGGACGATCTGGAACCAGAAAACTTGTCGCGAGCTTCGTAGCGTGATCGCACAGCACCGGCCGCAGATTGTCCACGTGCATAACACGCTGCCACTGCTGTCACCGTCAGTGTACTACGCTGCCGGCGCGGAACGGCTGCCCGTCGTGCAAACCCTCCACAACTACCGATTGATGTGTCCTGCCGCCGTGTGCTTTCGGAGCGGCCATATATGTACCGACTGTGTCGGCAAGCCCGTCGCCTGGCCGGCGATTCGCCACGCGTGCTATCGCGGAAGCCGTAGCGCCAGCGCCGCAATTGCGACCATGCTTTCAGTGCACCGCCTGATCGGGACTTGGCAACACAAGATGAGTGTCTATATCGCCTTAACCGCATGGGCGCGCGACATGTTCATCGAAGCTGGAGTACCGCCTGACAAACTGGTCGTGAAGCCCAATTTCGTGGATCCCGATCCTGGCGCTGGAACCGGCTCTGGCGACTACGCAGTGTTTGTGGGCCGACTCTCTCCCGAGAAGGGCATTCAGACACTGCTGCGTGCATGGCGCATCGTGGGCCCTCAGGTGCGATTGCTCATCATCGGTGAGGGGCCACTTGCGTCAACGGTGGCTGCAGCGACGCACGACTTGCCATCGGTGACATGGCTAGGACGGCGGGATCCGCCCGAGATCCTGTCTCTCGTGCGAGACGCAAAGTTCCTCGTGTTTCCATCTGAATGGTACGAAACGTTCGGCCGCGTCATTGTCGAGGCGTTCGCGACCGCAACTCCGGTTATTGCAGCCGGTCACGGCGCGGCGGCCGAGCTCGTCGCGGAAGGAGTCACCGGGCTCCATTTTCGCCCTGGCGACCCGTCGGACCTCGCCGCCAAAGTGCTTCATCTCAACTCTCATCCGCCGGTTCGCGTTCGAATGAGGGCTGCCGCCAGGAAAGAGTTCGAAACTCGCTATACGGCAGATGTCAACTACCGATCGTTGGTGGCCATTTACCGGCGAGCCATGGCAGTGGACTCCACGGGCGCGCAGTGATTCACAACCCTATTGAGAGTTAGTTACCAAACCCGGCTCGGTTAGACTCGCGGCCGTCAACCACTGACGGACGCGTGTATCTGAAGCTTCATAGACGATACGGTTGACAATAGCGAGTGCTGGAGATGATGCGAACCATCGCATATCCTGCCCGGCAAATAACGCGGTTCTGGACTGGCGGCGATATGAACCTACGATGGTCTTGTGCAGTGCATGTTCAAGCATGCCATAGCGATTCGCCCACCGACGCAACGTGAGGTTCGTCGCGAGTCCGTATCTCCTGCGGACGTGATTGTGTTCCTCGACAGGAGCGGGCCGGCCGTGTTGGTGTTCATGGCGCCGGAACGCTCCCAATGGCGTCGGCAACCAGATCATCCGCGAGCCAGCGTGCAGCAGCGCCAATGACAAGTCCCAGTCCTGGGCCACTTGGAGACGACTGTCGAACATCCACGACGGTAATGCGGCCCGGCGGACGAACATCGCACACGGCGCGATGTGAGTGCCCATCAAACGCAACACACGACGATTCGTTGGATGTTGAGCGACAAGGCGCAAAAATCTGCCCTGTGCGTCGATGTAGACACAGTCGCCCCAGATCATGTCCGCGTTCGGGTACGCTTCGATCGCACGTCTGACCATCGCGAGCGCGCCAGGCAGATAGAAATCATCTGCGTTGAGCCAGCCAAACCAATCTCCGGTCGCCAGACGCAACGCCTGGTTCAACGTTTCAGACAAACCGCGGTTCGGTTGCCGATGTCGCACCAGCGGTTTCGAATAGGCCGCCAGGACATCCCACGAGCTGTCGGTGGACCCGTCGTCCACGACGACGTGTTCCACTCCTCGGTCGCTTTGGCCGGCGACGCTGTCCAGGGTGTCCGGCAGCCAGCGCGCGTAATTGAACGAGGGCGTTACAATTGAGATCTTCACATTAGATCCAATCGATCGTGATCCAATCGATCGGCCGCTCAGGTCGGGAGAGCTCAGGGAGCCGGACGGTGCCATCCGTCATACGCCTGCCTCACGACGGTAGCCCATGTCAACTCTCGAGCCCTGGCGAGAGCGCCCCGCTGCAAAGCACGCAGCGTATCGGGTTGGTCAGCCAGGACTTTCATCGCCTCCGCCAGCGCCGCTACTAACTGTTGCCGACCCTGACGCGCCGTGGTCACGGCAATGCCGGAATTCTCAGTTACGAGCACACCGGGGCCGCCGAGATCGAAGCACACCACAGGTAAGCCATATGACATCGCGTCCAGAACTACCCCCCCGCTTGAATCATGAAGGCTCGGGAAGAGGAAAACATGGTGGCTCCGGTACATGGAGCCGAGCTCGGCTTGGTGCATCCAGTCCGTCCAGTCCACCGCATGCGCGATGCCGAGTGTCTGACACAATCGGCGCCACCGCCGACCCTCAGGTCCGGCGCCGACCATTGTCAACCGTGCACTGGGCACGTCATGGAGCAATCTGGCAAAGGCCCGCAGCCCGTACTGCATGCCCTTCCAAAAGAGAAACCGGCCGACGAATAGAAATCTAATACCGCGATCGTGTGGGGGCGGCTGCGGAGAAGCAGCTGCGCCGGATGCACCAATCTCAATGATGTGCCTGACCTTGTGACGATACCGCCGTGGCAAGGCCATACCGGTGTGCGGTGTCTTCACCAGGATCACATCTGCAGCCCCGAACGTTTCATGAAGCCAGGGATTCCACGTGGCGAACACGTTTGTCAGATCGCGGACGGCATCGAGAAGATGTCCCTTAATGCCGTAGTCCATGCGAAGCCGAAACGGTGTTCGCTCACCACCGCCCACCGGGCCGAAAATGAACGGAATCCCGAGCCTCCCCATAAAGCTAGGATGCCGAAAGACACCGAAGGTCACGTGCTGGACGAGCTCAAATTGTTCCTGCCGATGCAGCTCGCGGGCCGTGCGGTAAGCGCCCCATTGCCACAACACGTAATAGAGGTGCAGAATAGGTGCCCTTTTCTTCAGTCTCGCTACCCAATTCGGGAGATCGTAATAGACGAAACGGACGTTAGGTAGATCAGGCGATACGCGCTGAATTGTTTGCTGATTGTTTGCGCGAGTCAGTACCCAAACATCGTGGCGTAGGCGAGCCAGCTCGAGGACCCAATGCCACCCAACGCCCGACTCACTTCCTTTGTCCGGTTCGCAAGCATATGCGGAGAGCAGAAGTTTCACTGCAAGACTTCAGACACCAGCTCGTGTCCCGTAATGATGGTTCGTGACATTTGTTGCGAGGACCGGCGCCGTCGATGAAACCGCCTGCGACTAGCCCTAGCCGCGCCTGCGGGCGAAGAGCAGAGGCCGGTCCTTGGCCGCAGCACATTCGAATCCGTTGCCCTGAAGGTGCCTTTGGACATCGTCGCGTACTGCTTCGGCGTCAAGCCCTGTGACGCCATGATATTCGAGGACGATCCGGTGTATCCGGCGTAAAGTCTTGGAAGAAACAGCGTGCAGGACCGCATACTCCGCACCCTCCACGTCCATCTTCATCAGGTCCACCTGGCCGCCCGCGCTCTCGAGCAAGTCGTCGAGACGGATGGTCGGGACCGCTACGGAAACCCCCTTGTCTCCCTTTATTCGCTCACGGAACAGCGAGTTTGTCCCACTGCCTCGACCGGCCACGTACAGCAAAGCTTCGCCAGGTTCAGCCGATACAGCCGCCGCATGGACGACCACGTTCTGCAAGCGGTTGAGCGCAATGTTGGCGTTCAAGTTTCGGAGATTCTCCGGCTCTGGTTCGACCGCGTGCACCCTCGTTTTGGGACCCGCTAATGCCGCTCGGACCGCGAACGACCCCTTGTGGGCCCCGAGGTCGAGAACCGTCCACCCGTCGCGGACGCTGAAATCAGCGTCCGGCTCGTAAACTCGGTCCAACCATACCTCGTTCAGGACTCGTATGTCGTGAGACCCGGTCTGCATGCGAAAGACGGCTCCGGAACGGAGGACATAGGTGACGGTGCCGTCCGCCGCTGGCGGGCCAAATCGGTTCAGGAACGCATCACGCCAGTTCCGATAGATCAATGGCATCCGACACGCGCGCTGCACTTTATCCCAATCGGGTTTCGACATCGCTGTATAAACTCCCCGGCATACAAGTCGTCGCCGAGATACCTCCGGCGAATGCTACAAAATCACTCGAATGAACCAAATCATCGAGTGCCCAGTCTCCCCCTGCGAAGAGATTCAATCTGCAGAAGGTAGTCCTCGATAATCACCGTCCAACTCAGGCTGGTGCGCACGAACTGAATTGCTCGATCTGAATACTGTTGCGGGCTGCGCAGTATCGCCGAGATGCCGCTTGCAATGCTGTCGGGGGTCGAGTCGACGATGATAGCGGCGTCCGCGGCTTGCAGCTCGTGCGCGATCGAACAGAAGACCGACACGACGCTGGGAACCCCATACGCCAATGCCTCGACAAGGGCGAGACTGTAGGCCTCCCAGCGCGACGGGTGGACGTAGGCGACAGCACGCCGCAGGAAGTCGATTTTGTCGGGCCCGTCCAATTGGCCACCCACGGTTACAGCATCCGTGACCCCGGACGCCCGTGCAATTCTCTCGATGTCCTCGACGCTATCCTCCGAGCGTCTCCCGTGCAATCGGAGAGGCGGTCGGTCCGGTACTGCGAGACGACTTATCGCATCCACCAGCAAGTCGAGACCCTTGTGTCTTATGTCATATCGCCCGATCCAGGCGAGGTAGCCACCTGTCCCCCCGTCCCACCGGTCGGCGGGCAGGTCGAACCCGGTTGGTGCGACGAGCCAACGAGCGTTCGGCGCCACCTCCGCGGCGTCCTGCATCTCGCTCTTGAAAAAGAGGTGCACGGCGAGCGACCCTTCGAGATAGGCGCGCTCTACAGGCAGCCACCATTGCTTTCTGTGACGTCGTCTGCGGCGAGCCCGCCTGTCGTAACCTCCGTGCGGCATGACGATGTAGGGAACGCCGTGGCGATGCGCGGTCCAAGCCGCAACCACATTACTTGGAATGTACGTTGAGTGCAGTACCAGTACGTCGTCGGCCGCAAGGGCGGCGGCCAATCGTCGAGGCATCCTGACCAGACCCGCGCCGGTATGCTTCAGCGGGATGATCGAAATTGCGGGATTGCGCAGCTGCGATTGCGTCTCGAGATCAGCATCGTATATGACAGCGACATCGCAACCACCGTTGTAGGCCGCACTCGCCCAGTTCCACATGGCTCGCGTTGGGCCACCATCGCCGATGAGTGCGCGGGGATAATAATGAACCAATCTCATTTTGTCCGGAGCGTCACCTGCCCGGATTGGCGGCCAGTGCCGTATCTATGTGAGTGGCCTCAAAAGCAGCACGCGAAGCTGCCTAATAGGCGGCGCGTGAACCCAGCGCTGGTCAGCCGGCCACCTGAGGGAGATAGTCCGCATTAGAGCCGGCGCCTCCCGCCTCGCCACGGCTTTCGTACTCGCGCAGGGCCCTTGAGAATTGCCACCACGCATTGACGGTTCTCAACAGTCCGGCCACGCCAAAGCCCCACGCCACTCCCTTCGCGCCGGCGAGATACGCACCGGCCAGTCCGAAGAAAAAAGTAAGCGCTCCGTCAACGCACCTCGCACGGAGGCTCCTTCTGGCAGCGGCCAGGCAATGAAGACCGACCGAAGCGCCGAAAATGAAGGCATAACTCATGTAGCTAATCAGAAGCGGCGGCACCAACGATCGCCCCGCGTCCCAATTCGCGCGCAAGACGGACTCGCCGATACTGCGGGGTACAAACAGGACAATGACGCCCCAGGCGAATACTGCCAGCGTCAACCCGAGAGAGAGCTGTCGACACCCATGCGCCAACTGCCTCGGAGAATCGCGCAACAATCGGACGCCCTCGGCCGTTGCGACAAGCCCCACCCCACCCAACATCACGTTGAGCGGGCCGAGCACGATTTCAGCCGCACGCAGACGCCCCAGCTCACCGAGACCGGCAATTCCTCCAATTGCAAAGACGGTCATCATCGAAAGGCCGGTCGTGATGGCAAATTCAGCGAAGAACCGCGGGGCAATATCGCTGTGGCCCCGAAGCCACCTGACCGCTGCAATCGGGCCACCGGGAAGAACTTTGAGCTGCAACAGGCCAACGGCTGCGGCAATACAGCCCGCGCCCGCCCAAATCATAGTGAACCACGTAACAGAAGAAACGCCCGCTTCCCTCAAGAGCGCGAACGCCGTAAACATCACGGCTGCCCACGTAGCATCGCTCAGGAACGCGGCAGACCCACGTTCCCGCGCCAGCAGGGCGAAGCGCGACACGTCTTGCACCAGCAGAAATGGCAGCGAGACCCCAAGGACGGTGAGCACGGTCCCGACGGCCCCCCCTAGTATGGCGCCCGCAATGAGAGAACCGGCGCCGATGACGATCCCGGCCAGCAACGCGGTTCCGGCAGAGCACTTGATGCCATCACGCCACTCGTGCCCCGACAGGGCACTGTGGCGGATGACGAGCAACTCGCTGGCTATCGCCCGAACGCCTCCCAACGAAAACGTGAACGTCGCGTACGCGACGCTGAACGCGCCAAGATCCCGAACGCCAACGTTCCTGGCGACCAGGAGGCCAAGCAGAAAGTTGGTGCCGCTCGAGAGCAGCTGGTCGGCGAGGGCCCACCCGAACCGCCGGACCACGCTTACGGCGCACCTTGCTGCGATGGCTCCCATGGCCGCGAGCAGTCCGGCGAACCCGGTCGAGCGTGGCCCCTGCGAGAGCAGACCCGACACCGTTGAGGCTCTGCGCCAAAGAGAGTCGCGCGTCGTCATGCCAGGGACGGCGGTGCCGAGAATGCAGTGGTGTTGAGAACAGATGCGAACGTCATTTCATGCTACGCAACCGATGCGCTCGGTTGACGCAAGCGCTCCCAGGATCTCGATGGCGATATCCTGTGGTGAGCGCGTCGCGTCCAGCGTTTTGAAGTTCGGCACGCGCAGAGAGGACCAGGCGAGCAGCTCTTGTTCAATCTGTGAGAGCGTCAGTTCCTGCTTACGCCCCCTGATGACATGCGGCGGGGCGGCCAGGTTCACAATCAGGTGTGGACGCGGCAACAAACGCAGAACCGCGCGCGCCAACAGATCGGGTCCGTGAAATTTCATGGCATCTGGTTGGACGATATACCCATACATCCAACGGTCGCCAACGATAAGGAAGCTCCGTTTGAGGGCTGGCCGAACGGATTTCACGTAACCCAGCCAGCATCTGACAACGTTTCTGACGAGGCGGATCCAGCCAAGCATCACAGATCCGCCCCCGCGCGCTTTCGGAGGTGGCACAAATGTCGGGCCCGGTGCTGGCCACCGACCATCCAACGGCGGAAGAAAGTGAAAGTACGCGGACGGACCTCGATGGTGGGCGAGCAATGCACGTGCGACGGAAGTCTTGCCGACTCCATCCGGTCCCACGAGGACGACAAAGCGTCCTGGTGCATCTGAAACGGGCGACATCCAATTAAGCCCCTCGATTGGCGAGGACGACACTGGCACCTTTACGCTGGGAGTTCACCGGCATGATGTCGATCACTCACCGCCGCATTAATGCCAGCACATCTTCGCGCAGCCACAACGCATCGCTCCAGATTACGCGACCGATTGGATCGCGGTGGAGTGGATAGATCTGCCACAGCGCGAGCCCGTGCCTCGTCGTAAGCGTCTCGTGCAGGTCCCAGAAGCTTGCCTGGCCCTCGTACATCGGCGCAAAAAGCACCTCGCTGTACAGCGCGGCCACACGCCCATCCCGCAGCACTCGGCAGGCACCTGCAAGCATCCGCCCTTCACAGCCCTGCAAATCTGCCTTGATGACGAGGTCGCCGGTTGGCAGCTGTGCTGTACACCAGTCATCGAGCGTCGTCACGCAGACCTCGATCCGGCCGACGTGCTCATAGAGTTCGTCTTGCGGACTTCCGGGACCGTGCGCGTTCTCGAGGAGCGAGTTCGTCGCGTCGAAGCGGTTGAGAAACAATGGGAGAACGCCGGATCGATCCGCAAGCGCGATCTCATGCACGGTGACATTGCGCAAGCGAGCCACCCGTTGGCGCAGCGCAGCCGCGCTGTGAGGGGTAGGCTCGAACGCATGTATTGGGACATCAGACAGCTCATCGGCAAAACGCTCGGTGATCCGCCCGACGTGCGCCCCCAGATCGAGCACCGCAGCCGGCCTGATCCTGCGGCAGAGTGCCGGCAGGTCAACCCATGCGTCCGGCTTACCAAGCAAACGACTCCGCGCGCGGCCTGCTCGACGCCACCACCGGCGTACCGTCTGAATATTCCTGATCGACTCCCGTACGGTCCCCATTGTCTTATGCCGACCGCAGACGCAGACTGGCCTTCCGGGCATGAAGCCGTTGCTCGGCGGTTGTCCTGGCCCGATTGGCTTCGCGCAAAAGACCAGGAAGCAGCGCCGTTGTGGACCAGAAGGCGAAGCCCAGTGGTCCCGCGTGTATCGCCTCGGGTTGGGTGACTCCACTGACCAGGGCTACGAAGAGCAGTCCAGCCGAAGCAACGGCGCTCGGTCGCCCGCCGGCGAGCGACAGCAGGCGCACGGCAAACCAGATCAACGAACCGCACAGCACCAGGTAGACAGCCGCTCCGAGGATCCCGCCGCCCACCAGCACTTCAAAAAACGCGGAATGGGCGTTGCCGAGACCAGGGTTGTATTGGGGTGCGTAAATGCGAGACGCCGCATAATAGCCGAGGCCCGTTAGCGGAGCCTCACGCATCACAATACTGGTCAGGTACTGCCAGAGTGGGATGCGATCGCTCATGGTCCCGACACTCGCCGGGTCCCGCACTAGAAATTCAGTGGTGGACGTCATCGCATCCATTACGAAGATGCCCAACGCGAACGCGACGAGCGGAACGATGAGCTGTCTGACTCGCAACCCTCGACCGTGTGTGAAGCCGATCGCGAGGAATGACAGCAAGGCGATGTAGGCGCTCCGCGTGCGCGATGCGACAAGCAGCCCACTAAACAGGGACACTGCGCCCCAGAATATGGGCGCACGCAAAGGAGGCGCGCTGGACAAGCAGAACACCAGCCCGATTACTGCCACACTACCGACATCGGTGAGGTAGTTACCAGCAACGCGTGTCTGCCCAATCACGACACCCGTATCGATTGCTGTAATACCAGCCACGAGTTCTGGCGAGAGCACGAGTGCCGCAACGATGGCCACTGCGAGGAGGCTCACGCCGATAAACAGATGTCGCAAGCACGCCGACGTACCAAACCGATGTGTGAACAGCCAGATGAAACTGAGCATGACCGCGAACTGTCCAAGAGTGAAAGCGGTCAGGAGGCGTCCCGGCGATTCCCAGGCGGACAGCGTCAACGCTGCGATGAACAGCGCACCAAGGGCCTGGACAGGATTGACGGCTGGGACGATGCCGCGCCGCAGCACTGTCGGGTACAGGCGCGCCAACACCCACAGGCCGCCACACGTCCAGACCACGATATGGATTAGGACTACCAGATCGATCGCTCCCTCTAGCGACGCCAACGGATCCCGCGGGCGGAACTTGGGAGGACCGGACATCAGCGCGAGAAACAGGAGACTATCAAACCAACTCGGACCGCGGGCGACGCGGGACATAGCGGACCTCATGGCGTACCCATCAACTTCCGCCACCGCGGCTTAACAAACTGTGCGCGTCGCTCGAGCGTCCAGCTCTTGCGGTTGGAGCGCCTCCTTCTTCCGGTTGCACGCTGCCGAGACTCACTGAGGATCGGTTCACCATCCACGCTCGAACAACAGACTGAACCTCGTCTACCAATTCCCCCAGCGGCAAACTTCGATTGAGCAGATGACTACCTGCCAGCTCGCGTATCTGCGTTGTGCACGCGTGCTGCCGCTCGCACTCTGAACGCGGGAGGTCCTCCTTCCCCTGTCCGAGCACGCCAGTTTCTGCATCAAGCAAGAAGATAAGCTCTGGCTTCGGAAGCAGCCACCACAACGCGCGCGCAAGCCGCGACCCCGTCGTAAGGCCTCGACGCTTGGGGTCGACGATGAGATCGAGATATGAGTGATCAGACAGCAGCATGTAGCCTTTGGCCCTGAGATGCACCCATCGAGTCCAGTAATTTACCAGCCAGTCCACGGCCAGAACGACGACTCGGAAGCCGGAGCCGATCGGCCCATGAACCGGCCGCTCGTCCGGGCTTGTGACCAGGTCGGCGTCCTGTGCCCGCGCCATGAGGCGGGGGGACCAATGGGTCGTTTTGATGTTCGTGTAGGGACACACGGCAAGGCGATGAACGATCTCGTTCGCAAGGGAGGATTTCTCATTGCGGTCCGGACCAAAAATCGCAATCCATGGTACCGGCGGCGCAACCCGACGTCTGAGTTCCGTGATTACAAACGCGAGGTAGCGACGGATCGTACGCACTGGCGAGCGCAAGCAGGCTCGCCACCAGACGGCCCTCCGCAAAGGCTGAACCCAAGTTCCCGAGATCTCGGGGCAGCCCTCGGCTGCGGCTCGCCACAGGCGGTGACCCCACCTTTTGCCGGCGATATCCATCAGCGCCTGCTCAAACACCACTCCATCGGTCTCCACGGCCTGACGAATCACCGGTGCATATCGCTTCTTGAAGAAGCCTCCCCAGAGTGGACTAGTCAACCAGCAGATCGCCGCCTCGTGCGCCATCCTTAGCACCGGCCGTCCCCTCGCGGTGAATCGCCGGACCTCGAGAATTGCTTCGGTTGGCAGATAACAGGCACCCTGCCATTCGATGGTTCGCACCAGGTCGATGTGTCCCCAATCGAAGAAGTACCCTGTCGAGTAGGAGTATCTGATAATCCAGATTGGCGGGCCGAGATGACGAATCAGAGTGCGTTCGGCGAGTTCCGCGTCGCCAACGAGTAAATCGATGTCGCCGCCCCGCTCAACATTCCCAAACAGATCTTCCTCGTTGCGTAGGACGACGTAGTTCGGCAACTCGCGAAGATATCGCGTGAGAGCGGCTCGAGGAATCGACGTCTCCGGCGCTGGCACTCCACCAAGCGTACCCGTTTGCCACGGCATGAGCCCCACCTAATTGTTCCGAGTACCGGTACGAATGTCGTACCGAACCGCTCCTGACAATTGCAGCAAGAGCCGCCAGACAAACCGAGGATTGTTGGTTAAGTAGCGCCGCGCCAGACGACGCGGCTCGGTGGCAAGACGGAACAACCACTCCAGGCCGGATCGCTGCATCCAGGGAGGTGCTTGCTTCGTCACACCGGCGTGGATGTCGAATGCGGCGCCGACCCCAATCAACACGGCGGCGGGTAATCGGCCAATGTACCGGGCCATCCAGCGTTCCTGCTTCGGAGTGCTGAGTCCCACCCACACGATATCAGGCTTCGACGAGGTAATCCGATCGATCATTGCCTCTTCTTCTGCTGCTGTCAGGTCGCGGAACGGGGGCGACCACGTGCCGACGATCTGTAAACCGTCAAAGCGCTCCCCGAGGCGTTTGGCCAGCCGCTCGGCCACACCCGGAACGCCGCCGTAGAAGAAATGGCGGTACCCCTTTCTGATGGACGCTTCACAGCAGGCAAGCATCAGATCTGGCCCGTACACTCGCTGTACGTGCTGATGCCCGCGGAGCCGTGAGATCCACACCATCGGCATGCCGTCTGGCGTGACGAGTCCGGCACGATTGTGAATGTCGCGCAGTGAGCGATCGACCTGACTCTCCATTACTCCGTGCACCCCGGTGACACACACGTATTGCGGCACACGGTTCGCAATCCACTGATCGATCGTCGCCAACGCATCTGCCATCGTGATGGCACTCACGCCGACGCCGAGGACGTTGACGCGTCGCGGCGCGTCAGTCACCACGATCGGGACGCCCGGCCGCAGCATGTCCGCCGTTCTTCGTAGCATAGGACGCCGGCGATGCCACGGCACCAGCGAGGGTGCCGGCCACGTTCTGCTCGATCCACGGATATGTGCGAGCGAGGCCTTCTTCGAGTGAAATCTGTGGCTCCCAACCAAGGACCTGCCGCAGCCGGGAATTATCGGAGTTCCTTCCGCGTACCCCTTGCGGACCGGGCACATGTTTCTTGACGATGGGAATGCCGGCCACGCCGGCGACGAGATCCGCAAGGTCGTTGATCGAGATGAGGCGGTCCTGCCCAAGATTGAGCGGTTCGTGATAATCAGAGCGCATCAACCTGTAAATGCCCTCGACGCAATCGTCGATGTAACAAAACGATCGCGTCTGCTCCCCGTCGCCCCAAATTTCGACGCTGCGATTGCCAGTAAGCTTCGCCACCGCAACCTTGCGGCACAGTGCCGCCGGTGCTTTCTCGCGACCACCGTCCCATGTCCCGAGCGGCCCGAAAATGTTGTGGAAACGCACGGTCCGCGTTTCGATGCCGTAGTCGTCGCGGTAGTGTTCGCAGAGACGCTCGGTAATCAGCTTCTCCCATCCGTAGGCATCTTGCGGCGCAGCGGGATATGCGTGGTCCTCGCGCAACGGTTCGACGTTCGTATCGAGCTGACGGTATTCGGGATACACACAAGCTGACGACGTGTAAAGGTAACGACGCACGCCGTTGTCGCGCGCCGCTTCGAGCGTGTGTGTGCTGATGAGAAGGTTATTGTGAAGGATTTGCGCATGGTGGTTGGAAATGAAACCCATGCCCCCCATGTCCGCCGCCAGCGCGTACACCTCATCGATTCCGCGGGTCGCTTGCAGACAGCTCTCCCATCGCCGCAGGTCGACGCGCAGGAACTCGTCAGCGGCCGTTGGCGCGTATTCCGGATCCTTCAGATCGACGCCTCTGACCCAATAGCCGCGCGCCTTCAGAAATCCGACGAGATGATGGCCGATGAAACCGCCCGCCCCCGTAACGAGTACACGCACCGGTAACTGCGCTGACTTCGACATAACCACACTCCGAAATGTTTCTGCCTAACCAGCCGTTCGCCTAGTTGGCGCCCGTCCCACTAATCACGGCCGGAACCGTTTTGATCAGAATGTACGCATCCAACCCGAGCGACCAGTTGTCGATATACTCGAGGTCAAGCTCCACCCATCGCTCGAAACCGATTGTGCTGCGGCCTTGAATCTGCCACAGGCACGTGAGCCCCGGCCGCAAGCTGAATCTCCGCATATCGGCCGGTCGGGTAATCCGATCTACATCGCGCCACGGCAGCGGACGTGGACCGACGAGCGACATGTCACCGACCAGCACGTTCCACAACTGCGGCAATTCATCGATGGACGTTTTCCGCAGTATTCGCCCAAGCGGCGTCACGCGTGGATCGTTACGGATTTTGAAGACGGGACCGCTTGCCTCGTTCCGCTCCTCCAGTGACGCTTGTAGCTTGTCTGCGTCCGAGTACATCGACCGGAACTTGTACATCCGAAACGCGCGGCGGTTCAGGCCGCAGCGGTCCTGCGCATACACGACTGGGCCCGAGCTGGTGAGTTTAATGAGCGCCGCCACCGCAAGCATGAACGGTGCGGAGATCACGAGGCCGACGGAGGCGCCCACGACGTCGATGGCGCGTTTGACGCGCAGCCAGTGTGCGTCCGGCACCACCTGCATCGCCACAAACGCGCGATCGCCATGTGCGTGGTACCGCGGAAAGGCGACGGTGCTCTCGAACATGTCGGCGCCATATTTCGCCTGCACTCCCGCGCGTTCGCACAGCCCGATGACCCGTTGAATGTCCTGGTAACAGGACTTCACAGGAAGCGCGATCACGACTTCGTCGATGGCCTGCCGCATCAGGATCTCTTCGAGTTGCTGGATCGACCCAATGAACGGTTCCAACCCGCGCTCGCGTCCGGTGCGCCCGTAGAGTGGTTCGTCCACGAATCCCACTACTTCGTAACGGTGGATGCGATCGATGCGAATGTCATGGAAGGCACGCCTCGCGAGCTGGCCGGTACCGACGATAAGAGTTCGGCGCGCTTGACGGAAGTTCGCATGCTCCATCACGCGCCGAGCGCCCCGCACGGCCAACCCGAGCGCGATCGCTGCCAGCCAGAAATACGGCACGTCCCAGAGCGTGATGCTGCGGCTGACGCTGGTGATCGGGAAAATGAGTGCCACGCCCGAAGCGGCCGTTGTCGCCGCCAGGAGCCGGCGGGCTTCGGCTCTGAATTGCCGTACGCGCTGTGCGTCATACAGGCCGAACAGATGAAACACGGTCGGCCAGGCGATCGCCAGCGCGATAAGCAGGAGAATGTTTTTCACCGTGACGCGCGCCGATAGGAAGCCTTGGGCGTCAATCGGGAGTTTCGAAAAGTTGACGCTGATAAAGACCACCAGTATGGCCACGAGTGCAGCCAGACTGTCTAAGCACGCGATCAACGCAGCATGCCGGACGATGGTCGGCTTGCGTCTCCCGCGGGATACCGTATTCGGGACGGCAGTTGCTGACGGTGTTATCCCGTCGGACACGGAGAGCGATGGAATCGGGCGGGTCATCGGGGAATGAGGGAACTCGCGCTTTCTTATGGACCTTGTCCAAAAAGGCTGCTCATGGCAGCGAGCGGCAGCCTAGCAATCCGGGTGCCCATTAGCCCGACTGCGGACACGACCGGTTACTTCGCGTGAACGTCGCGACAACCTCGAAATTGCTCGCGAAACGAAGGATTGGGTCGATGCCATAAGCTCGTCTCTCGGACAGATGAGTTGCATGACATGATGAGACGGCGAAACGCTATGCACACCTTCAGTTCGGATTTGAGGCACCTTTGACCTGCGAATGGGCAATTGGTCAGCGCGTCACAAAAGGCCGCTCACATTCCACGAAGTAGTTCTTCAGTCCGGAGATATCGTGAGTGCGGGCGACTTTTGTCGCTCTGCTGGTCGACACGGAGACAAAGCTTCGCTGCCCCTTATGATCATCGGTCTCCGCTAAACTCACGCGCGCATGGACCCAAACAGCTGATGTCGTCCTCGCGGCGGCTCGCGATTCTTTGCCTCACGTTGCTGTGGGCGGCGCCGGCCGTGGCCGGCCCGCAAGGACCACGGCGGCAGCCCGCGGACGTCGATGGGCCGGCGCCGCCCGTGGCGCCTGCCGTCATCACGCGCGACGCCAAAGGCAGCGCAACGGTCCGTGCCGTCCGAATCGACAAGCCGCTGAAGATCGATGGCCGGCTGGACGACGAGGTGTATGGCGTCGTGCCTCCAGCCGGCGACTTCATCATGCAGGAGCCGCGCGAAGGCGAGCGGGCGACAGAGCAGACCGACGCCTGGATCTTTTTCGACAACGACAACCTCTACATCGCCGCGCGATGCTGGGACGATCATCCGGAACGATGGGTGGTGACCGAGTTACGCCGTGACAACAACAACATCATCCAGAACGAAAACCTGTCGGTTGCATTTGATACGTTCCACGACCGTCGCAATGGGTTCTTTTTTCAGACCACCCCGCTCGGCGCGCTGCGCGATCAGGCGTTCACCGACGAAGGCAACCCCAATTCCAACTGGAACACGATTTGGCAGGTGAAAAGCGGACGCTTCGATGGAGGCTGGACGGTCGAAATGGCCATTCCGTTCAAGTCGCTTCGCTATCGAGGATCCGGTCCCCAGGTGTGGGGGATCAACTTTCGACGAATCGTCAAATGGAAGAACGAAATCTCGTTCCTGACACGGGTCCCGCTGGCCTACGGCCGCGACGGCATCTTCAGACCTTCTACGGCAGGTACGCTCGTCGGTCTGGAAACACCCGCGCAGTCGATGAACCTGGAGCTGAAACCGTACGCGGTGTCGTCCTTGACGACGGACCACGCCGCCGCGGCACCGTTTGACAACCGCTTCTCGCGCAATGCCGGCTTCGATTTCAAGTACGGGTTGACCCGCGGCCTCATCGCCGACGCGACCGTCAACACCGACTTTGCGCAGGTCGAAGAAGACCTCCAGCAGATCAACCTCACACGATTCACCCTGCAGTTTCCTGAAAAGCGGGACTTCTTCCTCGAAGGGCAGGGCATCTTCAACTTCGGCGCGACGCGAGGCAACGGCAACGATGTTCCAATCCTCTTCTTCAGCCGCCGGATCGGTTTGAGCCAGGGGCAATCCGTTCCGGTCGTCGCCGGAGGACGGGTGACCGGTACGGTCGGCAAGTACGGCATCGGTGCGTTGAACATCCAGACGGACGACAAACCGTCGGCCGGCGCCCTCGCCACAAACTTTTCAGTCGTCCGGCTCAAACGCGACATTCTGCGGCGCAGCAATATCGGCTTGATCGCGACACGCCGGACGCCCGCCGCGAATCAGACGGGCGCGAACGCCGCTTTCGGTGCGGATGCGAACCTGGCGTTCTTCAAGAGCCTTTCGATTAACGGGTACTACGCGCGCACCGACACTCCAGGCGCCGCCGGGGACCAATCGAGCTATCGTGGGCGGTTCGATTACGCCGGCGACCGGTACGGACTGCAGCTCGAACACCTGCTCGTCGGTGACAAGTTCAGTCCGGACATCGGCTTCATGCGACGCACCGATTTCCGCCGCAGCAGCGTTGGCGCGCGGTTCAGTCCCCGGCCGAAGTCGAGCCGCCTGATTCGCAAACTGGATTGGGAAGCCGGCTACAACTACGTCACCGACAGCCGACGAACGCGTGTCGAAAGCCGGCAGCTCGCCGGTACGTTTGAAGTCGACTTCGAGAACAGCGATCAGTGGACGCTGGATTACACGCACGACTTCGAATATCTGCCGCGGAATTTCCAAATCGCACCGGGGGTGACGCTGCCCATCGGCGGCTACGACTACGACACCGTCCGAATGACCTACCAGCTCGGCCAGCAGCGAGCCGTTTCAGGCCAGGTCTCGGTTGCGACCGGCACGTTCTACGATGGGAACAAGAAGGAAGCGAACTTCACCAGCGGTCGGGTTGCGCTATCCCCACGTGTGAGCATCGAACCGGGACTGACGATGAATTGGGTCGACCTGCCGTACGGCAGCTTTACGAATCGCCTGGTGACCGCCCGAGGGATATTTACGCCGACGCCGCGGATGCTGATCAGTAGCTTGACGCAGTACAACGCGAGCGATAACACGCTGAGTTCCAGCATGCGCTTGCGATGGGAGTACGTTCCCGGTAGCGAACTGTTCTTCGTGTACAGCGACGGCCGGAACACGCCGGACGCCCCGGTGCCCGGACTCGTCAACCGCTCGGTGGCGATCAAGCTGACGCGACTGCTTCGGTTCTAGGAGCCGCACAAGATGACGCCACGGAGGGGATGGTTCACCGCGCTCTGCCTGGCGATCGTGTGCGTGTCAACGTCTCCAGTCCTGGCGCAGTGGGTCAATGTGCCGAATCCCGCGACGCCTCGTACGCCGGACGGCAAACCTGATCTGATGGCGCCTTTGCCAAGAACGCCGGACGGAAAGCCGGATCTGTCGGGGATCTGGCGGCGGCAGCGTGGCTCGCAACCGGCCACAGGTGGGCCGGACGGCATTGGCGCGGGCATCGAAGTGCTCTTCCAGCCATCGGGCGAAGCCGTCTACAAGGCTCGTGGGGAAAGCAATGGCAAGGGCATGCCGAGCGAACGATGTTTGCCGCACGGCATCACGAAGGCCTTCTCGGTTCCAGAGCCGTTCAAGATCGTCCAAATGCCCGGGCTCACCCTGATTCTCCACGAGGAGTTCAATCACTATCGTCAGATATTCACTGACGGCCGACCCGTCCCTGAACGTCGCGCGCCGGCGGCCTTCGGGGACTCGCGCGGTGCGTGGGATGGCGACACGTTCGTCGTCGACACGACGGGATCGGTGGACGATGCATGGCTTGATTTCCGGGGTCACCCGGCCACTGATGCCCTCCACCTTGTCGAGCGATATCGGCGCCGCGACTTCGGGCATCTCGAAATTCAGTTCACCATCGACGATCCGAAAGCCTATCGACAACCGTGGAGCGTCACGATGACGTTCGATCTGCTGCCTGACACGGAGCTGATCGAGCACATTTGTGAGAACGAGCGGGATGCCGCACACATCGTGGGCAACTAGCGTCGTGAGAACACGTCTCGCGCAGTGGATGGGCGGCGGCATTTCGATCGCGCTGCTGGTGTGCGGCGTTGCAGGTGCGCAGCAGCCGCGGCTGCCGAGAACGGCAGACGGCCATCCCGATCTGTCGGGAGTTTGGCGCAGCACCAGCAATCGGTACCTGACGGATCTCGCCGCGGGAAGCGCTCGAGTGACGTTTCAGCCCTTGGCACGAGCGCTATACAACCAGCGGCGAGGCGCCAATGGAAAGGGCCGCCCATCCGAACGGTGCCTACCGAGAGGTGTGCCGGCCATGATGCTTGCTCGAGACGAGCCGTGGAAGATCGTGCAGACGCCGGGCGCTGTCTTCATCCTCTTCCACGAGTCACTTCACTACCGACAGATTTTCACCGACGGCCGGCCGTTTCCCGGCGACGCGCCTCCAACGTGGCTTGGGTACTCCATTGGCCGATGGGATGGCGACACGCTGGTCGCCGAAACGATTGGCCTCACTGAGGAAACGTGGCTGGATGATGGCGGCCATCCCCACAGTGATGCGCTGCGCGTGACCGAGCGTTTCCGGCGCAGTACCGCTGCGACGATGAATGTCGACATCACGATCGACGACCCGAAGGCGTACACCAGCCGCTGGACCGTGACGGTTCGGTTCGAGTCGGTTCCGAATGCCGACCTCGGAGAACATCTCTGCGCTGTCGCGTCTGCTGCTGACGGAAAGTAGACCTACCTTACCCGCCGATGCGTGGGCCGCTTCGTGGCCGCACCGAGGTCGCGTGAAGAATCTGGCCAGAGCGCAGCGGCGGCGGCGGTGAGCTGTCGCTCGAGCGTTCTTGTTCCACGTGCACGTGCCCGTAGTGGCCAGGCACTTTCCAGAGCACGCGATAGCCGGCGAGCCGGAACATCGCCGACAAGCCGTCGGGATTCGACGACTGGAAATCCAGCGCCATACCGGCATAGTGCGCCGATCCCCGGGCGTGGACGTGGTCGTTTGCCGATACAAGACGGACGGCTTCGGCAGTTCGAATTGCCCAGATATCAGCCAGGGCGTACATCCGCAGCGATTCGCGCGTCGTCATATGAACGGGCATTCGAAGGCCCTGAATCACTGCGGCTTGCTTAAAGGGGGAAGTGTGTACCCCTGTGAGGCGAGGAGCGTGCGCACGCCGTCGAGCGCTTTACCCTGTTCTTCAACGGCATGTGCCAGACGTGTGTTCGCGTCCAGCAGCGCGGCGGTCGTCCGGCGATGCTCCGCGATCATGAACGCGACCACGGCACTTGCCAGCACCCACGGCAGAATGGCGTTCTTGAACTCGGTCCAGATATGCATTCCCATCTCCCCATACCGCCGTGGGACCACGGCGATCTCCCGGCGGCGCACAGGATCCTCAGTCATCCAGTCGCTTCCGCTTCTGAGATTAAGGACGCCCCCTTCGTTTTCTATCCCGCTGACAGTCACATCCATGCACTGCGGCAAACGCCGATCCGGCTCGCTCGTTCCGCAAATCCCGCGGGAACCGGCCGTGCGCCCTCGAATTACGCATTCGTACCGACAGATTCGATAGCGGGATAACGAAGCGGGTCGGGCCAAAATGCACGACAAAAGTGATGCGCACTCACGGATTTGTCCTGAGCCACGCCATGACGTCCTCCGCATTTCGGTCCGGAGGAAATACTGGATAGAAGACTTTTTCGATGCGACCGTCCCGAATGACGAGCGCCATTCGTTTCAGATGTGTGGACGACTCGCCTGGATACGGCTCGAACTCGAATGTCGGCAGACGCAGCGTCCGGGTGAAGACGAGACGGTTGTCGCTCAAGAGCGGGAAGGGCAAATGGAGCCGCTCGACCGCTTCACGCTGATAGTCCGTTGTCTGCGTGCTGAGTCCGAAGAGAGCGGATGCACCGAGCGCGCGAAGCTCCGCATCGTGGTCGCGGAATCCACACGATTGCGGCGTGCAGCCACGTGCTCCAGCAATGGCATCCCATTCGGCCGAACCCGGCTGGTCCGGTCGCCCGGTCCGCGGGTAGATGTACACAACGGTTCTGCCCGGTAACCCGGCCAGGTCGATCTGCTGGCCATCGGTCGAGCTCAGTCGGATCGAAGGAAGGGGCAGTCCGGCGAGGTGATCGCACGCGCCGTCATCGATCGGCACGGGTAGATCGTCGGGCAAGGTGTGCATGTCGTACCGCTGCTGCATGAAATCCCCCTGACATTTTTTGGCCGTCCTGCTCAATCACATCGCTGTAATCGTTCGAAGACGCGCGTAATCTCGCAGCACGAAACGAGAGGCGCGATCTTCCAGGTGCGCGCGTACCAATGCATCTATCCGTAAGCCCGATGGGGGTCAGACCAGGTCTGACCCCCCTTCGTCCGATACAATCACTGAATGCGGCGCGAAGGCGCTTTCAAGAGGCTTGCTGTCGGTTCGCTCGCGATCGTCGCTCTCGTCGCGACGGTTCCTTCTGTCGGCATCACGGACGGCCAGCAGGCGCCGGGCGCATCCCCACAAGGCGCAGCAGAGACCCCCTGGCCTCCCGCCGGCGTGTTCCGCGTCGTTCAGGGCATCACGGCGCCGCGGATCATCAAGAGCGCCCGTCCGAATTACCCGCCCGAGGCTATGCGGGCCAAGGTCCAGGGACGCGTCAAGCTGGAGATGGTCGTTCAAGCCGACGGGACGGTCGGCGAGGTTCGCATCGTCAGTTCACTCGACCGCAACAAGTTCGGCATCGATGACGCCGCCGTCAAGGCGGTGAAGGAGATGCGCTTCGCGCCAGCCATGAAGGACGGTGTGGCGGTTCCCGTGCTCCTGTCGACCGAGATGGCATTCGAGGCAAAGTAGAGCCCGTCGTCGCTAGTTTCGAGGGATCGCCGCCGAAACTGGCGCCACCAATTTCACCTCCGCGGATCCCATCGGTCGCTGAGCTGTCGTCGCGTCACGGTGGTCTCCAGTGTTGGGAGCGGAGGCCGCGGGCACCACCGGTCCTCTGACGTGAATCGTCGTTCCCAACCGGATTCCGGTGCTGATTTGGACAGACGCGCCGACCACGCGCGCCCGCTCCTCCATGCTGACGAGTCCGAACGCACCGCCCCGCCGACGCACTTCGTCGATGTCGAATCCGCGTCCGTTGTCAGTCACGATCATCACGAGATCCTCTCCAGACCTGGAGAGGGAGACCAACAACCGAGACGCCTCGCCATGGACGATTCCGTTGCGCAGCGACTCCTGCGCGATGCGAAAGAAACTGATGGCCACATCCGGCGACACCGGTGATAGATCGCCTTCGCTCGTAAAGGTCACCTCGACGTTGTGTCGGCTGGCGACTTCGGTGCAATGGGTTTTGAGCGCCGACCCCAGCCCCAGCACGCGCAGGGTGGCCGGGTGCAAGTCGTGCGACAACCGGCGAATGCTGTCGAAGGTGCTTCGCGTCTCGTGCGCGAGCTCCGTCAGCGACCGTTGCGATCGTCCGCTCTGTATGTTGCCCGATGAGTGCGTGAGCCGGTCGATCGCCATCGTGATGTACGCCAGACGTTGGCAGATGTCGTCGTGCAAGTCCTGCGCGATGGTCGCCCGCGCAGCCTCTTGAGCGTTGATCAGTCGTCCCGCTAACAGTCGGATCCGTTCGTAGCTCGTTCGAAGCGACGCCTCCCGTGCCCGAAGGACTTCCTCTGCGCGTCGGCGTCTGGCTCGCTGCGTCAGAAGTCCGGCGATGAGCCCCAGCTGCACCATGACCACGACAATCGTGCCGACGATGTACCAACGGTACGCCTCCCAAATCGTTGGTGTCCTGAAGAAGAGTTGCGATCCGGGAGGAAGCTTCGAGGAGTCGATCCCCCAACGCTTCACCTGGCGCCAGTCGAAGATTGGTGTCGTTGGCACGTTGGCTATGGGGATGTTCTCCGGAGGTGTACCCCGAAGAATCTGATGCGCGATCGCCGCAACCTGATTGCCGGATGCTTCAGAGGACCGCATCATGCCGCCGATCACCCCACTGCCAAGAACGATTTCGTCATTTGCATACGTAGGTACGGGGGAGGCTTCGGCGATGAGGTGGGCAATTTGGTCCGGGTACATGTCGGGTGGGTCGTCGGGCGTGAACCGCATATAAAGGATCACGCTCTGTGGCGGGAGGGCCTTGACCTTCGCGATCAGCGCCGGCATGGTTCGTTCGCTGCTGTAGGTGAGCTCCACGCGGTTCGAGAAGCGGCTCAACGCTGAACGTACGTGTTCGCCATATCCCTCGATCGACGGCGCTTGTGCGACGACGAATACCCGTTTCGACGAGGGCTGCAGGTTCAGCGCGAGCTGCAGCGTCTCCGCAAACGGCGTATCGTTCAGCACACCAGTGACGCCCGGTGTCGTGCGATCGACAACGGCTTGTGGCAAGGTCACGGCCTGAAACACGATCGGCACATTTGGAAACAATTCGTCGCGGTAGCGGAGTGCGAACCGCAGTGCCACTGCGGTAATCGCGATCACGACGTCGATCTGGTGCCGTTCGTACTTCTTCTGGATGTAATCCCGCAGCGCTGTCGATGCCGTGTCCGCCGGGAACTCTTCTGTCTCGAGGTATTCCGTGAAGTAGTCGACAGGCGCATCGGTGTGCACGAGGAGCGCATTTCGGATCGCCGTGTCCAGGCGTTCCGTCCCGGGATAATTTTCCGCGCCCGAATGAATGGTCAGCACGGTTCGAGGGTGCCTCTGAGCCGAAGCGCCCGGACAGAGTGACGCGAGCGTGATCGCCGTTATGACGAGCGTCCTCTGCCGCACCGACAGTCTTAGGCACCGCATGTCAGAACAACAGTTTCATGACCAGTTGGACCTGACGCGACGACCCCGCCTCGCCCGTCGGAAGGCGCGTCCGTGTGATCTTGCCGAACATCGGGCTGCCGACGACGTTTCCAGGCGGGCCGAAATTCGCGTGGTTGAACAGGTCGAAGGCATCAACGCGGAGCTGCACGCGATAACCAGGCGCCACTGTGAGCGTCTTCGTCACGGAAAGGTCCGTGTTTACAAATGAGGGACCGATCACGACGTTGCGACCGAGATTGCCGAATCGATTGACGGCCGCAAAGGCTGCTGGATCGAACCACTGGTCAACGGAACCGATGATTCGAATCGGAGCGACCAGATCGGGACGCACGGTGTTGGGAATGCCGTTGATGATGCTGTTGCTCGTGACGATGTTGACGGGGTTGCCGCTCTGCGCCTGGACGATGGTGGCGATCTGCCAGCCGGTGGTGAACGCGTGCGCCGCGAAAGGAAGCTGGTAGATGGCGCTCATCACGAATCGGTGCCGGGCGTCGAAGTCCGACAGGCCGTATTCGCCAGGGATGTCGTAGGCGTTCTGCACGGCGAACCCCGACGAATTGAGGGAGTTGGTATCCAGCGACTTCGATAGGGTGTATGACGTGTCAAACACGAGTCCGCGCGACAACCGCTTCGTCCCCGAGACCCACAGCGCGTTGTAAGTCGAGAACCCGCTACTCTCCACCTGGGTGATGGTGCCGAGCAGCGCTCCCGGGCGAATCGGGCTCGCGTCGCTGAGTGCGGGGTACGGAACGACGCCGTTTACCAGCTGGTTGATATTGCGCGAGATTCGCAGGTTCGCGCCACGGGAGCCGACGTAGCCGGCCATCACGGCGAGATCCACGGCGAGCTGTCGCTGCACGTTGACATTCCACGATCGCAGCCGCGCATTCTGAAAACCCGGGTCGATGGTGGCCGGCGCAAGGCGAACCGGCTGCGTCGCGGTGACAGCGGTACGCAGTGGAACCGACCCAGTGGCCGTCAGCGGAGTCGCAAACGGAGGATTGCCCGGTGTGTCGCGTACTGCTGTCGTGCTCGGCTGGTCGACGGCCGACCCATACGCCGCCCGAATCACGGTGAGACCATCCGCGCCAGGCGTCCATGCCACACCCAATCGCGGTTCGAAATTCCGGTTGTTCTGCCGATAGATGCTGTCGATGTTGACCCCGACGCGGACCAGCGAGACAGAGGGCGCGTCGAAGACGACGAACTGGTTGTCAGGCTCCGTCGGTGTCACGTGCCATTCGTAACGCAACCCGAAATCGACCGTGAGGTTCGAACGGAGACGCACGTTGTCCTGGGCGAAGAGCGACACGGCGTCCTGCCTGATGTGGCTCCATCGCCTCCCGAGCGTGATGCTGAAGGTGTTCGCTGTTCCAGCCAGAAACGCCTCCATGTTCGGGAAGTTGAACTGCCCGGTGCCCTCCGCGAAGTTGTTGTTCAGAAACCGGCGGTATTCGCCGCCAAGCCGCACCGAATGACGGTTCACGACATGCGTGACGGTATCGTTGAAGACGAAAAGCGTATCCTTGCGTCCCTGCGGGAGGTTGGCCGGTCCGCCGAAATTAAGCGATCCGGCGACGATCATCTGCGGCAATCCGATCGGATCGTCCACTCCGTTGGCAATTCCGAAATCCAGCGGATTGAGCGCGGCTGCCGGCAGTGAGCTGCCGTCCTGAGCGGTCTCGCCGAACCGCGCTTCATTGAGCAGACCGCCGTTGAAGCTGTGTCTGGCGTTCAACGTAAATGTGCTCTTCCAGATGCGGCGCTGCTGACCGAATCCTGGAACGCTCGTTCCCAGTGAAGTGGGTTCAACCGCTGTTACCTGCTGCCGGCCGAGGAAGACTTCGACGCGGTCGCGCGTCCCGGCGTTATGTCGAAGGTCGGTGGTCCAGGTGTTTTCATCGACCAACGCGGCGGCGGAGCCGACAAACCGTGGCATGCCAGCCGAGTCGAAATAGTTGGCGCGTGGAACTAATGGAATGAGGCGCGCGATGGCAGGATCAGTAACTGTGGCACGTTGTTCGTCGCTGGGCACGTCACCGTTGATATCGAGTCCCTGCCGCTGCCGCAGACCTTCATACGTAGCGAAGAAGAACGTGTGTCCCCGGATGATGGGCCCGCCGAGCGCTCCGCCGAACTGACTACGCTCGAAGGCGTGCGGCACGTTCGACGCAAGCTCGAAGAAGTTCCTCGCGTCGAGCTCTTCATCACGGAAAAACTCATACGCCTCGCCACGAAACCTGTCGGTGCCGGATCGCGTGATCAGATTCACGACCGCTCCCGACACGTGACCGTATTCCGCACTGAACGTCGAGTTGTCGATCTTGAACTCCTGAATGCTCGCCACAGGCGGTGGAAAGCCAATCGAGCCGAACGTCAGGTTGTTCGTCGTCACGCCGTTGACGATGAAGGCGACGGCCTCCTCGCGATTCCCCGATATGTTGAACGCGAGGGCCCCGGTCCCGCGAATCGGCGTCGTTGAAAACCCGGTCTGTGAGGGTGCTACGGCCCCTGGGACAAGCGGTCCCAGATCGACGAAGTGACGGCCATTGAGCGGAATCTCATGAATCGCCTGCGACGACACCACGTCGCCGACCGTGCTCGTGGCCCGATCCAGTAGCGACAACTCCGCCTTGACCAAGACGGCTTCACTCTGGAGTCCAATATCCAGCCGGAAGTCGCGGACGAGCGTGCGGCCGACCTCGAAGGTCAGCTCTTCGATCACTTCGGGTCGAAAACCGTCCGCTGCGACGGTGACTTGGTATGAGCCTGCCGGAATGGCGGGGATGGAGTAACGGCCTTCGAGATCGCTTGAGGCTATAGTCCTGAACCCTGCCGATGGATTTCGGATGGTAATCGAGGCACGTGGAAGGGCCGCTCCGGATGCATCCACCACGCGCCCTTGGAGCGTGGCCAGCGTCTGCGCGCCCGCGAATGTCGCAGTACAGAGAAGAAGCGCAACGTATACGGGAAAGCGACCCCAGAGCGTGGCGCGAAATGAGTCCGCGCCGGCCTTGTGTGCGGACACCGGAACAAACCCAGGTCACGCAGTATGTTTCGCGTATTGACTTAGATCAACGTCAGCCAAAAATTTCGTGTGAACGCGTCCATCAGGGCGCGGGTACGAGACGCGCGATTCGATCGTCTCCCATAACCGGGTTCCCTCGCCCATCCCGATTGTTGGTACAGAAGTACAACAGCCCATCCGGGCCCGAGATAACGTCACGAATTCGCTCGAATTGACCTTCGAGCAGGCGTTCCTGGCCAGTGATTCGGCGCGAGGCGGGATCCACGCGAAGACGCAGCAGATGCGTCCCGCGCAACGTGCCGACAAACAGGTTGTTCGCAAATTGCGGGAACCGCTGTCCGCGATAGAACGATGCGCCGCTCGGCGCGACGGCAGGGTTATAGAAGGTCATCGGCTCGCGCATCGCCGGCATCGTTCGGCTGCCCTCGATCGTGGGCCATCCATAGTTCGCGCCACCATCGACCACGTTTATCTCGTCGTTGCCCGTCGCGCCATGTTCTGATTCCCAAAGGTCGCCGCTTGCTGGATGCCAATCAATCCCCTGCGGGTTTCGGTGGCCGTACGAATAGATCGGTGAGGCGAAGGGATTGCCACGCGGAGTCGTCCCGTCGGGATTGACGCGGAGAATCTTTCCGGCCAGCGACGCGACGTCCTGGGCGAGTTGTTCGGTGGCGGCATCGCCGGCGGTGATGTAGAGGAGGCCATCAGCACTGAAACGGAGCCTGCCGCCATCGTGAATGACGTTGGCGGGAATGTTGTCGAGCAGCAGGATCCGTTCGGCCAGTCTGTTGCCGGATTCGCGATACCGGACGACACGGTTCACAGGGCCGCCCGCAGACGTTCGTGCTGTGTAATAGAGATAAACGAGTCCGTTCGACGCAAACGACGGATCGAGCACCAGGCCGAGGTCGGTTCCTGCGTCTTGGTGTCACACGCCTGCGCCTGTAGCGTCTCGCCGGTCGCGAACATCGTCAACGCGAGCAGTGCTACGCTCCGCATGCAGCGATCGTTATCCGAGGAGTCCTTAGTTGAAACGCAGCATGATTCATGCAGCCATTGGCGCGTTATTCGTTGTGGCAGCCTGCCGACCAAGCGGCGCTCAGGATTCGGCTCTGCGCAACCCGGCGGCGCTCACCGAACAGGCGCCCGCGACGTTTTCAGCCGCGTTCGACACGAGCAAAGGACGCTTTGTCGTGGAAGTGCATCGGGAATGGGCGCCTCGCGGTGCCGATCGCTTCTACAACCTGGTGAAGAGCGGATTCTTCGACGACGTCAGGTTCTTCCGCGTGATCGGCGGGCAGTTGGCGCAGTTCGGAATGCACGGCGATCCAGCCGTTCAGGAAGCGTGGCGCGATGCGGTCATCGAAGACGATCCCGTCAGGCACGGAAATACGCGCGGTTCCGTGTCATTTGCGAGCCGCGGCCCGAACACGCGGACGACGCAGCTCTTCATCAACCTGCGGGACAACAGCGCCTACGACCGATTGGGATTCGCGCCGTTTGCAGACGTCGTCAGCGGCATGGACGTTGTGGATCGCTTGTACTCGGAGTACGAGGAACGTCCGGAGCAGCCGCTCATCGACGAGGAAGGCAACGCCTACCTGACGCGGGAGTTTCCCAACCTCGACTACATTCAGAAGGCTGCGCTGGTTGGTGGTTAAACTAGCGAACCACCAACCACCCACCATCTAGGTACAGAGTCCGTCTCCCGTTCGCAGCATGTCTCGCATGAACCATTCATGCTTCTCGTGAATCTGTACGAGCCGCGAGAAGATGTCGACGGTCCCTGGGTCTCCGTGTTCGTCGGCGACCTTCGCGGCCTGCCGTATCTCCTTGATGACCACGAGCAGGTTGCGGTCCGCTTCTTCGACCATCTCACGCATCGTCGAATGCGGGGCCGCGGCGGCGACGCTGGCGAGATCGGCGGCGGCGATCAGGTGAGCCGGCGGATCCTGCCCGATCATCCGCACGCGTTCGGCAAGTTCGTCGAGTGTCGGCAGCACGTCTTCCGCGAGCTGATCGAACAGCTTGTGGAGATCGCGGAACAACGGGCCGTAGGTCTGCCAGTGATAGTGCTTGTAGTTCGCGTACAGCACGAACGCGTTGGCGACCTGGCGCTGCAACGCCTGGATGATGGGACTCTCGGGTTTGTTCTCGCGCGTCAGCTCATGCGTAATCGACTGAACGTCGGTTGCGCTGACGGATTTCTGGCTTGTGCCCATGTGTGCGCTCCTGTGATTTCGTCACGCACACGCAAGCGTTGCGCCACGCGCCAGCGCGGAAGCTCATGAAGCCTGACGGGCGACGCTTGCGACGGTCTTGTCAACCAGAAGCAGAAAGGCGCGGATCGCCTTTTCGAGATGTTCTTCTGGTGTGTCCTCTTCTTTGCAGTGCGAAAGCCCCCTGGCAGATTGCGCGAACAACATGACGACCGGCATGTGCGGGACCATCTCCGCGGCGTCGTGCAGCGGGCCGGACGGCAGCTTCGGCGCGTCTCCGGTGACCTCACGGATCGACTCCTCGCATAGACGGAGCAGATCCGGATCGAACGGACGCGGCTCGATCCGAAACAGCGGCCGCCATTCGACAGAGACACGATTCTCGTCGGCAAAACGCCGCGACGCATCCTGTGCCTCGCGGACCATGACCGCGAGCACGTCCGGATCGAGCGCGCGCTGATCGATCGAGATCTCCGCCACGCCAGGAACGGCGGTAACGATTCCGGGTTCGACTTTCACGACGCCAACGGTGCACACGACGCCGGCGCCGGGCTTGGAATGACGCCTCGCAATTTCCCGGCATTCGAGTGCCGTTGCCGCCGCGGCCAAAAACGCGTCGCGACGCATCGGAATCGGCGTCGAACCCGAGTGTGCCGCCTGGCCGACGAACCGCACCATGTTGCGTTCCAGACCAAACGTCCCAAGGACGACGCCGGCGGAGCGATTCAACGATTCGAGCACCGGCCCCTGTTCGATGTGCATTTCGAGGTAGGCCCGTGCGTCGATGCGCGCGAGCTCCTGCCTGGCGTTGAGCATCGTCTCGAACAACACACCGTGATCGCGCAACGCGTTCTCGAGCCGGATGCCGTCGGCGTCGCGCAGCTCTCGAATCTCGTCCACCTTGAGGCGGCCCGCTGCGGCCGACGAGCCGAGCAGGCTGCGCCCGAACCGCGCACCCTCTTCGTCGGCCCAATCGACGAGGCGAAGCGTGACTGGCGGCTTAGATTGTTGTGCGTATCGGCGAAGGGCTTCGAGAGCGACGAGAACACCCAGCGTGCCGTCCAGCCATCCGCCGTTGGGAACCGAGTCCAGATGCCCGCCGACGATGACTGTCTTGCTCGATTCACCTGGAAGCGTGATCCAGTTGTTTCCAGCAGCATCCGGCACCGGCGTGAGCCGCAGCGGCGACACCTTCTCCCGCAGCCAGTCGCGCGCTTTCGTCCAGACCGGGCCCCAGGCCACACGCTGGGCGCCAGCGGGCGTTGAGGTCAGCGCCGCCAGCTCGCGGAGATCGGCGATCACCTGTCGGGCGCTACGGTGCAGCTGGTTGTCAATGATGTCAGGCATATGTGGGCATTTCCTCGGGTTTGAATGTACTGGTTTTCCGAGCGCCACTCGGGCACAATTCACGCCGCACCGCGCGCGCATATGCCATGAAAGGCCGTCCTGCGGTCTTCGCGTTCGTCGTTGGCAGCTGGATGGCCGTCGCGTTGTCCAGCGTTCAATCTGCCTCTGCCCGGAGCGAGCGACAGCGAGTCGAGGGACCCCCGATCGACATCCGCGCAACCCTCGATAAGTACTGCATTACCTGCCATAGCGAGCGACTCCATACCGCGGGCCTCGTCCTCGAACGCATTGACGTTTCCAATCCGGCCGCTCACGCCGATGTCTGGGAGCGGGTCATTACGAAGCTCCACGCGAGGTCGATGCCGCCGGCAGGGATGCCGCGGCCCGATGTAGCCGCTTATAACGCGATGGCGGCTTCGCTCGAGGCGGCGATCGATCGCGCATGGATGGCGAACCCGAACCCAGGCCGGATTGGCGCCGTCCATCGCCTCAATCGCGTGGAATACAACAACGCG
>Ga0075418_10000708_pt1 | contig 36294 bp, 33 predicted proteins | sample SoiMetdeltSBSDD2_FD_81776 | JGI IMG/M metagenome (GOLD analysis project Ga0075418, IMG submission 81776) | Bulk soil microbial communities from a Populus tree surrounding site in Tennessee, USA - Soil MetaG P. deltoides SBSDD2 | ecosystem: Environmental > Terrestrial > Soil > Tree plantation... | reverse complement strand
CGTCGGCATCCTGCACGGCTGCCTCAAAACAGGCACACACTACGACGAAAACAAAGCCTGGACACCGATCCAGCAAGATCTACAACTTGCTACTTGACAAAAAACATCATGGGATGTCTGACATGGCGAGACGCCCCACGCGCTTGCCGGAGGCATTGACGAACGAGAACGTCTTCGCCGTCGTGGCGGATTTGCGCACGCGCGCCATGATGCCCATCCGCTCGGCGACGGCGACGGCCGGGCCGCGCACGTCGACCGGGCTGCCGCTGGAGCGTCGGCCCTGAGAACGCTCCACGACCGTAGGTCGAAACCCTTGGCGGGAAAGGAAATAAGCCAGCGCCGGCCCCGCTATCCCGGCCCCGGAGATGAGTACGTCAGTCATGCCTCCACGATAACTGCATCGAATGTAATTTTGCAACCAATGCAGAATTGGTTAGGATGAGCAGCGTGGGCTTGAGGGAGACGAAGAAGGAGCGCACGCGGCAGGCGCTGATCGACGCGGCGGCCGAGTTGTTCGAGCGGCGCGGCTACGACCGGACGACCGTCGCCGACATCGCCGCCGCCGCGGACATCAGCACCCGCACCTTTTTCAGTTACTTCGCCAGCAAGGAGGAGCTGGTCTTCCCCGAGGCCGACGACCGGGTCCGGGCCGTCGTCGAGGCGATCGCGTCGCGCGGGGAACTGGACGGTCCGGCCGATGTGCTGATGCGCGCCCTGCACAACGTGCACGAGGCCAGCGGCGAGATACTCAGTCCCCTTGCCGTCCTGAGGATCCGGCTCATCCAGACGGTGCCGGCGGTGCGCGGCCGCGCGATGCGGGTGCAGCTCGACGCCCAGCGCGAGATCGCCGGCCATCTGCTCGCCGCCTTCCCCGACGACCTTGACGAGGTCGATGCCGCCGCGCTCGTCGGTGCCTTCGTCGGCGCCATCAGCGGCGCCCTCCAGGTCCTGCTGACCGGCGACCACGATGCGGCCACGACCCGCGAGCGTCTGCGCGAGGCGACCGTTAAGGCTTTGCGGCCGTGGATGCGATCACGCTCAGATTGAGCAGGAAATCGACGGTCGTGGTGTCCGGCTCGACCCCGCCGCGCAGCACACTGTCCACATAGGACTCACTGATGAGGCCGCTGTTCATGGCCGGTGCCAGCAGCTCCGGGTGGGCCCGCCAGTGCTCGACCACAAGCGCGGCCAGCAGCGGCGCCCCGGCCGCGGCCCGCCGTTGCGAGCTGAGCGTGCGCACCACCTTGCCGGCGGCCTTGCGCAGGAAGCCGCGTACCGTGTTTTCGCCGAGCTTGCGGGTCAGGGTGATGGGACGGTCGAGCACCATCGGGCGCAGCCCCGAGCCGAGCGGGATGCGGGCCAGCTCCGGGTCGAGCTTGTCGAGCACCCGCACCGCATAACGCGAGCCCGCGCGCAGCTTCGGCGGCACCGCGTTGGCCAGCGCCAGCACGTGGGAGTCGCTGAGCGGGTTGAGGGTCAGCCGGGTGTGGCAGCCGTCGGTGATGGTGATCCCGCCGAAGCGGTGCATCCGTTGCCGCAGATAGAATTCGCTCAGCGCCCCGAGCCAGTCGGTGCCCGGCCGCTCGAACACCTCCCACAGACGTTTCATCGCCATGCGCCACGACTCGGCGGCGAACTCGGGCGCGAGCACTTCGTCGGGTACGGCGTCGTTGGAGATGATCCAGCGGCGGATGTAGGCCTCGACCACCTCCGGCTTGACCCGCGGGTGGGGGCGCTCGAACTCCACTCCCGGCCCGAAAAGCGCCCGCGCCATCTCGCCGCCGTGCCCGGACAGCCGCGGCGCCTGCTCCACCTGGGACTCCACCCACTGGAACGCCGCCGCCGACAGCGGCCGGCCCAACCCGTCAAGGCGCCAGGAGGCGGCGCGCGCCAGATCGTAGGCGGTCTCCGGGTCGAGCGAGCCCAGGCCCGCGATGTCGATGGAACGCACGCGCATGCCATAGCGGCGCGCCAGGGCCGCCGCCACGCTGCCGTCGTTGCTGCCCGCGTTGACGATGGTGAATGCGGTCAGGTTCTTTCGCCTTGGCCGGGGCACGGCCGCCAGCACCATCCGGCTGTCGAGGCCGCCGGAAAGCTCAAGCATGGCGTCGGGGTGATGCTCGAGAAAACCCGCGACAAGCTCGTGCAACCGCTGCGCGTGGGCGGCCGCCGGGTCATCGGGGGTCATTGTTTCCTTCTGCGGGTACCGGGAAACGAGCAACTGCCCATCGGAGAGCTGGAAGAAATGGCCGGGGGCGAGTTTGGGTACCCCGGAATAGGCGGTGTCGTCATCCAGGTAATGGCCGGTGATCCGGAAGACGCTCAGCGCCGAATGGTCAAGCCCCGCACCCGAAAGGTCGGCCAGCTCCCGGGCGGAAGTGCAGACCGCCGCCCAGCCGGGCCGCTGCGTGGCATAGACGTGGCGAAAGCCGACATGGTCGGCCGCGACAGTGGCTTTCCCGTCCTCCACGAGCACGGCGGCGAACGGTGCGCCCAGCACGCTCAAGCGGTCGGCGGCGCGCAGCCGCTCGGCGAGGTCGGCGACGGGAGCGCCGTTCGAATCGATGACCCCGCGGCACAAGGCCGTGACCCCTGTGCCGATGCCGCTGGAATAGATCGATTCTCCTCGCTTTGATGAGATGAGCGCGCGGCTCGCGATCTGCACCAGCTCAGGTTACCGACGCCTAGGGCTGCCACCCGTTAGGTTCGCCCTGTCCATTATCCGACTTCTCGAAAGCCGCCACTGTTCTGTCCTTGTAAGCACTTGCGTCCCCGTTCTCCATCGGACCGTCCCATGTAGACGGAAGAGGGGTGGGAACTTCGGGCACAACTCGCCGGACAATCTCGTCGAGCACCTTCTCGGCGTCCCCAACCCATAGATGCTTGGCATTGGGTACGGCGACCACCTCGGCGTGCGGCACGACCGCGAAGCGGAGCCGGGCCTCGTCCGGACGCAGATAGTCGTCGAACTCGGGGACAAGCGCGATCAGCGGGATGCCCGATGCCGCCCACGCCCGCAGGTCGTCGTCGGTCGTCCTGCGCAGTGGCGGCGAAAGGAGGATGGCACCCTCGACGGCCGGGTCGGCTCCGTGGCGAAGTGTCAGTTCGGTGCCGAACGACCAGCCGACGAGCCACAGGTGCGGCAGGTCGTGGAATTCGGCGAACTCGATCGCGGCGTGCACGTCGAAGCGTTCGCTGTCCCCACCGTCGAATTCGCCCTCACTCGTGCCCCGGGTCGAACTCGTGCCCCGGGTGTTGAATCTGAGCACAGCCAGGTCGGCCAGGGCGGGCAGGCGCCAGGCGGCCTTGCGGAAGATGTGGCTGTCCATCATGCCGCCGTGGGTGGGCAGCGGGTGCAAGCAGATCAGGGTCGCGCGGAGGTTGCTGTGCTTGCCCTCGGGCAGGGCCAGTTCGCCCACGAGTTTCAGGCCATCGGAGGTGTGCAGCTCGATCTCCTCGCGGATGGCCGGCAGGATCGAGTTCGCACGGATCTGTTCCACGTTCCCAGTCTGCCCGGTTTCGCCGTCGCAAAACCGACAGCCGGTCGGGTTTTGCTGGAACTAACGTGTGACCGTGCTCTCCTCGGCGGTCTTGCTGGCTAGACCTGTCTGGCGCTTTGTCACCCGGCCGGTCGGCACTGTCCGCGGCGTGGCGACGTCGCGGCCCCATCTGGTGCTGACCTACGACGACGGTCCCGACCCGACGGCGACGCCCGGGGTGCTGGCCGCGCTCGCGGACTTCGGCGCGACCGCCACCTTCTTCGTTCTCGTGCCCCGGGCGCGGGCCAATCGCGGCCTGCTGGAGGAGATCCTCGCCGCCGGGCACGAGGTCGCCCTGCACGGCATCGACCACACCCGCCTGACCGGTTACTCCTTCCCCGAAGTCGGCCGGCGCACCCGCGACGGGCGGCGCGAACTGGAGGACCTGATCGGGCGGCGCGTGCGCTGGTTCCGCGCGCCTTATGGCGCCTTGCTTCCCCAGCACTGGACGGCGGTGCGGGCGGCGGGCCTCATGCCGGTCGGCTGGGGGCCCACGCCGGGTGACTGGCGCTCGCTCCCGGAGTCCCAGCTCGCGGCCGAGGCCGTGGGAGGCTGCTCGGCGGGCGGCATCCTGCTCGCCCACGACGGTTTCGCCGGACCATCGGACGGCGTCGACGACGGACCCCCACCCGACATCGACCGGGGCAAGCTGGCCACGCTCATGCTTTCCGGGTTGCGTGACCGGGGTCTGGTGGGCCGCTCGCTCGGCGCCTCGGTGGCCGAGGGCGGCCGGATCCGAAGCTGGGCCTGGTTCCACCGCTAGCCTGGGCGGCGCCCCGACCCGTCGCGGCCCCCAGGATCACCCACGACCCGTCCGCTTTCCCTTGCGGTGCAGGCATTCCCGTGCCATCGCCAGGGCCGATCACCGTGAGGATGCCCACACCGGTGGAGAAGAATTCCCCGGGCCGCAGAATGGCCAGCGAATTGTGCGATTCGGCGGCGAAATTGACAAGCATGTCGACGTTGTACAACCGCAGCAGACGCTCGATCAGATCCTGATTCCGGATGTCGCCCTTGACGAAAGTGATGGTCCCTTTCACCTCCGAAAGGGCATCCAGGGCGATGATCCGTCAGAAGGGTGCTCTTGCCGCCAGTACCGGACAAAACTGGATCCGATAAATCCGGCCGCCCGAGCTTGTCGAATCGACGAGCAGTGTCAAGTTATCTACAGTGCGTAACGCCCATCGTAGCTAGCCTGACGCGGTGTCATCCGAGGCGCACGACGAGATGCTTCACGGGCTTCACCGGCTTCACCGGGCCGAGCCCCCTGAGGCCGCCACCATGCTCGCGCACGACGGCTTCAAGGCCATCGCGCTGAGCAAGGCTTTTGCCTGTGTTGCCGGCGCCGCAGCGGTGCGCGCCGACAATTATCGGTTCCTTACCTACGACGAACTGGGCTCGTCCGAAAGCACGGGAAAACTAGCCGTGGATCTGCGGGACTTCATCGCTGATTTTCCGCTGTCGCCCGACCGATTCGCCTCATTCATCGCCTCTTTCAAGGGCCCGTCCGGCTTGTCGGCCATCGATTTTGAAAAACATTTATGGGGTACCTTGCAATGCCTTCATGATCTCGACGAGATCGACTGGGACCCGACAGTGTCGTCGGACCCGCAGGACGTCAAGTTCTCCTTCAGCTTCCACGGGCGCTCGTTCTTCGTGGTCGGGATGCATCCCGCCTCGCCGCGCTGGACCCGCCGGCTGGCCTGGCCGACCCTGGTCTTCAACGCCCACGCCCAGTTCGAGGAGCTGCGCCGGATGGGGCGGTTCGAATCGTTGCAGCGCACCATCCGCCGCCGCGACTCCCGATTACAGGGGAGCCCGAACCCGGCCCTGACCGACTATGGCATGCAGTCGGAGGCCAAGCAGTATGGTGGCCGGGTGGTGGAGCCGGATTGGAAGTGCCCCCTGGTGGTGAGGAGCAAGCGCGATGAGTCCAAAGAGGAGAATTGAAAAGCAGACCGGCACGTCGGTCGTGCTGCCCAAAGGCACTATTTTGCGCCTGATCGATCCGTTCGGGGAGCAGGTCTCCGACGTTTACGCGGTGGAAAATGGCGATCCAACCCATGTCCTGTCCTCCGGTCGCTCGCTGGACTACGCCGAACGGATCTGGCTGACCGAGGGGGACATCCTCTATAGCAACCGCTCGGTGCCGATGCTGCGGATCGGCCAGGACACGGTGCGGCGCCATGACTTTCTGCTGACGCCGTGCAGCCAGGAGACGTTCGATCTGCTCTACCCGGACTGGGAGGGCTACCACCCGAGCTGCTACGAGAACCTGTGCAAGGCGCTTGCCCCGCACGGGGTGAAGCCGGACCATATCGGCACCACCTTCAACGCCTTCATGAACGTCGTCGTCACCGCCGAGGGCAAATTGGACATCCAGCCGCCGCTGTCCCGGCCCGGCGACCTCATCGAACTGCACGCCGAGATGGACCTGGTAGTGGGTCTGACCGCCTGTTCGGCCGAGATGTCCAACAACGGCACCCTCAAACCGATCGACTTCGAAGTCCTGTAGCGAGATCCTGTCGGGATCTGTACAGGCAGCGATGGGGAATTTTGACCCTTGGCATCGTTAACCTGAGGCGGTGCAGAGTGATGATCGGCCCTTGGTCGTTTCGACCGCGGGCAGACCCCTTGAAACACAGGGGTTGCGGGCTGGGGTGACGTTGCTTTGCCGCGGTGTCGTAGATGCCGATGGGCATCCGGTGGCCGCGGCCGATCTGGCGGGCAGGCTCGCCTCCGGGTCGGGTCTGGAGTCGCTGGGCGCGCCCCACGCGGCGATGCTGATCGACGGGGATCAGGCCACGATCGCCGCCGACCACGTCGGCTTCCGGCACATCTACGGTGTGCAGCAGCCGGGCTGGGCGGCGGCGGCGACGTCGGCGCGAGACCTGGCGGTGCGCGTCGGCGCCAAGCTGGACCTCGAAGCGCTTTCGGTGCAACGCATGGTCGGCCATCACCTGAACGACGACACGGCTTACGTCGGGGTGCGCAAGCTTCCGGCGGCCCACTTCTGGCGGCTGCGGGACGGCGTTCTGCACGCGGAACGGTACCCCCAAATAGGTTTAATAGACTTCGGAGGCAGGGACACCACGCGCGGCATCGTGCGCGCGCACGCCAACCGGCTGCGCGAGCTCATCTGCGGCTTCCTCGACGAGCATGACGGCGTGGTGCTTGAACTTTCCGGCGGCATGGACAGCCGGCTGATCCTGGCGGCGGTGCCGCCCGAGCGGCGCAAGGAGATCACCGGCTTCACCATCGTGCACCAGGGTTCCAACGACGGGCCGGTGGCGCGCATGCTGACCGAGCGTTACGACATGCCGCACATCGAGGCCGACCTCGACGAGATCCAAGGGTTCGATCCGGAGACGGCCTTCAAACGGGCCTACGACGCCGCCATGCGCCAGGATGGCCTGGGCGCGCCGCTTTCGGCGGCGGTCTTCGAGTGGGCCGAGGAGCCGGTGGCGGAGGGCCCGCGCCTGTCCGGCCACGGCGGGGAGCTGGCGCGAGTCGGCTACTACCTGCTCCAGCCCAACCGTCCAAAGCAGACACCACAGCTCGCCGACCGCTTCTTCAACATGTGGTTTGCCAACAACTACGGCGTGCCCGACTCAACGCTGTCGCCCGAGTTCGCCGCCGTCTCCCGCGAGACCGGCTATCGCCGGGTGCGGGAGACCTTCGCGGCCTATGAGGACGTCGACTGGATGAGCGCGATGGACCAGTTCTTCCTGCGGGAGCGGCTGCATCGCTGGGGCGGGGCCACCATCACCACCGGCTGCCAGCACCGGGTGACCCTGAATCCCTTGCTGGACAGGGAAGTCCTCACCATCATGATGTCCTTGCCGCACGCCCGCCGGTGGAGCTCGCAGCAGGCGGTCGAGGTACTCTCGCAGCTGGATCCCGAGCTGGCCAGCCTGCCGCTGGGCTCGGGTATGAAGCCCATCACCCTGCGCCGGCCGGGCGCGGTGACCCGCGTAATCGGCGAAACACCGCTACACAAGTTCGCCGGGCGGGCCGGGCGGAAGATCATGCGGCACAGGCGCGGGTTGCGACGCTATGCTGTCGGGGCGCCGGTCATGGCCGAGCTGGTGGCACAGCACTGGCGGGACAATCCCGAGTTGCTGGAGCCGGTGGCCAAGACCGACCTGGTCAACCATACATGGCTGGAGCGCCTGCTTGCGGGGGCGATCGAGGCGGAGGCGGCGAGCGTCGACTTCATCCTCAACCTGAGTGTGTTGCTAACAGCCCTAATCAAATGAAAGGAAGCCCATGCTGGGTTTGGAAGCGAAGTTGATGAAGGAGTACGAAGGCAAGAGCGCCCAGGAGATCGCGGCCGCGCCGGTGACGGCGATCGCGGGTGTCTCCGATGGCGACGCCGAGCTCCTGCTCAAAGCTTTCAACATCAAGACCGTCCGCGACCTGGGCACCAACAAGTACTTCCGCTGGGCGCAGTCCATCACCCACCTCGCCGACTGACCGCGTCCCATGCCGACGGCGCCGGTCCTTTTGGACCGGCGCCTTCTTTTGGTCTGGGTTTTTGTTACGGCAGTGCAACTTGGCTTCAAGATCCGGGAATTTGCCCGGCAATAGGCTTGCTGCGGCGGCCTTCTTGGGGCTATTGCCAGGCAAGTTGCGGGATCTTGGGGGCTTGCTAGTACCTTGCGCCGCAAGGTACTATGTTTCGCATGGAAGCTGGACCCGCCCTCTCCACCGCCCTTCGGCGTGGGACGCTCGAGTTCTGCGTGCTCGCCCTGCTCGAAAACGAGGAGCGTTATGGGGTCGAGCTGGTGGGTCGGCTGGCCGCCGAGTCCGCCCTGACCACCACCGAGGGCACCCTCTATCCGTTGCTGTCGCGGATGCGGCGGGCGGGATGGGTGACGACGACCTGGCAGGAGTCGCCCACCGGCCCACCGCGGCGCTATTACGGGCTCACCGCTTCGGGCAAGGCGGCGCTGGCCACCTTCCGCTCGGAGTGGGTGGCCTTCCGCGACGCAGTGGACCACATCGTCGGAACGGAGCGAGCATGACTGAGCCCACCGGTTCCCCTGACCGGCTTGTCGAGGACTATCTGGGCGAGGTGGCGCGCGCCTGCGCCGGCCTGCCCGCGCTGCAGCGCATGGAGCTCATGGACGACCTGCGCGAGCACATCGCGGTCGCCCGCGCCGACCTGCCCGCCCAAACCGAGGCGGGGGTGCGGGGCATCTTGGGTCGCCTTGGTGAGCCGGCGGTGATCGCGGCCGAGGCGCGGGCTTCCGCCCCTCCCGTCGCGATAAGGGTCATGCCAACGCCGATGCCGGTGCGCGGACCGTCGCGGACGCCCGCACCCGTTGTGGCACTTATGGTGCTTGTCCCGGTGGCCGTCATCGCCGTGATGGTCGTGCTCGGCGGCCTCTTCACCCTCTGGCGCCCATGATCCTTTGATCTAGCATTTTCCCCGAAAATGTGGCCTCCCAGGGATTTGAGGCAGCATTTTCGGGGAAAATGCTAGATCGCGGCGCGGGGAGGCAGCGCGGGGAGACGGCGCGCGGAGACGGCGCGCGGAGGCCACCGAAAGCTTGTGTCACCAGCCATTGCGCCAGGTGGCACGGGTGCGCCAGGCGGACAGCCACGGTTCGCGGCGCAGGAAAGCCCGGAAACCCACGCCCGCAAGGAGGAGCAGGCGGCCGAGGCGGGCCTTGGGGGGCGACCAGTGCTTGCGCACGAAGGAGATTTTGCCGCGCATAAGCAGCTCGACCTTGCGCGCCGTCGAGGTCGACGCCCGGCCGCCGAGGTGGATGATGCGGGCGGTGGGGACCAGCGTGGGTTGCGCCCCGGCCAAGGTCGCTCGCCAGCACAGGTCGGCGTCCTCACAGTACATGAAGAAGTCCGGGTCGAAGCCCTCGAGCGACCGCCACAGCTCCCGGTCGATCATCAGCAGGCAGCCGGAGAGGGCCGGGACCGCGGTGGGTCTCGAACGGTCGAGGCGGGGAAGTTCCTCGATGTTGTAGAGGATCGACATCCCGGTCGCGAACCACAGGTACAAAGGAATGCTTGGGAATTTATAGCCCGCAAGGTAATCGCGCCCGTCCTCGCGCACCGTGCGCCCGCCGTAGATCCGCGATTCGGGGTTCTTGCCGGCGAACTCGGCTAGTTCGGCGACGAAGGGCCCGTCGGGGACGGTGTCCGGGTTGAGGAGCAGAAGGTACCGGCCGGTGGCTTGGGAGGCGGCGAGGTTGACGGCGCGGGCGAAGCCGAGGTTTTCGTTGCTGCGCTCGACGCGCGCGGACGGGAACTCGGCGCTGATGGCGTCGGCCGAGCCGTCGCTGGAGGCGTTGTCCACCACGATGATTTCGAAGGTCAGGCCGGGGCACGCGGCCGGCAGGGCGCGCAACGACTCCAGCGTCAGGTCCCGGGTGTTGTAGGAGACCATCAGGATGCTGACGTCAATCATGTGTGGCCCCAGGTCAATCCGGCTCGGCGGGACATGATCTCGGCGGCGACGACCACGGCGGCATAGCAGAGTCCGGCGGGCCAGAGCCAGGGCCGGGGGAGCACGACATGGCGCAGCCAGGAGCTGCTGGAGGCGGGCCGCGCCCGCGAAACCGTTCGCATGGTGCGGTTTCCGAAGCGTACCCGGGCCAGCCGGCGGATCAGCTGCCTGGCGGTGCGCGGCGCGACAACGCTGGTTACGACGTCGTCGACCTGGCATTTCTCGTCGGAGCTGAAGAGCGAGTCGAGGAAGAGGTCGTCGGCGATGGCGTCGGGGAACTCGTCGAAGCGGGCGCGGCCGATCGGGCCGACCGCGATGACACCCCGGCCGAACAGGCCGTCGTCATAGACGGGAAGGCGTTTGTTGATGGCGTAGAACGCCTGTACAGCAAGGCTTGAGCCGCGGGTGACGATGCGGCGGCGGCCGGTGGCGGCGTGAATGCCGGGCTGCGTCACGGTTTTGGTCAGGGCGCGGGCCTCGTGGGCGGACAGTGCCACGTCGGCGTCGAGGTAGATGCGGGCGAGCCTGGTCGCGGCGGCGTCGCCGGCGCGCAGCGCCGCGGCCTTGCCGGGCTGGGGCAGGTCGATGACGTGGATGCCGGGGATGCCGCGCGCCACGTCCACCGTCGCGTCGGTGCAGCCGTTGGCCACCACGATGATTTCGAACTCGTCGGGCTCGGCGCCGAGCGTCAGCAGGGTCAGGTTGCCGCCGATGTGGCTCGCCTCGTTGTGCGCCGGGACGATGATGCTTGTCACAGCCCCACCTTCGTGATTTTCTTGCGCAGCAGGCGCTTCCAGACTTCGAGGTACGCCGAAGCCTGGTGCTCCCAGGCCAGGAGGGTCTGGAAGCGTTGCCGCCCAACGGTGCTCATCTCGGCCCGTTTGGTGTCGTCGCGCAGTAGCTCGTCGAGGGCCTTGGCGAACTCGGCCGGGTCGCCCGTGGCCACATAGAGCGCGGCCTCTTCGGCGGTGCGGCGGGTTTCGAGCAGGTCGACGGCGACCACCGGCACCCCGCGCGCCACGTATTCCACGGTTTTCGCCATGGTGGACAGCTGGTTCATCGGGGTCGCCAGATCCGGCTGGATGGCGCAGGTGGCCCGGCTGAGCAGGTCGTCGACGCCCTGCGGGCCGAGCCAGCCGGGGAACTCCACGATGTCGTCGAGATTGCGTTGCGTGGCAAGCTCTTTCAGGTTGGCCAGCTCCTCACCGTCGCCGGCGATCACCATGCGCCAGCCCTTGCGGCCGCGCAGCTGCGCCAGCTCCTCGGCGGCGAGCACGGCGCCGCGCACATTGTCCTGCGGCCCGAGCACTCCTAAGTAGACGATGAGTTTCTCGTCGCCCGTCTGGCGAGATGCTTTGATCTCGGTAGTGGCGGGGCCGTTGCGTACGACGGTGACTTTGCGCGATTTGACGCCGCGTTTGAAGGCGATGTCGCGGAACGACTGGTTGGTGGAGAAGACATGGCTCGCGGTGCGCATCGTCAGCCACTCGAACAGCTCGAGCAGGCGATACACCGTCCTTTTAGGATTGCCATCGGTGCGGGTGGCATAGACCTCGTTGCACAAGTCGTGGTGGTCGAAGACCCACGGCCGGCCGATCGCCCGCATCAGCAAGGCCAAGGGCCAGTAGACATCCGGTGGGTTGCACACCTGCACGGCCTGCGCCCGGCCGGCCAGGACCTCGCCGAGTAGCCGGACCGCTATGCACGAGAATGACCACAGGAATTCCAGCGCGAAAGAAAAAATTCCAGAGCCATACACGGGTACCGGATAAGGCTTCAGGCGTGTCGAGCGGCTGCCCGGCAACGTGGTGAGCGTTCGGTCTCCCCGCGGCGCGATGACCGTCACCTCGAAACCGGCGCTTTCCAGGGAAAGACATTCGCGGATCACGCGCCGGTCCCGCTCGGCGGGAAGATTGGCAACCAAGATCGTCACATAGGCGGCTGACACAGCCACTATTCGCTCACGGCCGGTCACCGATGAACAAGGCCGGACAGCGTTGTCCTCATGTCGAGTTGCTGACTGGGTTCATCCTTTCGGCCGGAGCGTTACCGCTCGAACGGTTTCCCGCGCGGCTCGATCCCAGGAGTAGTAAGCCCTTGTCGCCTCGGCGTCCTCCGCGCACCGGCGGTAGAGATCGTCGTCCCCGAGCGCCTCGGTGATCAGCTTCACCAGCTGGTCCGGGTCGTCACCGTCCAAAAGCGACCCGTACCGGGGCGCTTGGATGATCTCGGGCATGGCGAAGTTGTTGCGCCCGACGCATGGCAGCCCGCGCGCCAGAGCCTCGGCGAAGACGATGCCGAACCCCTCGATCCGGGTGGGTAGCACGAAGAGGTCGTGCGTGTCATAGAGCTTGGCGACCTCGCGGCCGGGCAGCGCACCCAGGAAATTGACCCCGTCCGACACCTCGGCCATGGTCGGCGGTCCGGCGATGGTCAAGGTGATCCGCGGGTCGACCTCGTGGCGCAGGCGGGCCAAGGCCTTCAACACGATGTCGCCACCCTTGCTGGCGAATGTCCGGCCGATGAACAGCAACCGGCGCCTCGGTGAGGGCCGCTCCGGAAGCGGCGCGGAGTTGCCGGCCACCAGCCCCGGATGGACGACATGCACCTTCTCGCGCGGCAGGCCGGTGTCGCGGACCAGGCTGTCGGCCAGCCAGCGGCTCATCGCGATGACCCCGGTGGCCTTGGCATAGATGCCGAGCTGGCGCTCGCGCCGCCGGTGCATCTCCTTGGTCGTCAGGATGCGGAAGACGTCGAGGCCCTGCCCTCTGAGCGAGAGCAGCGCGTCGAAGCTCATGTCCTGATAGGTGAAGTACGGAATGTCCACGGCGGCGAGATCCTGCATCTGGAGCAGCACGTCCAGATCGTCGCGTTTGGACAGTTGCGCCCGGCAGTAGCGGTCGGTCAGGGAGCCCTGCTCCCAGAGGGAGATGAGCTGTCGATTTCGGATCTTGACGTGGGCCGCCTGCAGGAGTCTTCTTGCCGGAATTGGCACATGTACCCCGGCGTCGACCACTTCGGCGTGTGCGCGCATCGCCGCGCGCAGTTCCCACGGGGTACGCGACCAAGTAGATGCCGCGTCGCGGTCCCAGAGGCAGGCGAATCCGATGCGCATGAGAGGTCATTCTGGTGCGAACGGTCGTACCTGGACCGGCCCGGACGGGTCGGCTTCCCGACAACGTCGCCCTCCGGCCAAGGTTTCGCCTTTTTACCAGGCATCATATGGACCGTACGGGCATTGCCAGCGGTTGACGGCGACCGTCAGACTCTACGAGGACAACGCGACGAAAGGGCGGCATGGATCTCTGGGATGTCGCGAAGGTAATGTGGCGACGGCGCTGGGTGGCGCTGCCGCTGCTGCTGTTGAGCATGGTCGCGGCTGTCTTCGCGCTTTTGACGGTGCCGCCGGATTACCAGGTGACTGGCCAGGTGGCAATCACCCCGCCGGCCGCGGCGGATGATCCGGTGGGCGGGCCGGTGCGGCCCAAGAACCCGTACACCGTGGTGAGCCTGGGGCAGCTGACCTCGCTTTACCTCAACCGGCCGGAGGCCAAGCGGCAGCTGGCCGCGGAGGGACTCTCGCCCGACTACGAAATGACCATGGAGACGTTCAATCTGGCGCTGGTCGAGATCAAGGTCACCGCCAAGACCGTCCCCCAGGCCACCCAGACCCTGGCCCGCCTGATCGAGATGCTGCGCGACGAGTTCCGCCACCGGCAGGACGCGTTCAACCTGGCCCCGGAAAAGAAGATCAATCCCGAGGTCCTCAACGCCGGTGAGGAGATCGTGGTGGTGCGCACGGTGGGCAAGCGCACCCTGATCGTCATCGTCGGCGTAGGCATCCTGATCACCGTCGCGGTGTCGCTGTGGGTCGACGCGCTCGTGCGGCGCCGGCAGGCCCGCGGCGTGGCGACCCAGCCCGCCCGGTTCGCCGTGCCGATGCCGCCCGCACCCTCCTCACCCGCTCCGGCCGGGTACAACGGGCCCTTCCCGCCCTTGCTGCCCAACGCCGCCAACGCCGCCACCGTCGAGGTCGAAGGGGCCGAGGACAACGACAGCACCATCGTGCTGCCGTTGGCCGGCGTCGCGTGGACCACCGCCAAAGGCAAGCGGGCCGCTGGGGCCTCGGGTGAAAAGCCAAGCGAGTAACCATGGCGGCCACACCCATCCTGGTGGGCACCACCTACACCACGCAGCAGCGCCGCCATCTGGTGGACGTCGGCTTCCTGATCTGCACCATGGTCGTGGTCCTGGCGGTCATCCCCTCGCCGCTGGCGGTCCCGGGCTTCAGCGAGCTCGGCCACCCGGGCACACTGATCGCGCTGTTCATCTTCGGCGTCTGGTGCCTATCGCGCACCCACCCCAGGCTCGCCACCCACGGCCCGCAGCCGCTGCGGTGGACGGTGTTCCTCTTCTTCACCTCCGTGCTCGCCTCCTACGCGGCTGGGTTGATGCGGGGGATGCCGTCCATTGAGGACAATGCCGCCGTCCGGGCCATCATCGGCACCTTCGCCCTCGTCGGCATCATCCTGGCGATCGCCGACGGGGTGCACCAGCGCGAGCGCATCGACGACATCATCCGCGTGATGCTCGTGGCCGGGTCCATCATCGGCATCATCGGCATCATGCAGGCGGTGCTGGTCTTCGACATCACGCAGTACATCCAGATTCCGGGGCTGGTCTACCACGGCAACCTCAACGGGCTCGAGTCGCGCGGTGCGCTCTACCGCGTCGCCAGCACCACCGGGCACTACATCGAGTTCAGCACGGTCATGGCGCTGCTGCTGCCCTTCGCCGTCCACATGGCACGGTTCGCGCCGACGCGGCCGATGCGGCAGTGGTGCGGCATCGCCGGCGGGATCATGTTCCTCGCTCTGCCGATCGCCTTGTCCCGCACCGGAATCGTGGCACTCGCGGTGGCGCTCATCGTGATGGTGCCGGCCTGGAGCTGGCGGATGCGGTTCAACCTCGTGGTCCCGTCGACCGGCCTGCTCATCGTGCTCATCTTCGTCATGCCCGGGTTGCTCGGCACCCTGCTGGGCCTGTTCGACAACTGGGACAACGACGCCAGCGTCCAGGGCCGCGACGAGGACTGGGACATGATCATGGAGCGCGGCTGGCTCGACGATCACTGGATCTTCGGCCGCGGGCAGGGCACGTTTATCCCGACCGAGTACACCTGGCTCGACAACCAGTGGCTGCAACAGCTTGTCGGCGGCGGCATCGTCGGCGTGGCCGCCCTCGCCTCCATCCATCTCGCCGCGATCGTGCTGTCGGCGATCGCCTATCGCCGCGCCACCCAGCTCGCCGACCGCCACCTGTGCGCCTGCCTCATCGCCGCCCAGATGGTCGCCATCGCCGTCGGCTTCACCTTCGACTCGCTGGGTTTCCGCACCTATGCCTTCTTCATCGCCATCCTGACCGGTGCGGCGGGGGCGCTGTGGCGCATCATCACCAAACCCGAACAGCAAACATATTGAGATCGATGTGGCGCTCACAGCGAGGATTATGGTTGATCGCGCTGTGAGCGGCGCATCGATCGAGGGGCGGGGTGCAACCGGGGGGAGGCGTGGCCTTGATCGCGCTGTGAGCGCCGCATCGATCGAGGGGCGGGGTGCAACCGGGGGGAGGCGTGGCGCGTCGGATAGGCGTGCGATGGGTGTTGACTGTGCTTGTGGCGGTCGTTGCCGGGTGCTCGGCGCCGGAGGATGTCGTTTGGCCGACCGGGCCGAGCGACCTGGTGCTGCGGGTGGTCGACGCCGGCGGGCTGGTGTCGCCCGGCTGGGAGTTCCAGCTGCCGACCCTGTCGCTCTACGGCGACGGCCTGTTGATCATATCGGGCAAACCCGTGGTGCACCGGCGATTGACCGTGGAAGGGGTGCGGCGTGTGGTGCGGGCGGCGATCAATGCCGGTCTGACCAAGGAGCAGGACTACGGTTCGCCGCAGATTCTCGATGCGGGAGCGTCGATTTTCACCCTCGTTACCAGCAAACGCTTCAAGACCACGATTGTGGCACCGTCGGAGCTGCGCGGGGACAATCCGGCGCAGACCGAGGCGCGCCGGCGAGTGCACACTTTTCGCAAGGCGCTCAAGGACTTGGACTCATGGCTGGGCGACGACATCGGGCCGGTTACTTCGCCGGAGCCGAGTCCACTCGTCGTCTTCAGCTACAAGACGAGCGGCGGGCCGGGGCCGGTCGTGGAGTGGCCTTACGATGACCTGTTGACCGCCGGGGAGGAGCAGGGAGTGGGGCGGTGCCAGGTCCTGCCGGCCGAAAAGGCGCGGGCGCTGGGCCAGAGCACGTTGTGGCGCAGCGGCGACAATGTCTTCCTGTTGGTCATGCGGGCGCTGCTGCCGGACGAGAAGTCCTGCGCCGACATCAAGCGGTCAGGCTGAACGGCGGTGCCGTCCTACCTCAGCGCCCTGGTAGCCAGTCTTGAGCGGCATCGGGGCGGTCTCGGGTTTCGAGATGAGCTTCAAGGTGGAGTCGTTGGGTCTGGATTTGCTCGGTCACGCCACCAGGACATCCGGGTGCAGGCCGAGCGAGGCCAGCTCCGCCGCGATCTCGTTGCGGTAGGCGGGATTGGTGAGCACGACCGTGTCGGGGCGCAGGGATGGCAGCTCGGTGGGGGAAAGGACCCTGTGCCCGGCTAGCGGAAGGTAGCGGCCGTGCTTGGCCGGGTTGCGGTCCACGACCCCTTCCAGCAAAGTGCCGGCGGGGTCGACCCGGTTGCAGAACATAGTGCCGCGGGTGCCGGCGCCCCAGACAACGGCCCGCCGCCCGGGCAGGAAAGCGCGCCAGTGCGCGGTCGCCTCGGCGAATCTGGGCTCGAACGAGGGGGCGGGAAGTGTGTCTAAATTGGACAGCCCGATCGAGCCGACCTCGGCCCACAGGTACTGGTCGTTGAAGGCGGTCCCCATCTCGAGCACCGCCCATCCGGCCCGTGCCAGCAGGGCCGACAGCGACGAGGCGCTGAAGTAGCCCACGTGCGGATAGATGCAGTCCCACCCGGCGGTCGTCAGGTCGTAACCGGCGTCGGGTACCTCGATGAAGGCGTGCGTGGCGTGCTTGCGCATCTCGCGCAGCAGGGCATACGGATCGGCCAGGTGCTCCAGCACGAAGCGCGCCAGCACGAAGTCTGACGCGTGCACGGTCGTGTCGGGTACGCCCGAGGCCTCGCAGCCGAGCGAGGCCAGGCGATCGACGAGAACCGTGGCGCCCGAGGCGATTTCGAGCACACGCCGGCCCTCCAGCGAGTAGCGCTTGACCAATCGCTCCACCACACCGGTCGCATAATCCGTGTAGGTCGGGGAGTGGAACAGTGCCGCTTCGAAGGTGGCGTCGAAGCGGGCCAGTGAAGCGTCGAAGGCGATGTTCGCCACGTGCCCGCACGAGGCGCACGACGCGAGCAGCATCTGCCCTCGCGGCGACAGCCTCGCCTGCATGGGCGTAGGGAAGGTGTTGCCGCAGGCGACGGGCATGCCGCCCAGATCGGCCAGCGGGGTCAGCGAGGTCAGGGCGCACGCCGGGCACATCACGCCGACCACGATCCCAGACTCGCGTGTGACCCGCCGTCGCCTAACCGACACATGCGATGACCTGGGCGTTCCTTACCTTTAAGGTTGCTGACTTGTGGAGACCTCTCAAGAGATAGTCGACCAGGATCTGACCTATATCACTGACGCGCTGCGTGACGAGTTCGCGCGCATTCGCGGCGAGCGCCTGCTAATCGTGGGAGGGGCCGGGTTCCTCGGCTACTACCTTGTGCAATCGGCGGTCAGGGCCGGAATTGACGTCACCGTTTATGACAATTTTTCAAGAGGTACCCCGGACTGGCTGCTTTCCCTGGAGAAGGTGACCACAGTCAAGCACGACATCACCCACCCGATGCCCGGCGATGCCGACTTCGGCTATCTCATTCACGCCGGCTCCATCGCCTCGCCCACGTTCTATCGCAACTACCCCATCGAGACGATGGACGCCAACGTCAACGGCCTTCGCAACCTGCTGGACTTCTCCGTAGGCCGGGGCGTCGAGGGTTTCCTCTTCTACTCCAGCTCCGAGATCTATGGCGACCCTTCGCCGGAGCACATTCCCACGCCCGAGGACTACCGCGGGTACGTCTCGTGCACGGGCCCGCGCGCCTGCTACGACGAGGCGAAGCGCTACGGCGAGACGCTCTGCGTGAACTTCGCTCGGGTCCACGGGGTGCCGGTCAAGGCCGCCCGCCCGTTCAACAACTACGGCCCCGGCCTGAAAATCACCGACCGGCGCGTGATCCCCGACTTCGTCCGGGACGTGCTGGCCGGCCGCGACATCGTGATGCTCTCCGACGGCTCGCCGATGCGCACCTTCTGCTACGTCGCCGACGCGGTCATCGGCTACTACAAGGTGCTGGTCGACGGTCGGCCGGGCGAGGCATACAACGTGGGTGTCGAGAACCCGGAGATCTCCATGACGGACCTCGCCGAGCGGATCGCCGCTCTGGGGCGGGACCTGTTCGGCTATACGGGCCGTGTCGTGCGGCAGGTGAGCGGCGACGCCGACTATCTCATCGACAATCCCAACCGCCGCTGCCCGGTCATCACCAAGGCGCGTGACGAGCTGGGCTATGACCCTAAGATAGGCATCGATGAGGGGCTGCGCCGCTCAATGCTCTGGTACAACGGTAACCGCGTGGCGGAGGACGCTTGATGAGGGTTTCGATCGTGGGGACCGGCTATGTCGGTCTGGTCACGGGCGCCTGCCTGGCCGAGGCCGGGCACGATGTCATCTGCGTGGACACGAATCTCGAACGGGTGACCATGGTGAACGAGGCCAAGCCGCCCTTCCACGAGCCGGGCCTGCCGGAGCTGCTCGCTTCCGTATCCCTCATCGGCACCCTCGACCTCGAGATGGCGGTGCGCGAGTCCGACCTCACGATGATCGCCGTGGGCACGCCATTCGACGGGACCCAGATCGATCTGTCCTATGTGGAGAGCGTGTCCGCCCAGATCGGCATGGCGCTCAAGGAGAAGGACGGATATCACGTTGTCGTCGTCAAGTCGACGGTGGTTCCCGGTACCACGGAAAAATTGGTTTTGCCTTTATTGGAGAAGCACTCCGGCAAGCGTGCGGGCGCCGGTTTCGGAGTCGGCATGAACCCCGAGTTCCTCTCCGAGGGCAGCGCGCTGCGTGACGCGCGCCGGCCCGACCGGATCGTGCTAGGCGGCATCGATCCGCGCACTCTCGGCGCGATGGCCGCGCTCTACGAGCCGTGGCACGAGACGCCGGTCCTCATGGTGTCCCCGGCCGCGGCCGAGATGATCAAATATGCCTCGAATGCGTTGCAGGCCATGCTGATTTCGTTCGCCAACGAGATGGCCAACCTGGCCGCGACCGTGGAGGGCGTGGACATCGTGGAGGTCGAGCGCGGCCTGCACCTGTCGGAGCTGATCCGCGACGCGCCCGTGGTCTCGTTCCTCAAGTCCGGCTGCGGTTTCGGGGGCAGCTGCTTCCCCAAGGACCTGGCGGCGCTGGCGGCTTTCGGTGCGGCGCAAGGTGTCCCGATGGACATCGCCTCCGCGGTGCTCAGCGTCAACCGCTCCCAGCCCGCCCGCCTGGTCTCGCTGCTGGGCGATGTGCTCGGCAAACGCGTTGCCGTGCTTGGTATCTCGTTCAAGCCCGGCACCGACGACATCCGGGAGTCGCCCGCCATCGACATCATCAGCCTGCTGCTGGAGCGCGGGGCGGAGGTGGTCGCCTACGACCCGATCGCCGTCGCCCCGGACGTGCCGCATGCGTCCACATTGGACGATTCGCTGGACGGTGCCGACGCCGTGGTGCTGGTGACCGCCTGGCCCGAGTTCGCGGCGGTGCCCGAGAAGCTTGCGGGACGGTCGATCCCGGTCGCCGACGGCCGCCGCCTCTGGAGCCCCGAGGCCTTCGTCGACTACCGCGCCCTCGGCCGAACGCTTCCTTGATCATTGCGGCTCTCACAGTGATCCAAAGCCAAGATCTCACTGTGAGAACCGCAACGATCACCCAGCAAGATCAGGCGGGCTCGTCGACTTTGCGCAGCCAGGCCTCGCGCCAGTAGGGCAAGCCGCCGCGCGGGCAGAAGCGGTGGTAAATGCCTTGGCACACCACGTTATCGAGCACCCAGCAGTCCTGCAGCTTGATCATCTTGCCGCTCGGCTCGTCGATGATGTGGTCGACGCGGCGCTCGACCCGGAAGCGGCGGCCGCAGAAGGGCAGCATCTCGCCGTCGAAGAGCATGCCGCCGTTGCGGCCCTCGGCGTTGAGCGTCGCCTCGATCTCGGCCTTGGAGCGGATCTCGACCAGGTCGCCGGGCTGCAGGTTGCCCGACGGGATGCGCTTGCCGGTGCCGCGGCCCTTGAACAGGGGCCAGGAGCGGCCGCCGAAGGGGCGCAGGCGGCGGGGGGCCTGCCACTGGTACAGATTGAACGTCGTGATGCCCAGGCCGCGCAGCCAGGTGAAGAAGCCGACGTTGCCGCTGCGAAGGTCCTTCCAGTACTGGCCGAGCTGGCGCGTCGGCAGGGGCGCGGCCGCGACCTTCATCGCCGTGGCCTGGCATTTATACAGAGAGCCGTCCATTGTGGACGCCTGCAGCGCCTCCTCAGTGGCGCCGGTTCCGGCGACGTCGCGAAGGGGGGCACCGGAGGGGGTCGAGAGCCACTCCTCCCGCCAGAACAGCATGCAGCCGGCCTGACACCCTCCGTGAGCCGAGCCGTCACACCTCGTGCCTACCAGGTGGACGGTGTGCTGCAACGAGCGGCAGTTGCCGGGGTGCTCGACGGTGTCGCACGTCTTGTGTGCGACGCTGAATACGGGAAGGGACGAGCCGCAGAACTGCAGCATCTCAGGCATGAAAGGCAGGGAGTCGACATTGCCCTCAGCGTCGAGGGTCGCCAGGATCTCCTCGCGGCTGCGAACACGGACCACGTCACCACGGCGAACAGAAGTCACTCGTCATAGATTAGGGATCGGATCGTGTTACGGGAGCCTCACGCGTCGTCGTCTTCCGGACACAGAGAGAAATAGAGTCGGCTGCCTGCCTAGCATCTGGCAAGTATCCGGGCGCTACTAAGGTCGAGGAGGGCGTTGTGGCATTTGAGCGCGATGTGGTGATCGTCGGTGGCGGAGGCCGGGTGGGTCTGCCGTTGGGCATCGCGTTCGCCATGCGCGGCCTGTCGGTGACGCTTTACGACATCAACGCCGCGGTCGTGGCCAAGGTGAACGAGGGTCAGCTGCCCTTCGCCGAGGACGGTGCGGCCGAGCCGCTGGCAGCTGCCGTCAAGCAAGGCACGCTGGTCGCCTCGACCGACCCGACCTGCGTGAAGGACGCCGAGCACGTCGTCATCATCGTCGGTACCCCGGTAGATGATCATTTGAACCCGGACCTGAGCGTGGTCCCGCGCGCCGTCGAGCAGCTCGCGCCGCAGCTGCGCCCCGGGCAGCTGCTCGTCCTGCGCTCCACTGTGCACCCCGGCGTCACCGCGCTGACCGAGAAGACCCTGGCCGGCCTCGGGCTGCACGTCGACGTGGCGTTCTGTCCGGAGCGCATCGCCGAGGGGCACGCCATGACCGAGCTGTTCGACCTGCCGCAGATCGTCGCGGGTCGCACCGACGGCGCCTCTGACCGCGCCGAGAAGCTCTTCCGCCACCTGACCGGTTCGGTGGTCCGGGTGACTCCGGAGGAGGCGGAGCTGGCCAAGCTTTTCACCAACACCTGGCGCTACATCAAGTTCGCCACCGCCAACCAGTTCTGGATGATGGCCAACGACGCCGGGGTCGACTTCACCCGGGTGCGCCAGGCGATCACCCAGGACTACCCGCGCGCCGCCGACCTGCCGATGCCGGGGTTCGCCGCCGGGCCGTGCCTGTTCAAGGACACGATGCAGCTGGCCGCGTTCAACCGCAACAACTTCGTGCTCGGCCACTCGGCGATGCTCATCAACGAGGGGCTGCCGTTCTACCTTCTGTCCAAAGTGGAGCAGCGGTTCGACCTGGGAGAGCTGACCGTCGGTGTGCTGGGCATGGCGTTCAAGGGCGGCAGCGACGACATCCGAGAGTCGCTCGCCTTCAAGCTGCGCAAGCTGCTTCAGGTCAAGGCGCGCGAGGTGCTCTGCTGCGACCCGTATGTGAAGGACTCTCGGCTGGTACCACAGGAAAAGGTTTTGAAAGAGTCCGATCTGCTCATCATCGGGGCGCCGCACAAGGCGTACAGAGACTTGAAAGCCGCTCAGCCGATCGTTGACATCTGGGGCATTCGCGGTGAGGGAGTGCTCGTCTAAATGACTCCGCGAGTATCGGTCGTCATCCCGGTTTACAACGAGGGCACCGACATCGTCCGGTGCCTGGAGCGCATCCTGCGCGAGGTGCTGCTGCCGTGCGAGATCCTGCTCGTGCACGACATGCCCGAGGACACGACGGTCCCTTATGCCCAGGAGATCGGGCGCCGGGACCCGAGGGTCCGCACGGTCCTCAATACCTATGGGCGGGGGCCGGCCAACGCGATCCGCTTCGGCATCGAGGCCGCCGCCGCTGCGCCGGTGGTCGTGGTGACGATGGCCGACGGCTCCGACGACCCGCGCCAGATCGACGACCTAGCCCGCCTGGTGGACCGCGGTGTGGTGGTCGCGGCGGCCTCGCGCTACATGGCCGGCGGGCAGCAGGTGGGCGGGCCCCGGCTGAAGAAGATGCTGTCCCGCTGGGCCGGCCGGCTCCTGCACATCTTCGCGCGAGTCGGGACAAGGGACGCGACCAACAGCTTCAAGGCCTATGACGCCGAATTCGTGCGCAAGGTGGGCATAGAGTCGCGCGCCGGGTTCGAGATCGGGCTGGAGCTGACCGCCAAGGCGACGCGCCTGCGGCTGCCGGTGGCCGAGATCCCCACCATCTGGCTCGATCGCGCGTTCGGGGTGTCAACGTTTAAGCTCCGGCAATGGCTTCCGGCGTACCTGCGGTGGTTCTGGTTCGCCTTCGGACGCCGGATGAGACTCGAGGAATTGCAGGCTCGCGTGCCGCAGCAGCGCGTGACTCAACAGGAGAAGGAACATTCGTGGCAAGAGTGATGGTCACCGGTTCGGCCGGGTTCATTGGTGGATACGTCGTCGAGGAGCTGCTTCGCGGTGGCCACGAGGTCGTGGGCGTCGACAACTATTCCAAGTACGGTCCGGTCGCGCACAGCTACGACGATGACCCCCGTTACACCTTCGTCGAGGGCGACGCCCGCGACACTTCATTGTTGCTGGGCCACCTGATGGAGTGCGACCACTTCATCGCGGGCGCGGCGATGATCGGTGGGATTTCTTATTTTCACGCGTACGCGTACGACTTGCTGGCGACCAATGAGCGCATCATGGCCGCCTCCTGTGACGCGGCCATCAAGGCCCATCGGGACGGCCGGCTGCGGAAGGTGACCTACCTTTCGTCTTCCATGGTGTTCGAGTCGACCGAGCACTGGCCGTCGAAGGAGGGCGACGAGCGTCGCATCCCGCCGCCCCTGTCGTCCTACGGGTTCCAGAAGCTGGCGGTGGAGTACTATGCCCGCGCCGCCTGGGATCAGTACAAGCTGCCCTACACCATCGTGCGCCCGTTCAACTGCGTCGGAGTGGGCGAGGGCCGGGCGCTGGGCGAGGCGGAAGTGTTGTCGGGCAACGTGAAGCTGGCGATGTCGCACGTCGTGCCCGATCTGGTACAGAAGATCGTCAAGGGTCAGGACCCGCTGCACATCCTGGGCGAGGGCCACCAGATCCGGCACTACACCTACGGCGGCGACCTGGCGCGCGGCATCGTCACCGCGATGCTGCACCCCTCCGCTGTGAATGAGGACTTCAACATCTCCACCGCCGAGTCGACGAGCGTGCTCGAGCTGGCCGAGGTGATCTGGCGCAAGCTGCGCGGGCCGGATGTGCCGTTCCGCTACGTCAGCGACGACCCGTACGAGTACGACGTGCAGAAGCGCGTGCCGGACGTGAGCAAGGCCCGCGATGTGCTGGGATTCGAAGCCACCACAAGCCTTTCCGAGATGCTGGACGAGGTGATCCCATGGGTCTGGCAGGCGGTGCGAGACGGGCGCTTATAAGCTCGGTCGCCGTTATCGGTGCCGCCGGTCTCAGCTTGCTCAGGCAGGTGGGGGCGGGGGCGCTTAATACCGTCTATGCCGAGGACGGCACGGTATTCCTGGCGGATGCCTATCGTCTGTCCACATTGGATGCTCTCTCCACTCCGTATGCCGGATACCTGCACACGGTACCGAGGCTGCTCGCCGAAGTCGTGTCGGCGCTTCCGGTTTCGGCCGCGGCGTCGGGGCTGGCCGTCAGCGCCGCGTTGGTGACCGGCCTGCTGGCGGTGCTCGTCTATTTCGCCAGCGGCACCTCGCTGACCTCGCCGTGGGCGCGGGCCCTGGCGTCGGCGGTCGTGGTGCTGGTGCCGGTGGGGCAGGAGGAGATCCCCAACTCCATCGCCAACCTGCACTGGCCCATGCTCTACGCCCTGTTCTGGGTGCTGCTGTGGGAGCCCGCGGCTCGCTGGCTGAAACCGATAGTGGTCCTGCTGATCGTGCTCAGCGACATCCTCACGGTGGTGTTCCTGCCGCTGGCATTGTGGCGATGGTGGAAGAAGCGGGACCACGTTGCTTATCCCACCCGCCAACCCCCCAACCCGCAGCCCCTGAGCATGGCGGCGTTCGGGGTGGGGCTGGCCGTCCAGGCGTCGGCCGTCCTGTTCGGACAAAGCGAGCGGGCGTTCACCCCGGAGCCGGTGATGTGGGCGCCGTGGTGGGTGATCCGGGCCGTGCCCACGGGTTTCCTGGGCGAGCGATGGTTCGGCACCGGCGGGGTCGACACCCGCTGGCTTCTGCTGGCCGGCGTGGCCTGGGTGGTGCTGCTGGGGTTCGTCCTCGCGTCATGGAAGTCCGCGTCATGGAAGTCGTTGACGTGGAAGGGGCTGGTGGCCCTGGCCATAATCCACTGCGTGGCGGTGTACGCGTTGCCGGTGGCGCTGTCGGGTCAGGCCACGTCGAGATATGCGGCGGCGCCGGCGATGCTGCTCATCGCCGCCCTGGCGGTGCTGCTCTTCGAGGGCAAGCCCAAGCCAACGGCCGTGGGCATAGCTTTCGTGGTGCTGTGCGCGGCGGTGTGGGGGGCCAACCTTCGCGTCCCCAACTCGCGCAGCGTCGGTCCGATGTGGAGTGACCAGATCCAGACGCAGGCGTGCGAGGGCGGCCAGGTCTCGGTCCAGGTCTCGCCGCGAGACAAGGACTGGAAGCTGGCGGTGCCATGCGGGCGATAGCCGGGTGGGCTCGCACCTATATGGACAGGCGGCGCCTGGACGCCGACCTGAAGTGGCGGCGCCCGCCCAAGTTCGAGGTGCACCCCGAGTCCGGCAGCCCGACCGTGTATTACCTTGTGCCGCACCTGCCGGAGCCGGCGGGCGGGGTGCGCGTGATGTACCGGCACGTGGACCTGCTCAACGAGATGGGTTGGCGGGCCGCGGTGCTGCACGACTCGGAGGGATTCCGGGCCGGGTGGTTCGTCAACGACACGCGCATCGTCTATCCGTCAAGCATCGCCCTGGGCGAGGACGACATCATCGTCCTGCCCGAGTGCTATGGGCCGGGGCTGGACCTGCTCCCCACGCAGGTGCGGAAAATCGTCTTCAACCAGGCCGCGTACCACACGTTCGACCTCATGCCGATCGGGGTCAACCCCTATGCGGATGTGCCGAATCTGCTGGGCATGATGGCGGTTTCCAAGGACAACCTGGAACTGCTCCGCTTCTGCTTTCCCGGGCTGGCGGTTTGGGGTACACGACCGGTCATCGACGCGAAGATCTTCCACCGCGGACCGCAACCGTTACGACCGCGCTTGGCCTTCATGCCGGACAGGCGCGAGGCGGAACGCCACCAGTTGTTGCACATGCTTGCCGCCCGAGGGGTCGGCTGGGAGCTGACGCCGATCAGCGGGCGCACCGAGGCCGAGGTCGCGGAGATCATGCGGGAGTGCGCGATCTTCCTGAGCTTCAGCGAGCGCGAGGGCTTCGGGTTGCCGCCGGCCGAGGCGATGGCGAGCGGGTGCTATGTGATCGGTTACGACGGCGGAGGAGGACGCGAGTTCTTCGACCCCGCCTACTCCTGCCCGGTCACCGATCAGACCAGCTTCGCGCGGGCCGTGGTGGAGGCGACAGCCCGGCCGCTCGAAGAGCTGCAATCGTTGGGCGCCAAGGCTTCCGAGCAGGTGTTGGAGATGTACACTTTGGACGGTCTGCGGGCCGATCTGCACGCGGTCTACGAGAAGTTCCTGTCATGAGCAAATTGAAGGCCGCGGTTTTCTGGTCGTACCTGTTCAGCACGGGCAGCATGGCCATCACCGGGCTGCTGACGTTCGTGCTCGCCGCGATCCTGGATCCGGAAAGCTTTGGCGTGCTTGCGCTCGGCATGCTCTGGGTGGGCTTCGCCCAGATGCTGCTGCAACACGGTCCGACCCTGGCCGTGGTGCAGCTCGAGGAGATCACCGACGAGCAGATCGACGCCGCGTTCTGGACAACCGTTGGTGGGGCGTTGCTTTTCGGCCTTATCTTCGGCGCGCTGGCCCCGGCGTGGGCGGCCTTCAACGACCTGCCCGGTCTGACCTTGGTCAGCTGGGCACTGATCGGTGTCACGCTGCTGAACTCGGTGAGCGTCATCCCGGACGCGGTGCTGCGGCGCGAGATGAAGTTCAAGCCGATCGCGGTGCGGGGCGTGGTGGGCAACGCGATCGGCGGTGTGGTCGGCGTAGTGGGCGCGCTGCTGGGCTGGGGCGTCTGGGCCTTGGTCGTGTACCAGCTTGTGGCGTATGGGGTTTACACCCTGACCGTGTGGACGGTCGTCTCTTGGCGGCCCCGCCTGCCGCGCATCGGCCGGATCCGGCGCGAGATGCGGGTGATGCGCAAGCAGTCAATCCACACGCTGGGTGGTGCGGTGGGCGTGTTCTTGGCCAACCGGATGGACGTGCTGATGATGGGCGCCTTCTTCGGGCCGGTGATGGTGGGCCTCTACCGGTTCGCCCTGCGGCTGGCGGAGATGGTGGTGGACTTGACCTCCCGCGGGCTGCAGCAGGTGTCGCTGCCGGAGCTCGCGCGGCACCAAGGGGATCGGCAGGAGCTGGGCCGGCGCCTGGCCAGCCTCGTCCACATCGCGGTGGTGATGAGCGTCCCGGCGCTGGCGGTGCTCGCGGCGGTGGCCGAGCCGTTGCTGGCCTTGGTGGGTCCACAGTGGACGGACGCGGCCGCCCCGGTGCGGTTGCTTTGTGCGGTAAGCGCTCTGGGTACGGTCAACGCCCTGCTCGGTCCGGCGATGCAGGCGGTGCAGCGGGCGTCGGTGCCGGCCGTGCTGACCTGGGTCGCGGCCGGGTTGTCCGGGGTGGGCCTGGGCACAGCCGCTTGGCTGTCAAGGGATTCCGGCACCGTCGGCCAGTTGACCGCGGTCGGGACGGCCGCTCTCATCGTGCAGGCGTTGATGTTCCTGGCCAATGTAGTGCTGGCCTACCGGTTCGTGCTGCGCATCTCCTTCGGCCCCACGCTGCGGGTCATCACGCCGTCTCTGATCGCCGCCGCGGCGGCGGTGGCGGCCGCGTGGGCCGGGGTTCGCCTCGCCGGGCCGACCCCGATCGCCGGGCTGCTGGCGGGTGGGGCCGCAGGTGGTTTCACCGCGCTGGTGGTGCTGGTCGCCGTGGACGGCATCTTCCGCTCCCACGCACGCCGCCTGACTGCTCGCCTTCGTCCCGCCCGGACCACTGCCTAGCAAAAGCTTTGGGTCTGGCCTCTCATCATGTGGACCGCCGGTATGGCGTCATGGCTGGGCAGGAGCGATGATGTGACGCGGCTCGATGCATGGTGCGTGGGCGTCGGAGGTGATCCAGCTGACCTCTTCATCGCGGAGGCTGGATCCGCCCGGTCCGGATGGAGCGCGTTCCATCGGGGAGCTGGCGGCCCGGCTGCGTGCTTTGCAGGCCTGGACCGGGCTTTCGGTGCGAGAGATCCATCGCCGGGTGACCCGGCAGCGACGCGCGCGAGGTGTGGTCGAGCTGCCCGCGCTTGACACGGTGCATCGCTGTCTCAAGCCGGGACGGGTTCGGCTCGATCAGGACCTGGTCGTCGACATCGCCCGCGCTTTGCTGGGCGACGACCTGCGCGCCGCGGAGTGGCGGCAGGCTCACCGGGTTGTCACCGGACGGGCCGTGGCCGGTGCGGCGGTGGCCGTCCGCCAAGGGGTACCCGAGCCGCCCGGCGACTTTGCCGGCCGCCGGGCGGAACTTGAGCTGATCCTTGAGGACCGGGCGCGGGCGGCCGTGGTGGTGCTGCACGGGATGGCCGGCGTCGGCAAGACCACTCTGGCGCTGCAAGCGGCTCGCCACCTCTTCGGCCGCGGGCGGTTCACCGATCTGCGGCTGTCGGTCAGCCTGCACGGCGACGACATCGAACGCCCACCCGCGGACCCGGGCGTCGTCCTCGACGGGATGCTGCGCCTGCTGGGCTGCCGCGCTCACGAGATCTACGATCTGGACCTGACCGGCCGGGCGGCGCGGCTGAGAAAGTGTCTGGCCGGCAAGCGGGCGCTGATCCTGTTGGATGGCGCGGCCTCGGCCGAGCAGGTGGCGCCGCTGCTGCCCGGCGGCCAAGGGTGCCTGACGCTGGTCACCAGCCGGCGGCGGCTGAGCGAGCTGGTGGACGCGCGGCACATACCCCTTGAGCCCTTTGCCCCTGAGGAGTCACAGGAGCTGCTGTCGAAGGTGGTGGGAGCGGAGCGCCTGGCCGATGAGCCCGCCGCGGCGGCGGGGATCGCCGATGCCGTCGGTCATCTGCCGCTGGCCCTCGCTCTGGTGGCGGGCAAGGTACGGCAGACTCCTGATTGGACACTGGGCGACCATCTGGCCCGGCTTTCCGAGCGGCGAGCCCGCCTGTCCCTGGACCGGGTGGTGATGCTGGCCCTCGAGTCGTCCTATGCCACGCTGCCGGCGCCACGGCAACGCCTGCTCAGGCTGCTGGCCATCCATCCGGGCCGCGGCATCGACAGTTACGCGGCGGCCGCGCTCGCCGGCATCGAGCTGAGCCAGGCCGCGGACGACCTCGCCGGCCTGACCGGCGAGAGCCTGCTGGCCCGGCGCGCGAGCGACCGGTTCGAGATGCACGATCTGGTCCGCTTGTTCGCCGCCGACCGCGCCGGCGACGTCGACGCGCCCGCGGCGCGGGCCGGGGCGCTGACCAATCTGTTTGACTATTATCGATATGTAACCTACCGGGCAGGGCGGCTCCACGAGCCGCATTACGTCCGGGCCATGGAGCTTCCCGAGCCCGCCACCGCGCTGCCCCACCTGGCGGACCGGCCGGCGGCCGTTGCCTGGCTCGAGGCGGAGCGGCCCAACCTGATCGCCAGCGCCCTTTACTGCGCCGCCAACAAACTGCCCGATTACATCTCCGACTTTGCCAGCCTGCTGCACCACTACCTGTACACGATCGGGCATCTGCGCGACGCGGAACTTCTCGACCGCCAGGCCAGCCGGGTGACGCGGGGCGTCGACCGGGCCCGCGCCTTGGGCCGGCTCGGCTCGGTGTGCAGTTGGTTGGGGCGTCTCAAGGAGGCTCGCAAGCACTATCAGGGCGCGCTCGCGGTACTCAACGCGGAGGCCGATCGTCCACTGCGGGCGCGTTGCCTGACGAACTATGGCATCCTGTGCCGGCGCCTGGGCCAGTTCGACAAGGCCATCGGATGCCATGAGCAGGCCAGAGCGATCTTCGTGGAGCACGGCCAGGTCGCGCTAGCCGGCCAGCAACTGGGCAACGTCGGCCAGCTCTATGTGCTCACCGGCCGGCACGACGACGGCGTCGCCTCGCTTCGCCTGGCCCTCGCGGCCGCGACCGAGTCCAGCGACCGGATCGGTGAAGCGGACGCGTTGGGCTACCTGGGCTTCGCCGCGCTGGTGGCCGGGCAACCCCGCGAGTCCTTCAACCACCACCACCGGGCACTACAGATCTTCGTCGAGATAGGTGACCGTTCGGGCGAGAGTTCGGCGCGCAATGGCTGCGGCAGCGCCTTGACCGTGTTGGGGGAGACGGAGCGCGCGGTGGAGCAGCACCGCCTCGCGCACGAGATCGCCCTTCAGGTGGGTGACCGGGAAGGCGAGGGGGAAGCTCTGATCGAAGGCGGCTGGGCGCTGTACCACATGGCGAAGTTCGAAGACGCCCTCGACAGCCAGGTCAAGGCATTGAGGCTGTCGGAAAGAACCGGAAACACCTGGCAACAGGCCCGCGCGCACGACGCCATCGCCCACGCGTGCCAGGCCATCGGCGATACCGGGTCGGCGCACGCGCATCGGCTGCGTGCGTTGTCCTTACATCCGGCGATGCGCCCCGCCGACGCGGACCGCATCGCGGTAAAGGTGTCCGCGCCCTGAAAGATGCTTATCGGGCCAGCAACGGCCTGGCGGTTTCGATGACCGCCCGTCCCGCGCTGCGGGCAAAGTTGCCGGTGTTGGCCAGGGCCCACCGCCCGTAAGCCCGCTTCACCGCGTCCCGCTCGGCGGGGGTCAGCGGAGCGCGCCGGATCGAGCGGCGCAGGTGCGCGGCGTAGTGGAAGGTGATGGCGCGCGGGGCGTTGGAGTGGCCAAGGTAGCGGCGGTCGCGCTGCGGGCGGCGGGTGATCCGGTCGGGGTGCTCGCGGTTGCTGAAAAGCGCTTGCGGCACATGGACTATGCGCCCGTGCAAGGCAATCTCCGCCAGCTTCATCCGGTCGCTGCCCCAGCAGTTGCACATGGGCTCGATGTTCTGCAGGGTTTCCCGCCGGTACACGGAGAAAATCTCGCGGCAACCATAGCTCGAACGGATAACGTCGGCGAAGCGCACGGAGGGGTCGCGATGTGACCAGCGTGCGTTCTCGGTCGGGTCGTCGACGTCGCGCAGCCACTGGCCGGAACCGTCCACCATGGACACCCGGCTGAACGCGGCGATCGCCTCGGGCGACCGGTCAAGCAGCTCCACGGTGGCGGCGAAGTACGTCGGGTCATAGACGTCGTCGGCGGCGACCCAGGCATACAGCTCGTTGTCCATGCGGGCGAAGACGTCGTTGAAGTTGGACGGCCCGCCCGTGTTCATTTCCTTGCGCTCGTACCGGAATCGGCTGTCGAGTGCGACGACCGCCTCGGCCATTGCCGGCGTGCTGTCGGTGGAGGCGTTGTCGAGGATGAGCACCTCGAAGCCGTCGTAGGTCTGTGCTCGCAGCGACTCGAGGGTCTGAGCGAGATAGCGTTCGCCGTTGTACACCGGAAGGCCGATTCCAAGTCGCACGGACTCCAACATAGGCGATGGGAGCGTGGCCCGACTGACGGGTTTCTTACTCTGGGTGGTCTTGGCATCACCTTTGGCCCCAAGCTAGTCGGGTGTCTGCCGTGCTCTGCCGTCTCTGCGCCGCGCCCCTGACCCGCACCTTTGTCGACCTCGGCATGTCCCCGCTGTGTGAGAGCTTCCTGCGCGCGGATCAGATCGATGCGCGCGAGTCATTTTACCCACTCCACGTGCGAATCTGCGAAGAGTGCCTGCTGGTGCAGCTTCCCGCCTACGTGCCCGGGGAGGAGATCTTCTCCGACTACGCCTACTTCTCGTCCTATTCGGACAGTTACGTCGAGCATCAGCGGCAGTACGCCAACCGGATGATCGACGAGCTGGGGCTGATGCGGGACAGCCTGGTGACCGAGGTCGCCAGCAACGACGGGTACCTGTTGCAACACTTTGTCGCCAAAGGGATCCCGGTCCTCGGGGTGGAGCCGGCCACCAACATCGTGGAGGTGGCCCGGGCCAAGGGTATCCGCACCGAGAACTGCTTTCTCACCCCGGAAACGGCGGTTTCACTGTCGGAGCGGCACGGCCAGGCCGACCTCGTGGCGGCCAACAACGTCTACGCCCACATCCCGGACCTGATCGGCTTCAGCCGCGGCCTGGCCGAACTGGTCAAGCCGGATGGCCTGGTCACCATCGAGGTGCAGCACCTGCTGACGATGATGCGCGGCAAGCAGTACGACACGATCTATCACGAGCACTACCACTACGTGACTTTGCTTACGGCGCAACGGGCTTTGGCCACCGCCGGGCTCACCGTCACCGACGTCGAGCTGATCGGCACCCACGGCGGCTCGCTGCGCATCTTCGCCCGCCACCAAGGCACTCCCGGCCCGCGGGTCGCCGAGGTCCTTGAAATGGAGAAGGACCTCCACACCGTCGAGGGCCACATGGGCTTCGCCGAGTCGGTCTTCACCATCAAGCGCGACCTGATGACCTTCCTCTACGCCGCCCGCGCCGAGGGCAAGCGCGTCGTCGGCTACGGCGCCCCGGGCAAGGGCAACACCCTGCTCAACCACTGCGGCATCCGCGCCGACCTGCTTGAGTACACCGTCGACCGCAACCCGCACAAGCACGGCATGTTCCTTCCCGGCACGCACCTCCCGATCCACCACCCCGACCGCATCGCGCAGGACCGCCCCGACTATGTCCTCGTCCTGCCGTGGAACCTTCGCCGGGAGCTCGCCGCCCAGCTCGCCTACGTCCGTGACTGGGGCGGCCGGCTCGTCTTCCCCATCCCAAACCTGGAGATCATATGAAGGTCGTCCTGTTCTGCGGCGGGTTCGGGCTGCGGATGCGTGACGGGCAGGGCAGCGCGCCCAAGCCCATGTCGATGATCGGTGACCGCCCGCTGCTATGGCACGTGATGCGGTACTACGCCCACTTCGGCCACACCGACTTCATCCTGTGTCTGGGCTACGGCGCCGCCGCGGTCAAGGACTACTTCCTCAAGTACGACGAGACGCTGAGCAACGACTTCACCCTCACCTCGGGCGGGCGCGAGCTTCAGCTGCACTCCACGGACATCACCGACTGGAAGATCACCTTCATCGATACCGGACTGCGGGCCAGCATCGGAGAGCGCCTGTCCCGGGTCCGCTCCCATGTCGAGGGCGAGGAGATGTTCCTCGCCAACTATGCCGACACCCTGACCGACGCCGCCCTGCCCGACCTCGTCGACGTGTTCAAGCAAAGCGACGCCACCGTGAGCATGCTCGCCGTGCCACCCGCCACCACCCACCATGTCCTGGACATCGGCGCCGAAGGCGTCGTCACCGGCGTGCGCGAGCTGCGCGACGGCCAGCGGGAGAACGGCGGCTATTTCGTGATGCGCCAAGGCATCTTCGACGAGCTGCGGGACGGCGAGGACATGGTCCCGCACGCCTTCAACCGCCTCGTCGCCCGCGGCGGCCTGCTTGCCCAGTGCTACAACGGATTCTGGCGTGCGGCCGACACCTTCAAGGATCGGGCCGAGCTGGAGGAGATGTTCGACCGAGGCGAGTGCCCTTGGATGCTTTGGGACCCCAACAGATGCGCATGATTTTTCAAGGGGTACGGACAATCGTCGCCCTGGGCGCGCACTGCGACGACATCGAGATAGCCGCGGGCGGTCTGCTGCTTTCCCTTGCCCGCAACAACTCCGACCTTCGCGTGCACTATGTGGTCTGCGCGGGTACCCCCAAAAGACACGCGGAGAGCGTGACCGCCGCACACGCCTTTCTCCCGGGGGCGCAGCTTTCCTTTGCCCTGCATGACCTTCCGGACGGTCGCCTGCCCGCTCACTGGGGTGAGGTCAAGCAGATCATCGAGGACGCGGCCGCCGCGGCCGACGCCGATCTCGTGCTCTCGCCGTGGCGCGGCGACGCGCACCAGGACCATCGCCTGCTCGGTGAGCTTGCCCCGACCGCGTTCCGCAACGCGCAGCACCTGCAGTACGAGATCCCCAAATGGGATGGCGACCTCGGCCGGCCCAACCTCTACGCCCCGCTCCCGTCCGAGATCGCTCAGCGCAAAGTCGAGCTACTCAACAAGTGTTTCCCCTCGCAGCACTCCCGCGACTGGTGGTGCGACGAGACCTTTCTCAGCCTGATGAAGCTGCGCGGGATAGAGTGCCGCGCCCCCTACGCGGAAGCCTTCCACGCCAACAAGATGGTGCTCGCGCTCTAGACGGTGTCCTCTTTGGACGCTGACGCCTTGGCGGCGGCTGAAGCGTTGGCGGCGTTGCGCCGCTCGGCGTCCTCGGCCTCCCGCTGCGCCTTGGCCAGGCGCTCCATCTCGGTGGCGACCTGCTGCTTCAGCTCGCCGACCCGCTCTTCGAACCGGCTGACCTCGCCGCGGGTCTCGTCGAGCCTGGCCTGCGCTTGCTGAACCTTCTCCAGCATCCGGTCGGCATCGGCCTTGGCCAGCGTCGCCTCGGCCAGCTCTCGCTCCGCTTTCACCTTCGCCTCGGCAAGTTCCCTTTCGGCATTTGCCTTTGCTTCGGCCAGTTCCCGTTCGGTGTTCGCTTTCGCCTCGGCCAGCTCCGCCCTGGCCCTGTCCCGCGCTTCGGCCGCCTCCCGTTCGGCGCGCTCCCTGATCTGCGCCGCCTCGCTCTCGGCCCGCCCGCGTGCGCCCGCGGACTCGCTGTCGGCCTTGGCCCTCGCCTCCGCCAACTGCGCCTCGGCCTGTGCTCTGGCGTCCGCGACCGCGGTCTCGGCCCGCGCTCTGGCGTCCGCGACGGCGGTCTCGGCCTGAGCCCTGGCCTGCGCGGCCTCGCTCTCCAGTCTGGCCCGTGCCTCCGCGACCTCGATCTCCGCCTGCGCCTTGGCCTCGGCCAGCGTGCGCTCCGCGTCGGCCTGGCGCTGCCGAGCCAACTCGTCGGCCTCCGTAAACCTTTGCTCGACAAGCTGATCCGCCTCGATCAGCCGGCGGCGCGCCTCCTCGGTGAGCCGGTCGACCTCGTCCTTGGCCTCCCGCAGCCGCGCCTCGGCCTGCCTGGTCACCTCAGCCGCCCGCGCGGTCGCCGCGGCGGCCTCGCGCTCGGCCTGCTCCCTCAGCGGGCCGATCTCCTGCTGCGCCCGCGCGTTGGCCTCGGCCAGCTTCTGCTCGGCCTCGGCCCGCAGCGGGGCCAGCTCGCTGTCGGCCTCGGCCCTGATCCGCTCGGCGTGCGCCCTCGCCTCGCCAAGCAGCCCTTCACTTTCCTGCCTCAGCCGCGCGATCTCGGCCTGGATCTCCTCGAGCCGCTGCTCCGCCTCGCGCTTGGCCGGGCCGACGTTCTCCATCGCCTCGGCCAGACGCTGCTGAGCCTCCAGCCGCAGCCGCTCGGCCTCGGCCCTGGCCTCGGCGAGCATCTGCTCGGACCGCTTGCGCAACTGCTCGGCGTGGGCCATGGCCGACGCGAGGTGCTCGTCGGACTGGCTCTTGGCGCTCGCCGCGAGCTGGCGGGCGTCGGCGTTGCCCTGGGCCATCAGCCGGTCGACCTGCTGCGCGGCGGCGAGCAGTCGCTGCTCGATCTCGGTGGCGGTGGCGGCGACGCGTTGCTCCGACTCGACCTTGCCGGCGCTCAGCATCCGCTCGGCCTCGAGCTTGGCGTCGTTGAGGCTCTTTTCCGCCTCGGCCCGCAGCTGGGCGACGATCCGATCGGTCTCCGCCCTAAGCGCCGCCACCCGCTGCTCGGTCTCGGCGGTCAGCGCCGCGGCCCGCTGCTCGGTCTGGGCGGTCAGCGCCGCGGCCCGCTGCTCGGTCTGGGTCCTCAGCGCGCCCGCCCACCGCTCGGCCTCGGCCTTGAGCGTCGCGATTTTTTGCTCCGCATCGGCTCGCGCGGCGGCGATGTCCTTGTCGGCCTGCACCCGGCGGCCGGCGGCCTCATTGGCGGCGGCGGTGCGCAGAGCCTGCGCCTCCTGCTGGGCGTGGGCGAGCAGCTCGCGCGCCTCGGCCCGCACCCGCTGCGTCTCCGCGTCGAGATCGGAGCGGCGCCTCTCATCGAGGGCCATCTCTTCCTTGCGCCGGGCGGCCAGCGCCAGATCGAAATCCCTCACCGCGAGCGCGGTGCGCTCACGCGCATCAGCCAGCAGGCGCTCGGCCTCGGCCCGCTGATCGGCGATCTCCTGCTGCGCCTGCGACACGATCTCGGACGCCTGCTCCTCGGCCATCAGCAGGATCTGCTCGACCCGGCCGCCGAGATGACGGAACGAGACCCGGGACGGGACGGCCCGGCGGGCGGCGTCGGTCAGCTCGACCTGCAGCTGCTGCACCTGGCCGGCGAGCGCCTGAACCTGGGCGAACGCCTGGTCGCGCTCGGCCTGCAGGGTGTCTATCTCGGCTTCGGCCCGACTGACGTATCTCTCCACCTGCCGCTTGTCGTAGCCGCGCATGGCGATGTCAAAGGAGATGCCTTCGCCAAGTGAGAACAGGTCTTCGCCGTGGGACATGG
>Ga0075418_10000707_pt1 | contig 36297 bp, 37 predicted proteins | sample SoiMetdeltSBSDD2_FD_81776 | JGI IMG/M metagenome (GOLD analysis project Ga0075418, IMG submission 81776) | Bulk soil microbial communities from a Populus tree surrounding site in Tennessee, USA - Soil MetaG P. deltoides SBSDD2 | ecosystem: Environmental > Terrestrial > Soil > Tree plantation... | reverse complement strand
GGAGGGTCGCACCCTGCTGGCCAGCGGCGGCGACGATCGCACGGTGCGGCTGTGGGATCCGGCCACGGGCACCGCGCAGCGGGTGCTGGAGGGCCACACCGGCGGGGTGTACGCGTTGTGCCCGGTCACGGTGGAGGGTCGCACCCTGCTGGCCAGCGGCGGCATCGATCGCACGGTGCGGCTGTGGGATCCGGCCACGGCGCGCCACGCAATTGCGATTCCGACACATCATCCAGTCTTGAGCCTTGCCCCGACCTCAACGCGCCTCGTCATCGGTCTCGATACTGGAATCTTGGCGATAGATCTGACGCTAGAAAACGCCACCTTCTACAGCTGATCCGTTCCCCTCGAGCGGCCGGGGTGTCAGCGGACAGAAACCGTGGGTTCGAATCTCACACCCTCCGCCACCCACCAACGAGAAAGCAGTCCAGGGCCGGTATCCCATAGGTCATGGATACCGGCCCTGTCTTGCGTAGATGTCCGACCGAGAATGTCCGGCCCGGACGGTCATGTACGGCTACTTTGCGGGCAATACGCAGGCATATGGGGTATCGCGAGATCACGAACCATTAGCCCTGCTCTCTGGCCTTTCTGTTCTCCTCCTCGGGTCTGAGCGCCTCCTCAATCCGTGCGCGGGCGGCGGCATCCTGCCCGACGATGCACTTGGCATAGACCTTGAGGAGCACAGTCACGCTGTGGCCCGCCCACTCCGCCACCTGGGTAGGAGGAACACCGGCGTTGAGCCAGGTGCTCACAGCGGTGTGGCGAAGGTCGTACGGTCGGCGGGCCAACTTCGACCCCAGCTCGGTCGCGGTGAGGACCGCGCGGCGGGCCGCTTGCCAGATCGGGAGGTAGGTGTTCTCGTCGATGAGCCCACCTCGCGGGCCGGTGAAGAGGTATTCCTCAGGCCCGAAGCCGAACTCCTCGATGTGCTCGGCGATGATCTGCACCAGTTCAGGATGGGCTGGAACCGGCCGCGTGTCGCCTTCAGCCCGATGCTTGAGCCCACGTGCCTCACGGGATGCGCCGGAGTCGGTCCACGCTCGCCCTGACCGAGGTTTCGACCTGCGAAGCAACAACTCTCCCCATCCCGACGCCGGCATGTTCACGAGCTGTTGTTTCCTCAGGTCGATCGCCTCGGCGGGCCGCAGGGCACTGTAGAGCATCACGGCGAAGAAAGCCCTTAGCCGCTTGCCCATCTCGCCCTGCGCAGCGACTGCGGCAAGCAGCGCACGCCCTTGCTGCATGTTCACGACAGCCGTGCGCTCGATCATCTCCGTCGTCTTGGGCGCCCGCCAGGAGACATGCTCGATGGGGTTCGCTGGCAGCAAGCCCAACTCGACGGCGTATTCAAGTGCATTGAAGAAGACCGCCTTCTTGCGCGCAACGGTGTTCGGCGCTGCCTTGGCGCCGTTCGTCGTTAACGTAAGCCGGTCGAGCGCCCGACGGGTGATTTCCGCACCACGTGTGCGATCCGCCAGCAGCGCGAGTTGAATGCTGTTGCGCTCCAACCACTTCGCCTCACTGCGGAGGTGATCGGGTGGTGGTCCCACCTCCCGCGCCGGTAGGTTCGCCACCCAGTGATAAACCAAGGCACGCAACCCATCCGGAGAAGCGGCCGGATTCAGTGCCAGAGCCGGAGTAACGGTCGCGAGCGCATCCGCGATTGACCGCCGCGACTTCGGTGCTAGTCGCGGCCATTTCATGTCCACGTAGGAACACATGTGCTCGTACCAGGTGCGAGATTGGCGCTGACGGAGGAGCGGCTCAGGCTGTCCCGTGATGATGTCGAATGCCGCTCCGCGCTGTTGATGGCCGATGAGCTTCGCACGCTCCGCATCCGCCAGCGCGCGAGTCGCATATGTGCCCTGATGTTCCTTCGGGCCGACCGTCCAGCGCACGACGTATGACTTCTTCGGTTTCTTGACGTTGCTGCTCTTGCCTGCCCTTGCTTCCCGTTCGCGGATCTTCCAGATCCGGACATCATGGCTGAGCTGCCACTCCCCAAGGTCAGCAGGGTTCTGCTTGCGCGTCACGCTGCCTCCTCAAGGTTCTCCAGCCAGCGATCCAGCTCGGTGCGCTTGACGCGCAGTTCGCCGTTAGGCAGGCGATGGCAGCGGGGCGCCTTCCGCTTGGCGCGCCAGTCGTAGAAGGTCGAACGGGTAACGCCTATCTCGGCAAGCACTTCGGCGAGCTTGAGGAGACCGCCGGATTTAGCCTCTCTCGGGCGATTCCGCGCAGGAGCATCGGTTGTCATGATTGGGCTACTCCTTTCGGCTTGTTGGCTAGAGGGGGTCGCGGCCTCGGCGTGATGCTTGGGAAGGCGTGCGCCGGGGCCTGATCTTGTTCCGCTCGTTCGCGTTCGGTCGCATGTGGACCGGAGCCCGTGAGAATCGCTCTGAGTGCGTCGCTGAGCCAAGATCTGGCATGATCTGGTGTCTTTGTATAGGTCTGCTCGTGTTTGGGTGGTCATTGCGCGCCATCCACGAGCCGGAGATGACCATGCGTTGGTGTCGATGCGTTGCCCGCGTCGCGTGGGGTCTCCGTACCATCCGTACCAACGGTCGCATCGCTGGTCAGGCCAGGTACGGAATCTTGAGCGGTACGCTTCGATCCGTACCGGCTCCGCATGCGTACCGTCTCTGAGCTGGGCTGGGACGCTTGGTACGGCTGGTACGCTTCCTCGGCCAAGGTCGAGCTTTCGACGTCGCAATAGCGGTCCCATGCATCGGCAAAGTCGGCTCGCCGGTAGCCTTTGGCTTGGCCGGTCGGGAACCGGATCGTGTCGGACTTGATCCCGAAGTCCCTTAGCAGCCCGCCGAGCTTGTGTGGGCTGAGGTCGAGCCAGGGTGACTCGTCCATCGCCTTCAGCTGCTCGATGATGTGCGTGGTGGGTAGGGTTTCGGCCTGGTGCCCGGCTGTGGTGAAGATGGTCCGGCAGTCGGCAAGTAGCCGTATCCGGTCGCTGGTCATAGCGGTCTCCTCCCGGGCACCGGTGAGGGCGACGGCTGCGGTTCGAGCACGGATGGGCCACTCTCCGCCTGCTAGGTCGGCGATAGCGATCAGTGGCTCCCAGGTGTCAGCGTCGCGGTCCTCCACCGGCATGACCGGGACGGTGTCGCGCAGCTGATCGAGGTGAGGGGCCAGCCATGCGTTCAGTTCGTTGCCGATTGCTTCGACCTTCGGCCGGTCTCGCATGATCCGCCATGGTTGAACCTTCTCGCGGTCTTTGGCGCGGCGGCGCATGTGGATGACCACGGCTCTGTCCTCGATGGTGTCGGGTGCGGCGCCGATGCCGGCCATGCCAACCATGGCAAAGGTTTCTAGGTTTTCGACCTGCCGGGTGTTGGGGTCGTAGCGGCGGGCGGGTCGGTTGCGCTGGAATCCGGCGTTGATGAGCCCGCGTAGGTCTTCGTTGTCTCCGGCCTTGGTGAAAATGGTGTCGTACTCGTCGATGAGCAGGGTCGGAGGGTTGTCGTTGCTGATGGATCTGATGATCGCGGCTGGGCTGGTGTTGACGGTCATCAGTGGGTTGTGGCTGGCTGCCTCGGCCAGATCCAGCAATCTGCTTTTGCCGCAACGCTTTTCCGGTGCCCGGATAACCAGCCTGGGTGCACACGCCCAGGCGGTGATGGCGTGCGTGGCCGCTACCCACAGCGTCACGGCGTCCAGAGCCTCGGTGCTCGGGAGGATGACGTAACAGCGGATTGTTTCGCGGAGTCGGTCGAGCAGCGCCGAGCCATCGATGGTGGGCTTGGGGTTTCGGGTCATAAGATGACTCCTTCATCTGCGAATCCGCCGGTGATGGCGGCGAGAGCAGAGCGTTCGGTCTGGCCTACGGCCAGCCCCACTTCCAGAAGGGCAGCCTGGCCATCGATCGGGCCGATCACCCCAGCGGCGACCATGCGTGCCACGCCTCGGGCGCAGCCGTACAGGGTGACGCGGCGGCGTCCTGGTGGAGCCGTCCGGACCTTGTTCAGTAGCGCGGCTAGTAGCCGATCGGGATAGGAGATGGCCCCCGCGCTGCGCAGGCTCGATGGTCGGCCGGCGGTGGGCGCGGCCGGCGGATCGGGCGTTATGCAGAGGGCGGCCAGCGCGGGGGCCATCTCCTCTATCGCCGCTCGCTCATCGGCCCAGTCGTAGGTTTGGCGCGTCCGTGGATGCACGCTGGGCGGAGCGACCACGTAGCCGCCATCGCCACGAACGTCTATGCCCGGCCCAAGCTTTCCCGCGCTATTGGGAATCTTGCTGTGCGCTCCGGGGTGCTGGTAGTACAGATGCAACCCACCGGAACCAGTACGGACGAACCGCGTTGGTGGGCATAGTCCGCGCTTTACCAGCGTGAGAAGGGTTTCACTACCGCCTTTGCCAGGGTCTACGTCGACCACCACCAGGCCAGAGGCTGCGCCGGTACGGATGGCCAGCATGCCTGAAGGCACTATGGCCACCATGCGCTTGATGCTCCGCCGGTCGCGAGTAGCGGCGTAGAACCCATGGCATGTAACGCATTTGCAGGCTTGCGGGTCGTGCGTGCCTGGTTCACCGTTGGTGGAGCAGTTGGCACAGTTGGCGAGCGGGCGTTTACTGCGGCCGAGCAGAAACACCGGCCATCCTGTGGCGGCGTACGCGAGCGCGGCGGTCGGGACAGCGCTCATGATGCGTGCTCCTTCCTGTGTGGCATAAATGTGGCCAGCCCTGATGTGAGCTGGCCATCGATCGTGAGCGCGCGAAGCGCGCCTGTCAGGCAGTTCATCCGCGCCCGCCTCTCGGGATCGCCGGCCGTGTCTTCACTTTCGGCAGGACGCTGCGCCTGATAGCCAGGTCCACCTCAACGGCGGGGCGGGAGGCTTGCTCCTGGGTGGGTACGTCGCTGCGCTCGCCGAGGCGGGCGTGCGCGTGCACCTCCAGCCAGTCACGACCGCTGAGGTCGCGATTGCGCACGGCCACAAGCGATCCGTACGCCGTTGTCCAGCGGATCGGGTCGGAACGGTGCACACCAGCCGGTGAGCCTTGCCGCACAGTGCATTGGTGGTCTGCCGCGCACCAATCGGGACATTGCCAGCCGTTCATGGCACCAGCTCGCTTTCAATCCAGATGATGAGGTCACCAACGCGATAGAGGTCAGCGGTGCCGTCCTTGCCGACTGGTGTGGGCAGGTTGGGACGGCCCGCCTTGCGGGCTCGCTGGAGCCGTTTCTTGGTCGCGTCGAACGCCCACGGTGCAATGCCGCGCTCCACTGCCTCACGCAGCGTGATGCATTCGCTGAGTGGGTCAGGTGGTGTGCCGCTGTCGCTGTTGTCCCCGCTGTCTTCGTGTCTCGGGGACATTTCCTGGTTAACGGCGATCAGGGGTGACCGCGTGCCCGGGGACAGCTTGTGCACAAGTAACCGAGCCTCAGCCGCGCTGAGGTAGACCACCTGACACTCTGTAGCCGTTCCGGCCGCGACGATCTGCCACCGGCCCAGCACCCGCGATGCGCGCGGCATACCTGCCTCGGGGGCAAGCATCTGCCAGTTGTTGCGGGTGTACCGCGCCAAGGCACGGATCGCGAAGTTCTCCCGCGACTCCGGCCCGCCGGTCGTGTTGGCGGTTAGCATCTGCGCCACGGCGAACACGTTCACCTTGGCGGACCGGCCCATGAACAGCAGATTGCGGAAGCCGCGCACCGCTGGCGAGACCTTCGGCCCGCCGTGCGGCCGGTGGTCGGCCCAGTAGTCCTTCAGCTTGGCGAAGGTGGCGTTGAGTTCTTCGGCGACGACCAGCACACGCGGCCCGGGGTCCCAGTCCTCGGCTTCCTGCAATGCACGGGCATTGCGTTGCTCGGCGAGTTGGTCGAGCTGGACCAAGGCGTGATGCATCTGCTCCGGGGTGGTGCAGTACACGATGCCGGGCAAACCGAGCGCCCACCGGTGCGAGCCTTTCAGGTCAAGGATGACGACCTGACCACCCCGGGCAAGCACTTGCACCGCAACGGTTTGCGCCAAAACGCTCTTGCCCGCGCCGGAACCGGCCGAGCAGGCGATGTGTGGGGAATCCTCACGCAGGCTGACGATGACTGGCTTGTCACCGGCGCCCAGGCCGAGCATGAACTCCCACTCTTTGAGCCGAGTCAGCCGCGCCTCCAGGTCGGCGTAACCGACCCTGCTCGGTGGACGCTTCCGTACCGTCCAGGTGGCGGTGACGTTCGTGCCGACCTGGTCCCAGCGCTCTACCAGGTCACTGGCCGGTATCTTCGCGCCGACCACGGCTGAGATGTAGCCGCGTTGCTCGGCGGTCAGGTAGGGAACCGCGGTGACCAGCTCGATGCTCGGGCCGGTCGCTTCTGGCTTGGGTACCCGAAACAGGTCGAGCTTTGCCGTGAGCGGTGCGGTCGCCTGCTGCACTTTCCACCAGCCGCGCATTGCCTGATCGGGCAGCCATCGCACCACTGGCTCTAGGTGCTGGCCGTACCAGGCACGCACCGCTGTTTCTGCTGGGCTCATCGGTCGGGCCAGCCGGGGCACCAGGTCGCCCAGGTCCGGAGAGACGTGCAGACGTACCGGGGCGTCGCCGAGCGTGCCGGCCAACGCGGCCAAGGTCGGAGCGATGTAGGTGGCGTTGAACCGGCGCATCCGCCACGCACGCCGTGCCCGTCGCGCCACGCGCACGGCTTGCGCACCAGCCAGTACAGCCACGGTCGTTGTGGTCAGGGTCGGATAGGTGGTGTACGTCCACCACGCGCCTCCGGCTACGCCCGGTGTCCCGAGGCGCACCAATTGGCGTTTCCAGCCGGGCAGCATGGCCCAGGCTGTGGCGTGGCCGGTGACGGTCAGCGCCCGCTTGCCAGGGCGCAGGTAGCCGCAATCGGTACGGGCAATGCCGTCCAGCGGGCGGCCTGACACGAACCGATAGGCCACCCGGATTGGGGTGTTCTTTGGCTGGCGCAGCAAGCGCATCTGAGTCACCGGACACCTCCGTCAGGGTGGAGCTGGTCGGCCAGCTCTTCCAGCCGGTCAAGAAGGTCTTCGAGAACGCGCCGTGGGTGGAAGTCCTGCTCGACGCGATGCTCTGCCCACCCGGTCAGCTCATACAGTCGTATGGCGAGATCGGTCGCAGAGTTGTGCACGCGCACTGTCATGATGTAGCTCTCTCCTTCGCGAGAGGGGAAGGGGCGTGACCTGTGGTTTTCCAGGCCCGATGGTCACGCCCCGGTGGAGAATTTGTTGCTAGGCAACGGCATTGGCCCGTGTTAGAAGGGCGGCTCAGCGTCGCCATTGTTAGCCCACGGGTCGTCCGCTGAGGCGCTTCCGCTGTTTCCGTTAGCGCCGGGCGCCGTCTGCCGGGTCAGCTTCATCACCTTGGCGCGGGCGTACTTCAGCGAGGCGCCGATGTCGTCCACGTCGAGCTGGAACCCGCGTCGCTTCTCACCTTCCGGGCTTTCCCACTCCGTCTGGTGCAGCTTGCCGGTCACCACGACGCGAGCGCCTTTGGCCAGTGACTCGGCGATGTTTTCGGCCATGTCCCGCCATGCGGTGCAGTTGAGAAACAGTGGCTTGCCATCGCGCCACTGGTTGGCCTTCTGATCGAAGACGCGCGGGGTGGACGCGACGGTGAACCGGACGAGCGCGACTCCGTTGGGGGTGAAGCGATAGTCCGGGTTGTCGGTCAGGTTGCCGGTGATCGTGATAGTGGTGTCGTTGGCCATCGCGAGATTGCTCCTCTCGGGACGGTCGCCACGGTGGCGACCAGCGCAGCGAGCCGAACCCCGCGCTCTTTAGGGTTCGGCTCGCACGCTCACGGCCACCGTGGTTACGCCGTGGCTGTCGCCAGATCCGCGACAGACTCAGACGTGTTGCCCGAGTTGGCTTGCGACCGGTATCGCTGCACCGTGCGCTCGGAAACACCAGCCTTCGCAGCGATCTGCGCAGGGGTCGCTGTCGGCATCCTCGCGGCGACTTTGGCGACACGCTCCGCCGTAGAACCGCGCTGCACCTTGCCTGCTGCTGTCGTCTTGCGTGCAGGCGCGCTGTCGGCGCTATTGTCGTTGGCGGGCAGTCGATTTGGTGCTTCAAGGGCGACGGTTCCAGGGCGGGTCAAACCCTCTATCTGGTGCACCAGCTCGACGCGTCGCGCAACCTCGGCGACCATCTCCGCTGTCGCCAGCAGACCGAGGCGACGCAGCCGCGCGGCCCGCAACCCGCGCCATATCCGTCCGCCGTGATGCAGCTTGTGCGCGGTCGCGGTTAGACGGCGGACCTGACGCTCGGCGTGCACCTGGTCCAGGTCCATATCGGTCGGGTCGAGCAGCCCGAGGGTCACGCCGATTCGGCGCGGCGTCCATCGCCACGTTCCACGACGCTGCGTCCCAGTGATGCCGTGGGGTTCGTCGGGTAGGTACTGCGACCACCACACCGTTGCGGCCAGCAACGGCAGGATGATCCGCAACGCGCCCTCAGCCAGGCTGTGCGCCGAAAGCGCCACCACCAGACCCATCGGGGTCGCCACCACCCACACCAGTCGCCCGTTCGGGCCGAGCGTGTTGTGCCGCTTGTAGTGCTCGTGGGCTCGGGAGGCCAGGGTGACCAACACCGCGCCGGTGACCCCGGAGAGCACCACGGCAGGGGCCACGGGGACGCCCATCATGCGCGCCAACGTGAACACGCCCTGGGCCTCCCATGCCAGCACCAGTGGGGTAGCGATCGAGGCGGCCACGGCCGACACCCCGGAGGTGCGAACTCGGCGGGCCAGTAGCACCAGCAACACCAACGCCAACACGGCACCCACTGGAACTCGCAGCATCGGCCAATTCGCCTGCCACCAAGCGGAAATCCTGTCCAGATCCAGGCTCATCTCGATGCCTCCCTCGTGTCGGTGTCGTGGTGGTTGCTCGGCAAGGAGCTAGGGTCCGCCTGCGAGGTGCTCCTGGAGCCGGCGGACGGATCGGTGTAGAGGAACCGGAAAAGCAAGTGCTGGAGCCGATCGAAGTCGGTTACAGCACCGTCGTAAAAGCTGAGGATGTTCGGATAGCCGTATGCGGCTAACAACCTGGCCACCTCAAAGGTGAGCGCGAATCCGAACCGGAAATCGTCTGGGGCCAAAGGCACCGGGAAACGGCCTTTCATCAGGCCACCGCCTCGGGCGTGAACCGGCGTTCGTGCCAGGTCGCCTCATCAGTCAAGACGACCGTCATCCCGGCCTTCGCGGCGAGCTTGCGCAGCACATCGGCAAGCGAATGGCCACCGACGATAACCTCATCGGTGCCGCTGTCCAGGACCTTGGCATGACGGCCGGCGTACACATGCAGGCTGCCTGTTGGAGTCACGGAATCCGGGCAGATCCCGATAATGCGCCAGCCGTTGCGGCCCTTCTCGACGATATCCACATAGATCATGGCGTTAGGCAAACGATCGGTCATCCCGCCACCACCCGATCACGCGTCCGGCCGAGAACAGCCGCAGTGAGATCCAGCAGCTCGACCAGCGCGCGCAGCCGGCGCCGTTCCGCACGGCGTAGATGGCGCCAATCCACGTCAGTAGGGCCACCATGGGCGGTCAACACCCGAATCTCGGCTTCCACCAAGTCCAACTCGGCCGCGATCAGCGGCCATTCCAGCTCGATCGCGGCCAGCTCTACATCGGACGGGCCGATCTCGAAATCATCCAGATCCATCGGAAACGTCAGTTCCTTCCACGAGGACGCCTCACCCGGTTACGGCGTGGCGTATGACCGCCCCGGCAATCCGGGCAGCGGTCCTCGGTCGAAGACATGGGCGCCCACGCGCCACACCCGCAGCTGCGCCAGACGGCGCTCTCACGGGTGCTAATCCGCACAGACGCGGCGATGGATGAGACCATGGCGATACACCTCGTTTCTGTTCCGCAGGGATGGGTGAGAACCGGGGCGCGGTCAGAGGTTTTCCAGGCCAGACCGCTCCCCGGCCTTGCAGATCAGCGACGCAAAAGGGCGTCGGAGGTGACCCTTGGTTGGGCTACGAGCAAGCGGACAAGTCTTGCGGCTGGACAAGTCAACGGCCGACACCTGCGAGCCACCCCTAGGTCACACGCATCCGGAGCAATCGGGGAGACGGATCTCCCTGCATTCCGGGCAGTCACTGTGTAGTTCTCAAGAAACCTGTTCGCGGAGGTCCATCGGCGCGGACAAGCCGTTTCCTTGGGTTCCTTCCGGAATCCGAGATCTGACTATCCGGGCTAGCCTGGCTAGTCAGGCTTACATCGAGAAGAGTAAGCCAGCTGACTAGTCAGGTCAATACCAAACTTTCGGTTTTTCCTAGCCTGGCTAGTCAGGGGTACGCTCTGCGGCATGGAGTTGGAAGAACTTCCCGATCTCGACGTGGACGACCCGCGACCTGCGTCCCAGAAGATCGCTAACGCGCTGCGAGCAGCCATACGCACGAAAAAACTCGAACCGGGCGACAAGCTGCCATCCCAGCCCGAGCTATCCGTTCGCTACGGCGTTGCCCGCGAGACCGTCAAATCCGCCCTCGCGATCCTCAAAGATGAACGCCTGATAGTGAGCCGCATGGGAAGCGGCTCGTATGTACGCGCCCAGACTCAGAAACCCATTGGGCTTCGCCCTCACATCGAAGAGGCGTTCACCCGGCCACATGTCTCCATCGACTTCGCCGGGTTCTCCGGCGAAACCCTTCAAGGCGTACTAGTCGAGCCATTGGACAAGGTCCGAGATGGACGCTTGACGCCTGAGTCAATTACGGTGCGAATGCTCTTGCCCGACCTGAACCGGCCGATCGGCCTACCAAGCCGTGTGAGCACGAAGGAAGACGATCCTGGCGTACGGGCGCGCAGCATGCGGATCACGAGACGCCACACCGAAGCCATCGTTGAGGCGGTCCAAGAGCTTGGCGACCTCGGGATCGTCAAGTCGGTGAGCGCAGAGGTTCGCCTCTATCCCGCCGCACCACTTTTCAAGCTCTACATCCTCAACGAGCAAGACGCATTCTTCGGCTTCTATCCCATCGTGGAGCACACCGTACGGGTAGAAGGGGAACCCGTTGCCATCTATGACCCAATGGGCAAGGATGCGCTGCTGTTCCACCGAACCACCGCTGACGACGAGCCATCAGACGGCGCGCAATATGTCGATCAGGCGAAGAAGTGGTTTGATTCGATCTGGTCGACGGTCGCCGCCGAGGTGCAGCTATGACGTCTGACGACCAGATCAAGCGCATCCTTGCGGCGTCGTCCAGCGTACTTCTCGACTTCGACGGCCCTGTGTGCTCGATTTTTGCTGGTGTAACGGACTTCGTTGTGGCAAGCAAATTGCGCGAAGTGCTGGACCAGGTGGGGGTCACGATCGACGCTCCGACCAGGCACACTAACGACCCGCTCGCAGTGCTGCAATCGGTAGCCAAGCTCGGTGATCAGCAACTACTCGACAAGGTCGAAGCCGCTCTGATCCTCGCCGAGGTCGAAGCGACCAAGAGCGCCACGCCGACGCCGTTTGCGGCGCAGGTCATCGAAACGGCGGTTGGTCGAGGCCGTTCCGTAAGCATCGTGAGCAACAACTCGGCCGAGGCGGTCTCCGCCTACCTCCAACAGCAAAGACTTGAGCCGTACGTCGCCGTGGTGGTCGGTCGGACCCTACGAAGGCCAGATCTTATGAAGCCGAATCCCTTTCCTATCAAGGAAGCGATGCGTCGTCTCGGAAGCGAGCCCGAGAATGCCATGCTCGTCGGGGATTCGCCGGCCGACCTGGGAGCCGCACGGGCGGCTGGTATCCCCTGCGTTGGCTACTGCGATAACGAACAGCGGGTTGAGCTGCTTCGGGACGCGGACGCATTGATTCAAACCATGGCCGAACTTCTCCCGTACCTCTAACCCACAGCAGCGCCCCTGCCCCGAAACCCTGGTAGGGGCGCTTCAGCTTTGCGCCGCCATCCTGGCCAGTTCATCCCGCCCAGCTGCCCGCGCCTGTCGGACGAAGGTTTGCAGATCGGCCGCGACCGTCGTCGATCGCCTAAGCGAAATCGCCTGCTGCACTTGGGTTGTCGCTTCATCACCGTCGCCTACATCGAGCGCGAGGCCAGCGAGCCTTATGTGGCACCGCGCCCGCGTGCGCTGCCGGTTAGATGCAAGCGCCGCCGCAGCTCGCGACAAGCGCGGCTTGGCATCAGGATGACCGACCGCGTAGCACGCGAATCCCAAGATGGCGTCGAGGTGTCCGGTCGTCTCGACCATGCGCGTTGCCCACTCGCTACCGACCGGCGTCGGCTCAACGTCGAGCGCCCGAGCCAGATGCTCACGGGCAAGCCGCTTGTCATAGGTGGCTGCACGTCGCGACGCGACCGCGTGCAGGTTGGCGCGCTCAGACCCCTGCACGTTACCGGCAAGGGCATGCTCCAGCGTCGTGACGGCCGTCTGCGCGTTCGATGTGGTCACCGCGAGGTCCAGCAGCGTGTGTGCGTGCAGCGCGGCATCTTGACCGCGTTGTGCCGTTCGATGCGCGAACATCAGCACCGACTCAGCGCCGCGCCGTTCCTCGAACCGGCCCCACCCGACGCGATCCGCAAGCAGCGCTACAGCTTCGTGCAGATCTCGAGTGACTGCTGGGCTGACCCGCGCGTGAAGCATGCCGGCCGCGCGCTGTAGCGCGGTCTCAGCCGCGTCGAGACCGAGCGGGTGACTCATGTCGGTGTCGAGCGCCAGCGAGCGAATAGCGGCAACCTCCGCCAACCCGACTCGCGCCGAGGCAGCTCCGCCGGTAAGCGCCAGCACCGGCAGCGCGGCCCCGGCCGTAAGCATTGATCGCCGTCTCATGTCTTCCAAAGTACCGGCCGCGAGCGCAGCTTGATAGGCCGCAACCAGCGCGGGGGTTGCGGCGCGTTCGCCACGCTCGACCCGGCTCAGGTGTCCGCGATCCTTGCCGATCGCTTGCGCCATCTCACGCAGCCCCACTCCGGCCCGCTCGCGCATAGCCCGCAGCTCTGCCCCTGTCACCTGATGATCTCCTTTGGACCGTTGCGGCAACCGCTCAGCGTTCCCCGAACGCGTTGCAGCGCTGGAAAGTGAACACAGCCGGGGACGGTCGCGCGAGCTAGGCCGGTCGTTCCCGCGCCACAACGTTAATTGTTCCAACGGCACACGTCGATCCCATGAAGGGAGGCTCCCATGCGTGACTATGAACGTGCCACGCCCGCAAGGGCGTGATCGTTGAGGTTCACCTAGCGCCCGACGAAGCACGGCCAGCGAGCTGTGGCCCATCGTGCCCACTCGAGGTGGCCAATGCGTTCGTGTTCGTCAACCGGTCACGGGTGAGCCACCTGCGACGGCTGCAACTGGCGAGAATGCGCGAGCACCGCGACGGCGTACGCGAACGCCGACGCGCCCAGCAACGCGCAGGACTAGCGAGTATCCGACGTGCCTGGGACCGCCTTGATGACGATCCCCCGGCACCCTAAATCGTCGCCCCCACAGCGCGAGGCATTTTCGGACGGATGCGTGGGGGATGGTGGCACGGGGTTCGCGCCCGCGTCGTCATAGGGCGGCACCCTTTTGTGGGTTTGACCTGGCCCTCCTGTCGGGGTGCCGCCCTCGATCCAGCCCCGGTGCCGGTGAACGGCCAACCCTTCCCCGTCCCCACTCTCAGCAAGTGGACCGGCACCGAGCCCAACGCTTCTGGTGTGCTAGTCCCTCCCTGGCGAGCACACAGGAGTCACCTGAACCGATATGAGAGGGGGTGCGGCCTGCTCGATCGCACGTAATTGTCATCGCTCGGCCGGGGGTCGGCCGCCGCCGCCCCCGGCCATCCCACCCCGGGCCTCCAACCTCGCTGCCACTGAGAACCCGGCCGAGGTTGACGGCGTAGGCCAACAGACGCACGGTGATGCGGCGCGCCCGTGCGATGATGTCGAATGCCGCTCCGCGCTGTTGATGGCCGATGAGCTTCGCACGCTCCGCATCCGCCAGCGCGCGAGTCGCATACGTGCCCTGATGTTCCTTCGGGCCGACCGTCCAGCGCACGACATAGGACTTTCTTCGGTTTCTTGGTGCTACCGCTCTTGCCTGACTTTGCTTCCCGCTCGCGGATCTTTCCAGATTGTCACTAACACCCCGCCGGCCGGTTGTGCGGATGGCATGGCTGGACACTGTCTGGACTATGTGAAGGCTGGACACTGTGAAGGGTCACGCCGTCACGACACCCTGGGGGTCGCCGTGGGTCCAGACCGTCGCGTTGGTCGGTTGCGGCCGGAGGTGCTGGTGGTGGCCTCGACCGGCTTGGCGACGTTTGTGGCGGGGGCGGCGGGGCTGTTGCAAAGCAATCTGCCTGTGGCGGTGCCTGCTCTGGCGGTCGCGGCGTTGCTGGGTTCGTGGGCGTTGTACCGCCAGTTGGGGATGCCCGCCTCGGCGGACATCGTCACCGGCCGGGAGCTGGTGGGTGCGGATGCGCGGGTGGTGCCGCGGCAGTTGCCTGCGGCGGTGTCTCTTTTTGCCGGGCGGGCTGGTGAGCTGGCCAGGTTGACGAGCCTGCTGCGTGATCAGACAGATCAGATGCAGGTGGGTGCGACGGTGGTGATTTCGGCGATCGGCGGTACGGCCGGGGTGGGTAAGACGGCCTTGGCGGTGTACTGGGCGCACCAGGTGGCCGATGAGTTTCCGGATGGGCAGTTGTATGTGAATCTGCGGGGGTTCGATCCGGGTGGGCAGGTGATGGATGCGGCTGAGGCGGTGCGCCGGTTCCTTGACGCCCTCGGGGTGCCACCCGAGCAGATCCCGACGGACCTGGACGCGCAGGCCGCGCTGTATCGCAGTGAGTTGGCCGGGCGGCGGATGCTTGTGGTGTTGGACAATGCCCGTGACAGCGTGCAGGTGCACCCGCTGCTGCCCGGCGCTCCGACTTGCCTGGTGCTGGTGACCAGCCGCAATCGGCTGTCCGGGTTGGTGGCCGCCGACGGCGCCCAGCCGATCACCCTGGACCTGCTCACTGGCAGGGAGGCGCGTCAGCTGCTGACCCGCCGGCTGGGCGCCGACCGGGTCACGGCTGAACCTGACGCGATCGCCGAGATCATCACCGCGTGTGCCGGGCTGCCTTTGGCGTTGGCGATCGTGGCCGCCCGCGCCGCCAACCAACCCCACCTGCCCCTACACACCCTGGCCAGCGAGCTACACAACAGCAACGGCAATTGCGGTGGTCGGCTGGACGCGTTGAGCACCGACGACCCGGCTACCGATGTGCGGGCGGTGTTCTCCTGGTCGTATCGGGCGCTGACCCCCGATGCGGCGCGGCTGTTTCGGCTGCTGGGCCTGCACCCCGGCCCCGACACGTCCGCCCCGGCAGCGGCCAGCCTCGCCACCCTCCCGCTGCCCGAGGCGCGGGCACTGCTGGGCGAACTCGCACGGGCAAACCTGCTCATCGAGCAGGTCCCCGGCCGGTACACCTTCCACGACCTGCTCCGCGCCTATGCCACCGAACAGGCCCGCCGCCTCGACCCCGACCAGCAACGCCACACCGCCACACACCGGTTGCTGGACCACTACCTGCACACCGCCCACACCGCCGCCCGGCTGCTGGACCCGTCCCGGGCTCCGATCACCCTCACCCCGGCCCAGCCCGGCGTCATCCCGGAGCCCCTCGCCGACTTCCAGCAGGCCCTGGACTGGTTCACCGCCGAGCATCCGGTGCTGCTGGCCGCCGTCGACCACGCCGCCACGACCGGGTTGGACACCCACACCTGGCAGCTGGCCTGGACCCTGAACGACTTCCTCTACCGGCGGGGGCACTGGCACGACTGGGTCGCCACCGAGCAGGCGGCGGTGGCCGCCGCCGGGCGGCTGGGCGACCCGACCGCACAGGCCGACGCCCACCTTCGCCTCGCCCGCGCTCACCTCCGGCTGGGCCGCATCGATGACGCCGACACCCAGCTGCGCCACGCCCTGGACCTTCATGCCCAGGTCGGTGACCTGGTCGGGCAGGCCCTCACCCACCTCAACCTCGGCCAGGTGTGGGATCGGCGGGGCCGCTATGCCGAGGCCCTGCATCACGCCCAACAGGCCCTGGACCTGTTCCGGGCCGCCGGTCACCGGCAAGGGCAGGCACGCGCCCTCAACAACATCGGCTGGTGTCACGCCCTGCTCGGCGACCACCAGCAGGCCCTCACCTACTGCCAGCAGGCCCTCCCCCTGCTCCAGGAACTCGACGACCGCATCGGGCAGGCCCAAACCTGGGACAGCCTCGGCTACGCCCACCACCACCTCGGCCACCACACCCAGGCCATCACCAGCTACCAACACGCCATCGACTTGTTCCGCGACCTCGGAGACCGTTACAACGAAGCGACCACCCTCACCCACCTCGGCGACACCCGCCATACTGCCGGCAACCCCGAGGCGGCCCGCGACGCCTGGCACCACGCCCTGACCATCCTCGACCAACTCGACCACCCCGACGCCCAAGCCGTCCGCGTCAAACTCCGCCACCCCGACCAAACCCCACCCGAGGATGAGCAGGACGATCGACAATCGTGAACCGGCCCGGTTCGGCGGTGCCGTGTCCTGGAGGCCCCGCGACTCCGCCATGTGAAATGGCAAGATCCGGGCAATCGCTGGGCTCCATGGGCCGAACGGCTGCGTTGCGGCATCTCAACAGGGGTTATGTGGTTGGTCTTGAAAACCGCTATGGCAGCAATGTCATCGTGGGTTCGAATCCCACACCCTCCGCGGGCGGGGCTTCTGGTCTGCGTGTAGAAGCGTGATGGGCCCCCCAACCCCTTGGAGAGCCCATCACGCCATTGATGCTGTTGTTGCGCAAGGAGGGGGATCCCCCTCACCCTTTGGGGACCCACTTCCAGTTCTGACCGTGTTCGGCTTTGAGCGTGTCAAGCAATTCACGGGCGCTCATCTCATCGCCGAAATAGTTCCGGTGTCTGACCGCTCCGATGCCGCCGTGGCGCGCCTCGACGCACCATGCCATCCCGAACCGCTTCAGCCAGAGATCGCTCCTCTGATCCTGACCGAACTTGCCATTCCACCAGCACTCCAGCAACTCACCCGCGAGTGATCGGGCCCTCGTCTCCAGCCGTAAGGTCATGCCTCACCCTATCGAACACGCGTTCTAAAATGCAACGTCTATCGCTGGAACTCGTTGAGATGGCATGGACGTGTTCTCGCGAACGTTCCTACCCGCTTGCAGCGAAGCAGGCATTCCTATGGCGACGGTCAGCCGTCACATGCCGGTGTTCCGCCGGTGCGTGGAGTCCAACGACGCGATTGTGTTCGTGACCCGCGCCCACCGCCCGGACCGGCCGGTGGGCCCGGAGTTCGTTCTCCTTCTCACCCACAAGCGCATGGTGATCACCCAGGAGAGCAAGGTGCTGCGGCGCCTGCGGCTTCACCTGAACTCCGAGATCCGGCACCTGGCCAACATCACCTGGCACCCGGACCCGCACCTGGCCGCGATCGAGCTGGCCGCGACGGCGATCGACGGGATCCGCGAGCGGTTCTGGATCCACGCCGGCCATCCTAAGCAGGTGTGGCATCTGGACGCCCTGTTCAGCCATGTCTTCCGGCCGAGGATCCTCCTCCATGAGCGTTACGGTCGGCACGAAGCTGATCACCTAGTGCGCGCCTGACACTCCGCTTACGCATTTCTTACAGTCCTCGGACATTATGTTCCGGTGACGGAGAAGGGTCTGATCCTCGTCGTCGAGGACGAGCGGCCGATCGCCGAGCTGGTCAGGATGTACCTGCAGCGCGACGGCTACGGGGTGGAGATCGAGGCCGACGGGTTGGCCGGACTCACCGCGGCTAGGCGCCTGCGCCCGGCCGCTTGCATCCTCGATATCGCGCTGCCGGGCATGGAGGGCACCGAGATCTGCCGCCGCCTGCGCGCCGAGGATATCTGGATTCCTATCATCTTTCTCACCGCCCGCGATGACGAGGTGGACCGCATCGTCGGCCTTGAGTTGGGTGCCGATGACTATCTCACCAAGCCGTTCAGCCCGCGGGAACTGGTCGCCCGGGTGCGGGCCGTGCTGCGCCGCTCCTCCGGCAGCCCCGAACCCGACCGCACCAAGGTGGTGGGAGCGGTCCGCATCGATCCGGCGAGCCGGGCGGTCAGCGTGGACGGTGTGCCGGTCTACCTCACCAGCACCGAGTTCGACCTCCTCTCGCATCTGATGAGCCGGCCGGGCCGGGTCTACACGCGCGACGAGCTGCTCAGCGCGGTCTGGGGTTACGCCGCGCACGGCGGCACCCGCACGGTCGACGTCCACGTGGCGCAGGTCCGGGCCAAGCTGGGCGATGCGGCGTCGATCATCCGGACCGTCCGCGGCGTGGGGTACACCGCAGGTGACTAGCCGATCCGACCTCACCGTCCCGATCCGGGCTCTGGCCAGCTCGCGGGCGGTGCGCAGCTCCAGCGTCACGGTGCGGGCCGTCGTGACCGGGTGTGTGGTCGCGCTGATCTCCGTGTTCGTCACCGCGCTCATCGCCGTACCGCTCTCGGCGCAGGCGGCCGAGCGGGCGGCGCGCGACTCCCTTGCCACGCAAGCGAATGCGATCGCGCTGCTGCTGCGGGCGAACAACGTGCGCAAAGGGGTGCTCGACGAGCGGCCGGTCGTCGCGCAGCTGCGCAAGCAGGACATCGACCTTTACTTCATCACCGAGGGCAAATCAGAGCCCGCCGGATTGCCGCCCAACGTGATCCAGCAGATCTCCAGGGGGCAGGGAGTCAGCGAACGGTTCGTGTGGATCAACGGCAACCTGGCGATGATCGAGGGGCGGCCCATGGGCGAGGGCAACGGGGTGGTGCTCGCCCGGCCTGCGGCGACCGGCCTTGCCCGGCAGGTCTTGAGAAGTTTGTGGGTACCCCTTCTCGCCGGCCTGGCATCGGGTGTGCTGGCCGGAATCCTGCTGGGCCGCAGGCTCGCCCGCCCGATCCGCAACGCCGCCATCGCGGCGGCCCGCCTGTCCGCCGGTGATCGGGGGGTGCGCCTGAGCGTCGAGCCGCCGGCGGAGGTCGAACGCCTCGCCGTGTCGATCAACGAGCTGGCCGAGGCGTTGACCACAAGCGAAGGGCGGCAACGGGAATTCCTGCTGTCCATCTCGCACGAGTTGCGCACGCCGCTGACCACGATCAGGGGGTACGCCGAGGCGCTCACCGACGGCATGGTGGACCAGGAGTCGGCTGCGGGCGTGGGCCGCACCATCCTGTCCGAGGCCGAGCGCCTCGACCGTCTCGTGGCCGACCTGCTGTCGCTGGCCCGGCTGGAAGCGGCCGATTTCGCCATCGAGCCGGCCGATGTGGACCTGTCCGACCTCATCCGCGCCGCCGAACTGGCCTTCGCGCCCCGGTGCGCCCGGCACGGCGTCAGGCTGCGGGTCGAGCAGCCGCACCATCCCATCGTGGTACGCACCGATCCGGTGCGGCTGCGCCAGATCGTGGACGGTCTGGTGGAGAACGCGCTTCGGGTCGTGCCGCCGGGGCAGCCGATCGTGTTGTCGGTGAGCGCCAGCCCGCATCACGCCGTAGTGGAGGTGCGCGACGGCGGCCCGGGGCTGACCGACGACGATCTCGCCGTGACCTTCGAACGGGGGGCGCTTTACCAGCGGTACCAAGGAATCCGAAAAGTAGGCAGTGGACTCGGTCTCGCCCTGGTCGCCGCTCTGGCGAGGCGGTTGGGGGGCACCATCGAGGCCGGGCACGCGCCCGAGGGTGGAGCCCGGTTCACGGTTTACCTCCCCCATACCGTCGACTGACCTGGTGCTATCCGGATCCGGGCAACCTTTGGGCATGAGAAAACTTGCGCTAAGCATCGTGGTGTTCGCCGCCGCTCTGCTCACCGCGTGCGGCCCGTCCGCCGCGCCCGCCCTGGTGGCCACGGCAGAGTCGGAGGCGCTGGCGGCGATGGGGGTCGAGCCGGAGGATCTGGCCGCCGCCCAGCCCGCGGCGACGCCTTCGGCCCAGCCCAAGGAGAAGGAGAAGGACAGGAAGCGGTGGGACGGGCGTAGGCCGCAGAAGGTCTTGTTGGGCCGCAACGTGTTGCACGGCGAGGCCGTGGTGCAGACCAAGGAGGGCAACGTCACTGTCGTGGTGCAGCGCGGCGAGGTCACCGCGATCAGCTCCACCTCGGTCACGGTCAAGTCCACCGACGGTTTCACCATAACCTGGGGCTTCCACCCGGAGCTGCGCGTGATCGAGCGGCGGACGACCATCCAGCCCACCGAGATCAAGGCGGGCGCCCAGATCGCTTTGGCCGGGCCGAAATCCGGCGACAAACCTCAGGCGCGCCTGATCGTGTTGCCCCTCAAGAAATAGCTAGCATTTCCGCAGGCAGCAGCCTGAACAGATCTTGGGCTCGGGGAGCGTGAACGCGAGGCAGCACGTCTTGCGCTGCACCCCGGGCCCTTCCTCGCCGGGCAGCAGCTCGATCAGGTCCTGCAGACCCATCGCGTCGAGCACGGTGGTGATGGTCTCCTCGGGCGAGCCGGGCAACGCCTTGCTTGCCCGGATCACGCCGTAGGCGATGCCGGAGGCGATGGAGCCGCGAAGGTTGTGCCGGCCCACCTTCACCCGATCGTGGATTCTTTCGGCCAGCGGTTCGAGATGGTGGTCGAGCAGGCTCACCCGCATCAGCTTGAGCAGCAGGTGGTCGTCCCCCACGACCAGGGCCTCGGGCGTGTTGACCAGCGGGTCGCCGGATGGCACGGCCAGCTGTAGCTTGCTGAACCCGATCTGCAGCAGCGGGGAGCCGGTGTCCAGCCGCACCACCATGTGGTGCGGGTCGACCAGTGGCACGCGGTGGGTGGTGGCCCACGACAGCACGACGGGAAGCGTCAGCCAATAGGTGTAGGACTTCCAGGCCAACGCCGCCGCGGCGTGAGGGGCCGCGTTCCACCGCCGCTGGGCCACGGCGAACAACTCCGGAAGTGCGTCGCCGGATACGAAATCGGCAGCGGGAATCCAGCCTTCAAGGTCGGTCACTATCAGGGGATCGGCCAGACCCTGGCGGGAGTCGAGTGCACTGAGAGTAACGGTCAGAGGGCTAAGCGCAGTCGAGGTGTATGAGACGAGGGTTCCCACTGTCTCTCGCCACCTCGCTTTCCTGTTTAGGCCGACCAAGTGACTCTACCGTACCAAGGCTAGCCTAACCATACCGCCGCGCAGACAAATTACAGACTGTCACTCATCAGACCTGTCAAGGCATTCGTCAGGAAATCACCAGTTCTCAGCGGATCAAGCAGGTCACGCGAAGAATGAGTACATGAGCGAGCCTGTCGAGCTCATCGTGAGATTTGGATTCGCTCATGCCATGGCCGTAGGCGATTCCCGACGCGAGGAGGGAAGGGGCATGAGCGAGCTTGCCGAGCTCATCATGGGATTGGGATTCGCTCATGCCATGGCCGTAGGCGATTCCCGACGCGAGGAGGGAATGGCATGAGCGTCTCGCCGGTGGAGCGGGCTGCCGAGGCTTTCGCGAATGAGCTTGCCCGTTGGCGCGTCGACCGCGGCATGACCAAGAAGCAGCTTGCGGCGAGAATGGGGTTCGACCCCTCCTACATAAGCCACATAGAGGGGCGTCGACATAGGCCGACCGAGGACTTCGCGCGCCGCGCCGAGGCGGTGCTCGCGGCCAGCGGGGCGATCTGGCGGCGGTTCCAGGAGTACGACGAGGCTCGCCAGGTGCGAGGTGCGATGTCGCTGCTCACCCGCGAGCCGGCCGTGCCCAGCCAGTGGCTGCCGCCCGGCGCCGGGCTCGTGATCGAGCTGGAGGAGGCGCGGCTGACCTTTGACAGGAACACGTATGGGCTCGTGGTGCGGCGGGCGCTGTACAACGCCGGCAGCGATCCGGTGACCCGTTATCTGATGAGGGTCGCGGTGGACAAATACCCGGGCCAGCCCCAGCGCTCCAACTCCCACCACCGCATCCACCCGCTCACCACGGACGAGTTGGGCCTCGTCGCCGAATGCGGCGAGCCCGGGGCCACCGAACCCATGCAGTGGCGTGTCAAGGTCGACAGAGACGCATTCAAGGAGATCTGGTTGCTCTTCGAGAACGAGGACGGGAGATTTCCTTTGTACCCGGGGGAGCGCACCACGGTGGAGTACAGCTACTCGGTCAGCGATCTGAAGTGGGGCACGTGGTTCGAGCGTGCCGTGCGCTTGCCCACCCGCCGGTTGGTGGTGCAGATGCGCTTCCCGGCGCAACTGAGCCCGCAGGTGTGGGGCGTGGAGACGTCGATGGCGGCCGAGGAGGCGCCGCTGCGCACCCCCATCATCCGGGAGCGCGACGGCGACCTCGAGGTGTTCACCTGGCGCACCGAGGATCCGACGCTCAACGCAAGGTTCCAGCTGCAGTGGCGTTTCCGTCAGGCCGGCAGCGCCAACGCCGGCAGCGCCAACGGTGTCAGTAGTCGCTGAAGGCGTCGTAACGGATCCTGGTGTGCGGCACCCGCAGGTTGCACAGCGCCCGCAGCGAGGCGCGGATCATCGAGGGCGAGCCCGAGACAAAGAAGTCGTGCTCGTGCCACGGGCCGAGGCGGGAGACCACATCCGAAATGGTCCCCACCTCGCCGCCCCAGTCGTTGTCGTGGCTGCAGATGGGTACCACGGAAAGCCAAGGATAGGCCTCGGACAGCGCCTGAAGATAGGGCAGGTCATAAAGGTCAGTGCGGTGGCGCACGCCGAAGAACATGTGCACCCAGCGGGTGCGGTTGAACGAGGTCAGTTCCTCCAGCAGGGCACGGATCGGCGCGAGCCCGGTGCCACCGGCCATGAAGACGATGTCGCGGGTGGATCGGCGGTCCAGCACCATCGAACCCATCGGTGAGGCGACCCGGATCAGCTCACCCACCTTGATCCGCCGCACCAGCGCACCGGAGAGCCAGCCGGCGCCCAGCGCCCGGACATGGAAGTCCATGGTGCCGTCGGCGCGGGGCGAGTTGGCCACGCTGTAGGTGCGCCAGACTCGCGGGTGGTGCGCCGGAGACTCGATCGACACGTATTGTCCGGCCCGATAGTTCAACTGCTGCAACGGTTTTATCGTCATCACCGCGATGTCGCGGGCCCGGCGCTCATGCATGGTCACCTCTGCGTGCCACCACGCCGGGTTGCAGTCGGACTCGGCGCCGGCCACCATCTTGCGCGCGATCACGTCGTAGGCGTCGCGCCAAGCCTGGTCGTACTCGGGCGTCCACTGGTCCTTGGCGAAGGCGCGCAGCGACTCGATCAGGGCCGCCCCCACCACCTCGTACTGCTCGGCCACCACATTGAACTTGCGATGGTCGCGACCCAGCGAGCGAAGGTACTCGTCGAAGCGATCCGGATCGTCGACCGACTGGATCGCGCCGACGATCGCGCCGAGTAGCCGGGCCCGCTGGACGTCCATGGTCAGCGGGAACAAGTCCCGGATCGCAGGCTGCTTCAGGAAAATCCGGGCATAGAACGACCCGGCCAGCCTCTCCTGCTGCTCCTCGACCAGGATCCAGCTCTCTTTCAGAAGCCGCTGTAGGTCGCTCACATCAGCGACGATGCTATCAACCGTGACTTGGCCGTCGCACAATGTGTGCGATCCTTCCTTATCGTGACGCGGTTATCGGCCCAACGGCGCAACGAGGTCCTCCTCGTCCTTGGTGTCTCATTGGGACAGTCGGCGATCTATGCTCTCGTCAGCCTGATCGCCAAATTGACGGCGGAGAAGCCGCTGAGCCAGCAAGCGGCGCGCCTCAACACCTCGCTCGCCCCGGGGCGGCCCTGGCTCGACCTGACCTATCAGATCCTGGCCATCTTCTTCGACCTTGTGCCGGTCATGTTGGCGTGGCATCTGCTCAATCGGGACCCGGGCAACGCCCGCGGCCTGCTGGGCGTGGACACCCGCAAGTGGCGCTTTGACATCGGGGTCGGTGTAGCCCTCGCCGCCGCGATCGGCATACCGGGCCTCGGCCTCTATTTCGCCGGGCGGGCGCTGGGCATCAACGCCAATGTCGTCCCGTCCGGACTGCCCGACATCTGGTGGGCGGTACCGATTCTGGTGCTGGCGGCGGTACAGAACTCGATCCTGGAAGAGGTGGTCGTCGTCGGCTACCTGGTGACTCGCCTGCGTACCGCTTGGACACTGCCGATGGTGATTGCCACAAGTGCGATTCTTCGCGGCGCGTACCACCTATATCAGGGCTTCGGGGCTTTTATCGGCAATGCGTTGATGGGTATTGTCTTTGCCCTTGTGTTCCTTAAGTGGCAACGGATTGTGCCACTGGTCGTCGCGCATACCCTGCTCGACGTGGTGGCATTCGTTGGGTATGTCATTGCGGTCAAGTATCTAAATTGGACCGCGTAACCAAATCGTTATGAAGTGAATGCTTCGGTAAGAGGTAAGTCACCATAGGCTCCCGCCTGCATGGGTCTGCGATCAATACTGACCCATCAGGGAGGCAGAGGAGCAACCCCTTGAAGCTGAATCGACTGGCCGGCAAGCGCCCGGTCACGATGGCTGTCTCCATCATCGCGATCGCCGCCATGGCGGCCTCCGCGACGGTAGGAGCACAAGCCGCCCCATCCGGGGACGGTGGCACGGCGCTCTACCTGGTACAGACCGGGAGTGCGCCGCTGGCGACCAACGACGCAACCAAGCCCGCAGAGGGGAAGAAGGTCGACGCCTATTCGGCGGCGGCCAAGCAGTGGCTGTCCAGGCTGCGCGACGAACACAACGGCGCCCTGCGTGCCTCACAGGTCAACACCAACAAAAAGGTCATCGACTACGGGGTGGTGTTCAACGGCTTCGCCGCGAAGCTGACCCCGTCCGAGGTGATCCGGCTCAAGAACACACCCGGCGTGGTGCGGGTGTGGAAGAACGAGATCATCAAGGGCGATACCACGACCACGCGCGACTTCCTGGGTCTCACCGGCCGCAATGGCGTCTGGGAACAGCAGTTCCGGGGCGAGGAGCACGCCGGTGAAGGAATGATCGTGGGTGTCGTCGACAGCGGAATCTGGCCGGAGAACCCGGCTTTCGCTCCGCTGAGCGAGCCGCGTCCCGACCAAGCCGCTATCGACGCCAAGTGGCACGGGTCCTGCGACACCGGCCAGCCGTCGAGCCCCGGCGCGGTCATCGCGTGCAACAACAAGCTCATCGGTGCCCGTTACTTCAACGCCGGCATCAACGGTGGGTATGTCGACGAGGAGTTCCAGTCGCCCCGTGACTTCAACGGGCACGGCTCGCACACCTCGTCCACGGCGGCCGGAAACTTCGGTGTGCCCGTGACGATCAGCGGGTTCAACATCGGCAACTCCTCGGGCGTCGCTCCGGCGGCCCGCATCGCCATGTACAAGGCGCTGTGGGAGCAGCCGGACGGCACCGCGAGCGGTAGCACGATCGACCTCGTGAACGCGATCGACACGGCCGTCGCCGATGGCGTCGACGTGATCAACTACTCGATCTCGGGTTCGCGCACCTTCGTGGTGGATCCGGCTGAGATCGCGTTCTTCAACGCGGCGGCCGTGGGAGTCTTCGTCTCCGCCTCCGCCGGAAACTCCGGTGACACCGTCGGTGCGAGCAGCGTCGCGCACAACTCCCCGTGGCTCACCACGGCGGCGGCGAGCACTCACAACCGTGGCAACAGCAAGACCCTGACCCTGGGCAACGGGCAGAAGTACACCGGCGTGGGCGTGATCCCGCCCGCGGTGGCGTCGGCGCCGTTCGTCCTCTCCACGGCGGTGGGCTTGGCGGGCGCCGACCCGACCGCCCTCAGGCTGTGCGGGCCGGGAACGCTTGACCCGGCACTGACCGCGGGCAAGATCGTGGTCTGTGACCGTGGAGTCTTCGACCGCGTGGCGAAGAGCCTAGCGGTCAAGGACGCCGGTGGCGTTGGCATGATCCTCGCCAACACCAGCGACGCCCAGTCCATCAACGGCGACTGGCACTCTGTGCCCACCATCCACTTCAACGCCACCACCTCGGCCGTGCTCAGGACTTACGCCGCGACCGCGGGTGCGACGGCGGCGATGTCGGTGACGGACACCACCCCGGTGGTGGCTCCGGTGATGGCGGGCTTCTCGTCGTTCGGTCCGGCCCTGGCCGGCAACGGCGACCTGCTCAAGCCGGACATCACGGCCCCTGGTGTGGACGTGATCGCTTCGGTGGCTCCGCCCGGCAACGCCGGCCGTGACTTCGACGCCTTCTCGGGCACTTCGATGTCCGCGCCGCACATCGCCGGAATCGCGACGCTGATCAAGGCTAAGCACCCCGACTGGTCAGCGATGGCCGTCAAGTCGGCGATCATGACCACAGCGTCCACAAAGGACAGTGCCGGAAACCCGATCCAGTGGGCCTTCGGCAACGCGACTCCGCTCAACTTCGGCGCGGGTCACGTCGTCCCGGGTCGCGCGTTCGACCCCGGTCTGGTCTACGACTCCAGTCCGACGGACTGGATCCGGTACGGCTGCGGCATCAACCAGTTCCAGTTGATTACGGAGCCGGAGTTCTGCCAGACGTTCGGATCGATCGACCCGAGCGATCTGAACTACGCGTCCATCGCGGTCGGGGACCTCGCGGGGACCCAAACCATCACGCGGACCGTGAAGAACGTCACCAACAAGGCGGCTGTTTACGTTCCCGTGGTCAAGGCACCCGCCGGGTTCAAGGTGAAGGTGGACAAGCTGGTTCTCGCCCTGCCGAAGGGTGGGACCGCGACCTTCAAGGTGACCATTTCCCGGACTACCGCGGCGTTTGGCACCTGGGCCTTCGGCTCGCTGACCCTCAAGGAGCTCGGCACCGGTAAGCACGAGGTCACCAGCCCGATCGCCGTGCGCCCGGTGGGCATCGCGGCGGCGGTGGAGGTCGCGGGTACCGGCACGAGCGGCTCCTCGGTGCAGCCGTTGGTCACCGGCTTCGCCGGTACGCTGTCGACCAAGGTCTCCGGCCTTGCGGCATCGGCCCAGACCCCGATCACCTTCACCGGCGACGACACCGGGTTCAACCCGAACGCGCCGGCAGAGAGCCCGGGTGTCAAGAAGATCAGTGTGACCGTGCCGGCCGGCACCACGCTCGCCCGCTTCGCCACCTTCGACTCGGAGCTGCCCGCGGGCACCGATGTGGACCTGTTCGTCTACCGCGGTGCCACGCTTGTGGGTCAGAGCGCCGGTGGCAGTGCGGAGGAGTCGGTCACGCTGTCGGCGGCCGGGACGTATGACATCTATGTGGTGCTCTTCGCCCACATGGGTGCCATCCCGTCGGTCAAGCACCATGCCTTCCTGGTCAACGACGTGGACGCCGGGAACCTCACGGTCACCCCGGCCAGCCAGCCGGTGACGCTGGCGGGCAAGACCTCGGTCACGTTCGCGTGGTCGGGTCTGGCGGCGGGCTCCAGGTACCTGGGGATTGTGTCCTACAGCGATGGAAGCACGACCATCGGCCGCACGATCGTCTCGATCGGATAGCCGGAAACCCAATAACTGAACACAAATCAGGGGCGCGACCGGTGACGGTCGCGCCCCTGAGTCATTGTGTGTTTACACGCAGAGATGGCACTCCGGGTTGTCTTCGTCCTCCAGGACCAGGTACAACTCGATCTCCTGTACCGCCGCCACCCGCGGATCGGCGGTGGAAATCCGTTGTCCCACAGTCACTTGTTCGCGCGCCCAGGTCAACTCATAGCAATCGAGGCGGATCTCCTGTGCGGCCAGCAGGCACGTGGCCTGCGCGCCCACCGGCACCCCGGCGGCCTTCAATGTGTTGGGCGCGTAGGGATGCGCCTGCCCGTCCGTTTTCCCATCCGGTTGGTAGAACCCGATCGCCATCGCGGTGGCGGCCTCGGGCGGCACGCACGGGGTGACGGTGTATTTCATGTGCAACCGGCCGTGGTCGGCCCCGATCTCGACGATCGTGCCGGTGCTGGCGATGTCCGGGGGACAGTTCAACCAGTAGTACTGTATGCCTTCGCCACTGCTGGGCGGGCTGCCGGCGGCCGTCGTCGCCGGGCCGGTGAGGGATAACAGGATCGCGCCGAGCGCGGCGCCCACGCGAAATCTCATCGGTTCACCTTTCTGGCTCCTCTTCCTGGTTCTCCTCCGGCTCGCCGGGGGCATCAGGTCGCGCGGCCTCCGCCCCGAGCACCAACCCCAGCTGGAACCGGTTCTTTACCTGGTAGCGCTCCATCACCTCGCTCAATGTGTAGGCGATCGTCCGCCTGCTGATCTCGAGTTGCTCGGCGACGAGGGCGTCTGTGTAACCCGCCGCCAGGAGGGCGATGATCGCTCTCTCACGGTCGTTCAAAGTCATCGGTGGAAGCCATCCTCGGTAGGTCGTCCGACCCCGGGTCCATTGCCGCAGGAAGAGCCGGACCAGACCGTCGACGATCACCGGCGCCGAGATCTCCCACATGCCGGGCAGCGGGCTCGTCGGGTCGATGCGAACCAGCGCTGTTCGGCGGTCGAAGACCATTAGCTTGATGGGAAGGTGGTCGAGCTCGCGGAAATGCGATCCGCGGGCTCGCAGCTCGACGCTGTGCATGGCGGTGTGGTCGCCGGGTCCGGCTGGTACGCCGAGCCCGAACATGCGAACGCTGCTCGAGATCTTGCGGGTGGATCTCGCCGCGGTCTTGACGATGGCCGCGCTGAACGCGCGCTCCGGGTTCATCGCCAGATGCTCCCGGTGCATCACGCTGGCGAGATCGTCGACGCGGCGCTGGGCCTGCGGCTGGTCGGCCAGCAGCCGGACCGTCGCGTTCGTGCCGGGCGCTTGGACGTCGATGCCGAGGTCGAGCAGGCTCAGCAGGCGCCGCTGGATCTGGTGCAGGGCGGCGGTCCGGCGCCGCCTGACCGTTTCGAGGTGATCCGGAAGCTTCGACGGTTGCAGGGCCCGCCACACCCGGTCGTCTCCGCGGCCCGCCCGCCCGCCGGGCCGTGTGATCTCCAATGCGTGCAGCTCGTCAAGGGCGGCGTGGAGTTGTCTGGTCCTCAATCCCAAGGCGCGCCCCAGATCGCCGGCCGGGACCGGTCCCGAGTGGACCAGCCCTCGATAAACGAGGTCTCCAAGGGGACTGACACCCCATTTCCTGAGCGATGGCACCGTCTGTGCGGAAGAGGTGGTGTGGATGCGGTCCGGCAAGATTCCTCCCGACAGCGCAGTTGACCCCCGTTTGGCAACTGATCAGCCGGATCCTGCCGGACCGCGCTCGACGTTGACAAGGCAGTTGGGAATCTATGAACCGCGTGGCCCGGCCTACCAGGGCCGTGCTGCTGATTGCACAATTGCGCAACCCGGCGGCGGGATAGTCGCTTTGCTCAACCCTGTGGCCGCACGGTATTCTCGGGCGGCGGATGGTCTTGCGTCATCCGCCTGGAGGCTTCGCCTAGTTCGGTCTATGGCGCCGCACTGCTAATGCGGTTGGGGTCCTAAGCCCCTCCCGGGTTCGAATCCCGGAGCCTCCGCGCCGGACCGGTTGTGTATGCTGGTCGAGCACCTGCGGCTGTAGCTCAACGGATAGAGCATTTGACTACGGATCAAAAGGTTAGGGGTTCGAATCCCTTCAGCCGCGCAGAAGACCCCCTGAGCTGCGGCTCAGGGGGTCTGTCGCGTTGATCGGGACGTTACTTACTTACGCCAGGTCCCGGCGTGCGGGGGGAACGCCGGGACACTCTCGTGCCGTCAGTCCTTCTGCTTGGGGTCGCGGACGAAGACTCCGTCGCCCTGGCGACCCTCCACCAGCTTCTCCGCCTTGAGCACCAGCATGGCGCCGCGCACGGAACCATAGCTGACCTTGAACTCGTCCCTGAGCTGGCTGATGGAGGGCAGCTTGTCCCCGGGTTTCAGCTCCCCGGACTTGATCTGTTCACGGATGGCGTTTGCCAGCTTCTCGTACTTCGCAGTCATTCAGTCATCTCCCATGGCTCGCCCCAGTAGTAGATCACTGCCTTACGCACGAATCAACTCCCATGTACAGCCACTAGACATAGTCAACTATGTTATGTAGCATCATTTTGGTTCCAGTCCGATCCGTGGCTCGCACCCCAGCGGATGGGCGGCGCTAGTTTGACGTCGTTCGACGGCAGTGGAACCACCTTATTGGTGTGCCGGCTGCTGCGATAGGGGCGTAGCCGGCACGCCCCGGTGCCCGGAGCCCCGGCCGCCCGGACGTTCGGGAGCTGCTTCGTTACCAAACCGTTACCCGCCGGTCGCCCGCACCTATCGTGATAGATGGCCGCCGTTATCCGGACAGACAGTCGCATAGCGGGTGACGTTCGGCTACCGAAAGTAGTTGAACCCTCCACATAGTCTCTCCTCCTGTTACCGACCAGTAGCCAGGCCCTTGTGGTGCGCGTCATAAGCCGGAAACATCGGGTCCACTCCGTGCGCGAACGAAGAGGCGCGCCGGTCTCCGTGGGCGCGCCGCGCCGCGGGATATCCATCGCGAGGAGGTCTAAGTGAAGGACTCGCAAGGCAATCTGGTACTGGGGCGTACCAGATGGCGGCGCTTCGCCGCCGTGGTGGTCCCGGCCACCATCGCCGTCTCCGCCCTCATGGGCGGGGTAGCCGCTGGAGTCGTTCCGATCGCCATGCATGTCTCCGGTCAGACGGCCATGCTGACGGCGGACAGGCTTGACGCCACCGGCTTCAGCCAGTGGGGCGGGGTGGTCGTCACCGAGGATGGCAAGGTCATCCCGGTCGCTGTTTCGCAGATCAAGAGCGCTGAGATCACCAACCTGTGCCAGTCCGTGAAAGCGCCCGGAACGAACATCACCCTGTTCATCCGCGGCGGCCGAGAGGCCGGCAAACCGGTGGTGGCCAAGGAACTGCTGATCGGCATGGACCATCTGTCCGGCGACGCGACGTTCACCAACATCAACATCGGTACCGACGCGTCGGCGCTGACCAAGGGCGGCACCCCACCCAACAAGGGTGAGCTCAAGGGCGGCTTCGGCCAGGAGGCCGACAAGGCGGTCATCGACAACCTGAACCAGCGCTTCTACAGCACTTTCGCCGGGCAGTTCCAGCTGACCGGCATGAGCCTGAACCTCAAGTTCGACGGCTCGGAGTGCTTCTCCACCCTCAAGCCTTAGCCCGTCTGTGGGTCCGGATGTGGCAAGGCATCCGGGCCCACAAGATCCTTGGAGGCATCCGTGACCATATGGCAACGCTTCCGCGTCTGGAGGCGAAGCCGGCCGTTCTGGGGCGGCCTCCTGACCCTGCTGGCGGGCCTGGAGATCTTCGGTTCGATGAACCTGGAGATCAACGGCGGGACCATCGCGATTGGACAGGAGGGCTTCGCCTCCTATCTGGTGGTGATGGTGCTCGTCCTGTGCGGCGTCCTGGCTTGGTTCACTCCCCAGCAACGGCACTTTTACGGGCTCCTCGCCGCGCTCGTCGCGATCTACTCGTTGATCGGGGTCAACCTCGGCGGCTTCTTCATCGGCATGCTGCTTGGCGTGGCCGGTGGCGGCCTGATCTTCGCCTGGAATCCGGAGGGTTCCTCCGAGGAAGCGGAGGCCGATGAGGTACCAGATGAAGAACCGGACACCGGCGAACTGCCGGCGGTCTATCTTCGCGACGGTGTGCCAACACCCCGGGAGGAGCAGGACCAAGACCCAAAAGCGTCATCACCGCGGCACGCGGCCATGATGATCATGGTCGTGGCTTTGAGCGTCAGCATGCTGGCGGTGATGGGCGCACAGACGCGAGCTGAAGCGGCGGACCCGTGCGGTCAGCCCGGACCGGGCCCGTCCGCGAGCCCGAGCCCATCGGCCACCGCGACCGGCGGCGGCTCGGGTTCGGGCTCCGGCGGGATCCTCGGTGGGATCGTCGACCTCTTCGGCCGGCTGCTCGGCGGGGGCTCCTCGCAGGCGCAGCCCGAACCAAGCACCACGCCGAGCCCCACAACCCCGCCGACCCCGTCGCCGTGCCCGACCTCCCCTGGAGATCCGGGTGGCCCGGGCAACCCGCCGGGGAACCCAGGAGGGGGAGGCACCACCAAACCGGCGACGCCCAAGGCCAAGGTGCTGGCAGCCGCGCCGGACCAGGTGCCGGTGGCGAAGCGGCCGTCCAAGATGACCGGCAGCCGGGTGCAGATGAACAATTTGGTGTTCGACGGCATCGTCAACATGCCGACCGTCGACGGCACCCTCCGGGTGCTGAAGTTCACCATGACGTCGTCGGATACCAACGATTTCCTGCTGCACGTCTACAACACCAGCGGCGGAACGTTCGACACCGACCTGCGCAGCAGCAAGCTGACCGTGCGCGGGGGCGGCGTCCAGTTCTTCACCACCCGGTTCAGGGGCAACCTGTTCGGGCTGATCCCGGTGGACTACACGCCGGACACACCCCCGCCGCCCATCCCACTGCCGTTCGTGTTCTTCACGGACCCGGACATCCAGCTGGTATGGGTGGACTCGCCCGCACTCGACGCACCCAACCTGCGGATCACACTCGCCAAGCCATAAACAAGCCGTAAATCAGGGTTGTGGCCCCGTTTCGCCTAACGGGACGGGGCCACGATCGTGTCCAGGGCGATCTGCACCATCTGGGAGAAGGTCTGCTCCCGCTCCTGCGGGGTGGTCGCCTCGCCGCGTTTGATGTGATCGCTGACGGTCAGGATCGTCAGCGCCCGCGCCTTGAACCGGGCGGCGATCGTGTAGAGGGCGGACGACTCCATCTCGACCGCAAGCACGCCGTAGTCGGCAAGCGCGTCGTAAAGGTCCGGTCGGTCGGTGTAGAACGCGTCAGCGGCGAAGATCGGGCCGACGTGCATCTCGATCCCGTGGCGCTCCGCCATGTCAACAGCGGTGCGAAGCAGCCAGAAGTCGGCCACCGGCGCATAGTCAATGAGCCCGTCGAAGCGCATGCGGTTCATGTTGGAGTCGGTGCTCGAACCGATCGCCGCCACCACGTCACGCAGGCTGAGCGAGTCGGCAAGCGCCCCGCAGGAGCCGACGCGGATCAGCGTCTTGACGCCGTAGTCGTTGATCAGCTCGTGGGCGTAGATGGAGGCCGAAGGCATGCCCATGCCCGAGCCCTGCACCGATACTGGCACGCCGTTGTAGACACCGGTGAACCCGAACATGCTGCGGACCGCGGAGTAGCACTTCGAATCCTCGAGGTAGGTCTCCGCGATCCACTTCGCCCGCAGCGGATCCCCGGGCATCAACACCCGCTCCGCGATCTCGCCGGGCTTCGCGCCGATATGGATGCTCATAGCGCGATCTTCGCACGGAAGGAGATGAGCGGTGGCGGCGGGATTTGAACCCGCGGAGGGCTTGCACCCTCACACGCTTTCGAGGCGTGCTCCTTAGGCCACTCGGACACACCACCGTCGAAGAGGGTACACGACAGGTCAGCAGACCCCGAAACCAGATTCGAAGAGGCGGTGGAGGTAGTCGGTGTAGCCCGCGATCGCCTTCTGCACCGTCTTGCCGTTGTGCAGGAAGAGGTACCCGTACTCGCCCTCGGAGACCATCACGCCGTCGAAGCGGTGACTGCCCTGAGGCGCCTTGACATCGGTGGCCTTGGGGTAGGCGGCCTTGACCGCGTCCAGCGTGGTGCCGGTGGCGATCCCTTCGGCGGTCCGCAGCGGCGCGTTGAACCACATCAGGACAAGCTGATCGTCCTGGGTGAAAACCAAGCTGCCCTGCGGGTATGAGCGCAGCTGGGTGTTGCAGCCGGGTAAGTCGGTGTTGAGGTAGCGAGCCAGGTCGGCGCGCTTGAGCCCGAACTTGATCTCCCCAATCCCGGTGAGATTCACCACAGTGTCCGAGGCGCGGATTTCCTCGCTCGGCGGTGACTGGTGGGGCGCCGTGGTGACCTGGGCGCAAGCAGAGATCATGAAAAGCGTGGCGAGGGTGAAAGCTCGCATCAACATCTGTGCCTCCCCCGTTAGAGCACACAAACCCCGTTTTGAGAACACAAAGACCCCAACCCATGGGGGATTGGGGTCTGGGCCCCCGTGCACCCGGTAGAGCCCGCTTATCCTTGCTGCCTTCCGGCCCTGGGGAGGTTCACAGGGTGCCGCCGCACGGGGACTCCGGCAACAATACCTGGTTGCGCGGAGATCCCAAGCGGCCGCTATCCTTTTCGACGGAGGATTCGCCTAGAGGCCTAGGGCGCACGCTTGGAAAGCGTGTTGGGATAAAACCCTCACGAGTTCGAATCTCGTATCCTCCGCTTTTCCAGCACGGCAACGCCTGGCAGTCGAGCATCGATCGGCCAGGCGTTGATTTTCTGGGTATCCGCTTGGCTCAGTCGGCCCAGCCGATCGCCTCGCACCACAGCCGGGTCAGATAGGCGCCGGGGTGCCGGCCCCACTCGCGCCAGGCCCGCGCATACTCGGCCATCTCCCCGGCGGTGGCGATCCCCGCCGCGGCGGCTCGCTCGAGCGTGGCCGGATGCTCATAGGTCGACGCCGTTTGCTCGCCCAGCGCCTCGACCGCTTCGGGGCTGGCATCGCACGCGACCCGAGCGAACCCGACACAGCGGCTGAAACCCGCCTCGACGAGCAGGGAGCGCAGCCGGCGGCCAACCTCCGGGCTGGTTCCCTGCCTGAGGCCGAGGGCGACTTCATCGGCTTTCTGCAATTTTTCATTTTCCGGGTACCGCAGCTGAGCGCCCCAATCGGCATCAACGACCCCGATGACGGCTCCCGGCCGGGCGACCCGCCGCGCCTCGCGCAGGACGGCGAGCGGTTTGGGCACGTGCTGCAGGAGCGCGCTGGCGTAGATGGCGTCGAAGCCGGCGTCGGGGAACGGAAGCCGGTGAACGTCGGCGGCGACGATAGAGACGCCTGTCGTTCCCTCCGGAAGTGTCGGATCTAGGTCGACCCCGACGGTGAGGCCGGGGGCGACGGCTTCGGCGAGCCCGACGGTGATGGTGCCGGGGCCGCAGCCGAGATCGAGCAATGTCATGCCCGGCCTCAGGTGGGGCAGCAGAAACGCGGCCTGGCTTTGGGCCGTGCGTTGCGCGTGCGCCGGCCGGTGGCGGTCGCGCATGGCCTCTTGATAGGTCGGCATCGCGGCCATGGTGGCAAGGCCGCATTCACGATCGCACGCTATTAAAGCTTTCGGCGTCCCTCGAAGGCGCGGCCGAGCGTGATCTCGTCGGCGTACTCGAGGTCGCCGCCGACGGGCAGGCCGCTGGCGAGCCGGGTGACGGTGATGCCCATCGGCTTGACCAGCAGGGCAAGGTAGGTGGCGGTCGCCTCGCCCTCCGTGTTGGGGTCGGTGGCGAGGATCAGCTCACCCACGTCGCCGGTGCCGAGGCGGGACATCAGCTCCCGCACCCGCAGCTGGTCGGGGCCGATGCCCTCGAGCGGGTTGATCGCCCCGCCGAGCACGTGGTAACGCCCACGGAATTCGTTGGTGCGCTCGATGGCGATGACATCCTTGGGCTCCTCCACCACGCACAGCGAGTCATCGCGGCGGCGCGGGTCGCGGCAGATGCGGCACTGCTCGGCCTCGGCCACGTTGAAGCAGGTGACGCAGAAGCGCACCTCCTCCTTGACGCGCATCAGCGCCGCGGCCAGCCGCTTGATGTCCGTGGGGTCGGCCGAAAGCACGTGGAAGGCAAGGCGCTGCGCGCTTTTGGGGCCGACGCCGGGCAACCGGCTCAGCTCGTCGATCAGATCCTGGATCGCTCCCTCGTACACGCCGGCCTCAGAACGGTAAGCCACCGCCGCCGAGACCGGCGGACAGCGGGCCCATCTTCGCCTCGGTGACCTTGCGGATCTCCTCGGAGGCGTTGGTGATCGCGGCGAGCACCAGGTCCTCCAGCGTCTCGACGTCGTCGGGGTCGACGGCCTTGGGGTCGATGGTGACCCGGCGGAATTCGCCCGAGCCGGACGCGGTGACGGTGACCAGACCACCGCCGGCCGTGCCGGTCACCTCCACCTCGGCGAGGGCGGCCTGGGCGGCGGCCAACTGCTGCTGCATCTGCTGGGCCTGCTTCATCAACTTCTGAAGGTTGGGCTGTCCACCTGGACGATGTCCACCCGGACGCATAGTCGCTCCCTGAAGGTCAGCTGCCTTTTTCTGCGATCTTCTCAAGGTTGAAGCTCTGTTTCAGCGATTCGAGCGCCTGCTCCTCGCCGGTTTGCCTCACCGCCAGTGAATCAGTGTCCAAGTCGGGCTCGTCACCCGGGTCGAACCCCTCGTGCATCGGCTCATGGGTCGAGCGGGCGGGCGGGCTGTCGAAGTCGGGGTCATAGGGAACATCTTCGTCGGTCGGGGGCGGCTCGTCATCATGGGCGGCTGCACCGCCGATCCTGGCGGTGGTGGGCCAGTCCTCGTCCGGTGCCTGCGATGCACCGCCGTTCGGGGCCGTTGTCCTTGTGCCGCCTGTCCTTGTGCCGCCTACCCTGGAGGTTG
>Ga0075418_10000706_pt1 | contig 36297 bp, 36 predicted proteins | sample SoiMetdeltSBSDD2_FD_81776 | JGI IMG/M metagenome (GOLD analysis project Ga0075418, IMG submission 81776) | Bulk soil microbial communities from a Populus tree surrounding site in Tennessee, USA - Soil MetaG P. deltoides SBSDD2 | ecosystem: Environmental > Terrestrial > Soil > Tree plantation... | reverse complement strand
TGTAATCGGGCTGCACCCAGCGGTCGACCGCCCACTCGGGGGGAGGCGCGTTCCAGTCGCGCACGTAGGCTTCGACGCCACTGCCGAAAACTTGGGTTCCGTGCAAGGTACCGTCGCCATTCCAATCATGGACGGTGGCATCGACCTGGAGCGTCGCGGGCACACCGCCATCCTGATCCCCATACTGGTTGTGATCGGTGATGCACAGGACACCGTAACCAGCGCGCTGGTACGCGACCGCCGTCTCTTCGCCCGAGAGCGCGCCATCGCTGTGGTCCGTGTGCACATGGAAGTTGCCGCGCACCCAGGTGCCAGGGGTCGCATAGGGGTTCTCCACCACGAAGCGCGGCGCCGGCGACTGCACCGCGTCACATCCCGCCACGACCAAGCAGAAGGCCCCGAGGACAAGGAATCTCGTCATGCACCACACCCCCTGGAGGTCGGCAATGTAATGGCTTCGCCGCCATCCGTCGACAGCGCGGATCCCCGCATCCATGGCGCGTGCGCGCGTCGCCGTGGCCACGTCGCCGGCCCAGGGGATGGATGGCGAGTCGACTCCGCACAGCACATCGCTGAATCCACCAGGCGCATCGGGTGCTCGCGTCGGCGTGCCTGCGGTCGTACGATGGCGAGGGAGGTCCTTTGACGCATCCGAGAGGACTGGCTGTGGCGGCGGGCGCGAATGGTCAGGATCCACCGCTCATGCCGGCGCGGGTTGTGCCGTTGCGTTGGCTGCAAGTCGTGGGTGGCGCCGCGGCTGGGGAGAGCGGCCTCACGGGTGTCGAGCGCGTCGTGCAACAGCTGGTCGGCGGACTCGATCCGGCGCGCTTCACTCATTTTCTCGCCTATCCATGCACCGGGGCCTTGGCCGGATGGTTCGAACCGCGCGTCGCCGGGGTCTTGGAATCGTTGCCAAGGCGGCGGTTGGACCTGGCATGGGTGCAGAGGCTCGAGACTTTCCTGCAGCAACAAGCCATCGAGCTCGTGGTGTCCTACGGCTTGCGCTACGACTTCTTGTGCGCACTCGCCTGCCGTCGGGCCGGAATTCCGCATGTCGTCTCGCGCGCCGCGCCGCTCGTGGGCGACGCCATGCCGCTCGGGCGAAAAGTGCTCTACGGTGTCGTCGACACCTGGGTGCTGCATGCCTGCAGCGGCATCGTCACCGTGTCGGAACAATCGAAGAAACGCATGCGCGCTTCGCAGCTCGTCCGGAGCGATCGCATCGCGGTCATCCCGAACGGCGTGCAGGCGCGACACATCGGCAGCACCGACCGCGTGGCGGCGCGTCATGCTCTCGGCGTCGAAGATGCGGCGCTTCTCGTCGGCGGTGTCGGGCGGCTGGTCGCCGGCAAGCAATTCGACCTCTTGCTGCGCGCCGTGACCAGTCTGCAGCGACTGGCCGGGCCGCCGATCGTCGTGGTCCTCGTGGGTGAGGGCCCGGAACGGCCGCACTTGCAACGACTCGCCCGCGAGCTCGGCGTGCGATTGCTCTTGCCCGGGTTTCTGGTCGACCCCCAGCCGACGCTCGCAGGCTGCGATATCGCGGTCCTGCCGTCGCGCGCCGAGGGCTTGCCGCTCGTGGTGCTCGAGTCGATGGCACTCGGCGTCGCCACCATTGCCACCCGCGTCGGTGGAGTTCCGGACCTGATCCAGGACGGTGAGTCCGGCTTGCTCGTCCCCGTGGGTGAGGCGGCCGCGCTCGCCTCGGCCGTGCAGCACCTGCGCACCGACCCAGCGACACGCCACCGTCTGGGTGCGGCCGCCGCTTTGCGTGTGCGGCAACACTTCGGTGTGGAATCGATGCTGCATGCTTTCGACGCGTACCTCATGTCCGTGACGCGGGCAGGACTCCGCGGCCAACCACTTGCCACAGAGGGCGCGCGTCCATGACCGCACCGATGCCTGGGCCCAGGACCAGCCTTGCTGCATTCGCCGACCGTCTGGCGAGCTCGCGCTGGCGCCTGCTGACTCTCGTCCTCATCACGCTCGGCCTCCCGCTCGCTTCGCTGTATGCGCTGCGCGGCATCCGGGGTGTGCTGCTCGGCGCCGGCGCCATCGTCGGATCGATCACGCTGCTCGCGGCATTCTCACGCCCGTTCGTCACCTTGGCGGTCTCCCTCGTCGTGTTCTTCTCCGGTCTCGATTCCTTTCTCCCGGGTCCGGTGGCATTCGGGCTGCTCGGCATCGTCGCGATTCGTACCCTGTTCGACGTGCTCGGCGGCCGCACGCTGGATTGGGGTTCGCCGACCTTTCGGACCTCCCTCACGCTCCTGCTGGCGATCGCGCTCACCTCGTTGTTGGTCGCCCGCAGCTTCGACCAGGCGTTGCGTCCCATTCGGCACATCCTGTGGGGCAGTTTGTTCCTGGTGACGATCGCCGTGCAGGCCGATCGCACCTGGAGGCTGCGTACTCTGATGACGGTGAGCGCGATGGCGTTCGCCACCAGCGTTCTGGTCCTGCTCTACCGCATCCTGAGCAGCGGGGGCCTGGTGTTGTTGGAGCCGACGGGCGAGCACAGAGTTGGCGTCGGCGATCCGAACTACACCGCGGTGGTCGCATGTGCATTCTTGGTGCCGCTCGCGCACGTGTTGGGCCAGGTCCCGATTTGGGCGCGGCTGGCGTTGTCACCGCTCGTGCTGCTGCATGTGCTCGCCGTGATCCTCTCGGCCTCACGCATGGGGATGGCGCTGCTCGCGATGACCTTGCTCGTGCTCGTGCTCCGAGCGCGCCAAGCTCGGCCATTCGCCCTCCTGGGCCTGGCCGGTCTCGGCGTGGTGCTCCTCAACCTGCCGGCAAAGTATTGGATCCGCTTCACCGATCTCGGCCAGCTGGGCGGGATTCTCATCGATCGATCGCTGCGATTGCGCCAGCACGCGTTGGAAGTCGGGTGGCAGCTCTTCGTCGAACACCCGTGGCTCGGAGTCGGCCTCGGCAACTTCCCGGCTGAGACCCCGCGTTACATGTCGGTGCCGCTGTGGGCACACAACACCTACCTCGATGTCGCCGCCACGCTCGGGATCTTCGGGCTGTTCGCGTTCCTGGTCTGGGAGCTCGCCGCTCTGTCGATGCTGCACCGTGCTTATCGGCTCTGGGCCATCGCGGGTCGCCGGCGCGACCAATCGCTGGCCTTCTCGCTCGGGATGTCCTTGTTCCTGATCTATGCGGGGGCGATCACTCTCGATCTCGCCTTCAATCCCCTGGTCTGGGTGTTCATGGGGCTCGCGGTCGCCGCGCGACGCATCGCCGAGACAGGCGCACAGTAACCTCGACCGGCCCGTAATAAGCAGAAGAGGCCGTCACCGAAGTGACGGCCTCATCCCGAAGCACCGAAGTCGACGACGGAGGGGATTGAATCCCAACGTTTGGTCCCGGACGGATCCTCGCCTCAATCCGACCGGGTTTCGGTCCTCGGGCTCCGCTCGAAATCTGGAGGTGATCGCCGCAGAATCTGGCGCGTCGCGTAGCCTGCGCGCCTTGGACGGAACCAGCTGAGGCGGGGACGAACACGAATCCCCACTTTCGCGTCCACCCCGGCCTCGGCTGCTGGTTTCTCGTGCGACCCGTCGGCCGCTGAGATCATCCTGACCAGCTGCTAGCGTGTCGCCGGTCAAGAGCCTTGCATGACGCAGGGCAGTCTTCGTGCCAGTTCCTCGCTTCGAGATAACACAGTACTTCACAAATCATTGCATGGATCGGTGCGGTCGAACGCCCGGATTCACACCGAGCTTTCCCCGAGGCGGGTCGATGGTTTTTTTACACTGCGCCTGCTTGGATCTTGCAAGTCGTTGCAATCAAACAGGGTCGATGTAGCAAAAAACTTTCGCGGCGGGACGTGCGCTTCACTCGGAAATATCGAATGGCGCGGCTGGACGGGGCTTCACTCGGAAATATCTAGCTGGGCGGCGTGGTGCTTGATCTTCTGCAGCAAGCTCGGGTAGCTGATGCCGAGGATCCGGGCGGCTTCGGACTTGTTCCCCGCGGCCTTGCGCAAGGTCGCCCCGATGACTTCCGCCTCGACCCGCGCCAAGTGCTCACGCAACGACAGGCCGGAGCCGAGCGGCACGAATGCCGGTGTGTGGCGCGCCGTGGACTTGAGATCGTCCGGCAAATGCTGGACGGTGATGGCGTGGCCCTCGTCGGCCAGGATGACGGCGCGTTTCACGCATTTCTCGAGCTCGCGCACGTTCCCCGGCCAAGAATACTGCTGCATGACTTGAATGGCCTGGCGAGAGAAGCCTGCGACGCGCTTGCCGAGCTCGGCCGAGGCGCGCTGCAGATTGTGCTCGATCAACAACTTCACGTCCCCCGTGCGCTCACGCAGAGGCGGAATGTTGATGGGAAAATCGTTGAGCCGGTAGTAGAGGTCTTCGAGCAATCGCCCTTCCTCGACCTCGCGATGCAAGTCGCTCTTCGAAGCGCAGATGACGCGCACGTCCACCTTGCGAAACTCGTTCGACCCCACCGGCCTGACTTCGGACGTGTCGAGGAACTGCAACAGCTTCCCTTGCATGAACAGTGAGGTCTTCCCGACCTCATCGAGGAAGACCGTGCCGCCGTGCGCCGCCTCGAGCAGCCCCATCTTGTTGGTTTCGGCTCCGGTGAAGGCGCCGCGAACGTGGCCGAAGAGCTCGCTCTCGAGCAATGGCTCCGGCAGCGCGGCACAATTGAGTGCGATGAACTTGCGTCCGGCGCGGTCGCTCATCATGTGCAGACAGTGGGCCAGAAGTCCTTTGCCCGTGCCGGTTTCACCCGAGAGCAGCACGGTGCAGTTGCTGCGAGCCACCTTTTCGGCCAGGCCCAGCACCTGCAACATGGATGGATCCGAGCTGATGACGCGCCGCAGCGCCGGGTGCAATGTCGCGCCCGAGGGCTCGGGATCGGGATCGCGGAAGTCCTCGCGGAAGAGCTCGAGCAGCACCACGCCCGCGAGGCTGGCGTATGTGGCGACGAAATCGACCTCGTCCTGGCTGAAGGCCGCAGGGCCCTGCGAACGCGGCCGTTCCAAATACAGCATGCCGAACTCGCGTTCCTCGAAGCGCAGCGGCTGGCAGCAGATCGCGCCGGCACGGCGGGCGACGGCCGGGTGGCGCTCCGCGAGCGCGTCCTGAACGTGAGCGGAGACGTAGGGCTGCATTCCTGCAGCGACGAAGGTGTACGCCAGATCCAGAGCTTCGTTGGCCTCGAGACCGTACGCGCCCTTCAGGAGCGGCTCGCGCCGCCCGGGGAGGACGAGGCAAAGGAAGGCCGCCGAACAATCGGTTCGGCTGCAGAGCGAACGCAACATCGTTTGCAGCTGGTCGTCGAAGCTGCGCGCTGGATTCGCCAGCGCATACAGCTCGCTGAAGAGGTTGATCTGATTCGACGCGCCGCTCGTGCCGGCGACCAACGCGCCCTCGAAATCCTTGCGCAACGCCTGCACTTGCGGCAGCAAGTCGTGGTCCGGGCATTCCTCGCACAACCGCTCCAGATCGTAGAGGACGAGGAGACCGTCGTCATGGTTGCCGAGGCCCTTGTGCGCTTGCGCCAAGATCAACCCCGCATGACAGTAGCCCGCGTCTTCCTCGAGCCGCCGAAACGCCTCGACCGCAACCTGCGCTTCGCGCGCGGCGCGCAAGAGGCCTTCGCGACCGTTGTCGGCGAGATGCGCCTCGGCCAGGAACGTCCGACTCCAGGCGAGCTCGTAGGGATTCCGCGTGCTCTCGAAGGACTCGACGCTGGCGTTGAAAGCGTCCACGGCTTGTCGCGTGCGACCGAGCCCTAGGTAGGCGCGCCCCATCACGCGGTGCACGAAGCCGATCTCGTGCTCTTCGCCGCAGCCGCTGCAGATCTTGAGCGCGCGCCGCGCCGTCGCGATGGCTTGCGAGCGCAGTCCTGCGCGCAGCTCCAGATCGGCGATGCGGCGCAGGATCTCGCCGACGATGTCGCCTTTCGGCGCCAGCGCCCGCGCCTTGCGCAAGCCGCTCTCGTAGTTCTCGCGCGCCTCGTCGAGCCGCCCGAGCTCGAGCATCATGTCGCCGAGGAACTCGTCCGCCAGGGCTTGCGAGCGGGCGAAATGGTGCTTCTCCGCCGACACGCGCGCCTGCAGCAGATACTTCTCGGCCTGCGACATGCGTCCAGCGAGGACGAGCGCGTGCCCCATCGAATTCAGGATGCTGACCAAGGTCGAGGCATCCCCGAGCTGCTGCACCAAACGCCGGGCGCGGCGCAAGTGCGACACGGCCTCGTCGAACTCGCGCGTCTTGGTGTAGACAATCCCGAGATTGTTGAGCGTGCGGGCCAATTTGCGCGTGAGCCCGAGCTTTTCGCACAGCTCCTTGGCCTGGGTCAACGCCCGGATCGACTTGTCCCATTGACACGCATTCTTGTAGGCGACGCCGAGATTATTGTAGACGTTCGCAATTCCGACTTGATCCTCGATGCGCCGATAGGTCGCCAGTGCATCCAGGTTGTATTGCTCGTATTCGGCCGCATGGCCGAGGCGGCCATGGCACTCCGCCGCGATGGTCTGAGCCCGGGCGTACTCGGAATGGGCCGCGCCCGACTTGAGGATTTCCATGGCCAGCTCGGCGTCGTGCAGCCCCGCTTCCGCCTGGCCTTGCGCGACATGCACTTCAGCGCGGCATCGCAGCACGACGCCGTATTCGAGCTCGAACTCGTAGCCCTTGAGCAAGGTGCGCGCGCGCTCCAGCTCGCCGAGAGCATGGTCGAGCAGACCCTTGGAGCGATAACAATCGGCGATCTTGCGCGTCAGCCGCGCGGCATGAGTGGCGTCGAAATCTTGCCCGGCGCCCATTCCCCGGAGCGCTGTCTCGTAGTACTCCAGCGCCGCTCCGTAGCTATCGGAGTCGCGATGGAAATCGCCGACTTCCTCCAGAGCACCCAGCGAAGCCTCTGGTGACCGGCCTTTGGAATCGGGCGGATCGTGTCGATCCCGATTCAACATGGACGCCCCCGGCGAGATCGGGAGTCACAATTGCCTCGGTCGAGCCAAACGCTCAGCGCTTGACCCCGGCGAAGTTGACCGCGTGCTGACGGATCCATGCTGCTAAGTCCCTCACGCTCCACAACTTCCTGCTTTCGGAGGTTACCGTGTCCCGGGTCGGCGGGCTCGGGCCGGTGCCATCACGATTCGGAGTGTCGTCGTCCCCCGGATTGCCACCCGTGGGCAGTGGGTCGGGGATCGGCGCCGGCGCCAGACGTGCACCGAGTCCAGATCGCGGTCCGAGGGCCGAGACTGCGGCGTCTTGACTCTTGCTCGATGTGGCGGCGGAAACAGGAAGAACGAGGAGGAGGGTCGCGATCAGCATGCACGCGGAGACGATGCGTCGGATCATGCCCCGACTCCTTCCACTTCGGTGCCACGGGGGCCTCGCGAGTCGATGGAACGCCTGGAAAACGACTCGGCACCGAAGCTTGCGAACAACCTCATACTCGGGACCCTTCATGATCCACGAGTGATCGAAACGGGCTTAGTGGCAATATGAGGGAGGAACGAGGCAAAGTCAAGGCGTAGGCCGAATTCCACGGATTCACGCGGCACTTGCAGGGGCATGTCTCTTGCCCTCCGGCTCGTGGTGGGACACGCGCCTGGAGGCACGCATGCTCGACGCAGTCATCCTCGGCGTATCCGGAGTCCTGGTTCCGAGCGCAGCATTCGGTCAGGCGGCGCTCGAGCAGGCGGCGAGTCGCCTCGCCCGGCACGGGGTGTCGCCTGCGAGATTCCTGGATGCCGTGCGCAGCCGCCAAGCCCTGCATGGCTCGAAAGCGCTCATCGCTCGAACTCTGAATGACATGCAGCTGCACATTTCGCCGGCGCTCATCCGGCAAGTCATCGTCGCCGTGCGTGAAGCGGTGCCGAATCCCTCCGTCGACGTCTGGACCTTGGATGCGCTGCGCGACTTGAGCGCACGGCGCACCGTGGGCTTCTTCGACCGCGGCAGTCCCGCGGCCTTGGATGCCTGCCTCGCGCGCTGGGGACTGAGCGGCTTCAAACCCTCGTCGCTGTGGGCAGAGGAGTTGGGGGCCGCGGCATCGCCTCCCCGCCCGCTCGCCTTCCGCTGGTTGTCGCGCCGGCTCGAGGTTCCGCCAAACCAGTGTCTGCACGTGGCCGGCACTCGCGACTCACGCGAAGCGGCGCGCCGTGCCGGCTGGCAGGTGTGGCCGCAACGTCCGCCGTCCGAAACGGCGATGTTGGACTTGTGGCAATTGGTGGACTGGATCGACGGCGCCGAAGGAGTCGCCTAGCCGCATGGATCTCACACGCACAATGAAATACGCCCTCGATCAATTGGTGGCGATTCTCCTGCTCCTGGGTACCGGCCCAGTCCTCGCCCTGCTGGCGCTCGCGATTCGACTCGACAGCCGCGGCGGCCCCTTTTTCTTGCAGGAGCGCATTGGCGCACACGGGCGCGCCTTCACCATCTTCAAGTTCAGAACCCGGCATCGGGATTCTGCGACGATGGGCCGCGGAGTCCCCTCTTCGCCGGACCACGAGCACAGCACGCGCGTCGGTCGTTTCCTGCGCCGGACCAGTCTCGACGCGCTGCCGCAGTTGGTGAACATCGCGCTCGGTGAAATGAGCTTCGTCGGCCCGCGTCCGACCTCGCGCGATCACGCCGATGCCTACACGCCGCGGCAACGCCGGCGATTACTCTTTCGTCCCGGAATGACCGGATGGGCCCAAATACACGGTTTCGATCGCCTCGAGTGGGCCGAGGGCATCGAACTCGATCTGCACTACGTGATGCACTACTCCTGGTGGCTGGATTGCCAGATCCTCCTCCGCACACTCGCTGTGCTGGCGCGCGGCGAAGGGTGTTCTGCTGACACCGTCGACGAGGATCCCTCGAGCGACGCGGACCCCGGAGAGCTGCCCGAGTCCGCAGAAACGGCGCGGTTCGAGATCGCGACCGAGGCGATGGCCCCAGAGCCCGAACCGGTGTCCGACCTGCCGCGGGGCGACGACAGGCCGCGCGTGATCGTCGTCGGGACAGGCGGCCATGCATGCGTCGTGATCGACGCGATCGAGAAGCAGGGGGTCTATGCGATCGCCGGTGTTCTCGACGATGCGACGAGCGCTGTGGGCACTGCGGTTCTGGGCTATCCCGTTCTCGGCGGGCGTGAAATGCTCGGACGCGGCGAGCTGCCGCTCCGCGCCATCGTCGCCATCGCCTTGCCGGCCGCCCGTGGCGCTTGGATCGCCCATTTGGCGGACAAGGGCTTCGAGCTTCCCGCCATCGTCCACCCGCGCGCGAGCGTCGGCCGGGCCGTCGAAATCGGCTGGGGCAGCGTCGTGCTCGCCGGGGCCGTGGTGAACTCGGGGACGTGCATCGGCCGCGGCGTCATCGTCAACTCCGGGGCCAGCGTCGACCACGACTGCGTGCTCGGCGATCTGGTGCATCTCGCGCCAGGAGCCCGTCTCGCCGGCGGTGTCCGCGTCGGCGACCGCGCCCACATCGGCATCGGCGCCTGCGTGATCCAAGGTGTCCACATCGGCGTCGACGCCATCGTCGGCGCCGGCACCGCGGTCCTCGACTCCATCGAGTCCGGCGCGAACACCGCGGCGAGGCCGCTGCAGCGCGAACGCCCCGCGCTCCAAGAAATGCCGGCCCTTCCCGATTGATTCAATCGGAGAGCGAGCGCGTGTCGAGGCCGTACTTCTCGATCTTCTTGTAGAGATTGCTGCGCTGCATCTCGAGCGCGCGCGCCGTGCGGCTGACGTTGCCGTCGTTCTCGGCCAGCTTGCGCACGAGAAAACGCCGCTCCGCATCGTCCTTGAAGCTCTGGAATGTCTCGTGCGCGAAGAGCTCGTCGAACTCCGAGCGTGGGCCGCCTCCCCGCTCGAGGAACACCTCCGTGGTCTCGATGCACTCGCCACGCGACAGAATCACCATGCGTTCGACGAGGTTGCGCAGCTCGCGCACGTTTCCCGGCCACGGATGGCGCATCAGCAGCTCGAGAGCGCCGTCCGCCAGGGTCTTGGGGCGTTGCCCGAGCGACGCGGCGACGCGGGCGAGGAAATACTGGATCAGCAGCGGAATGTCTTCGCGCCGCTCGCGCAGCGGCGGTACGTGGATCGGCACCACGTTCAAGCGGTAGTAGAGGTCCTCGCGGAAAGCACTCTTGCGCGCCTCGGCCAGCAGGTCCTTGTTGGTGGCTGCGATCACTCGCACGTCGACGACGCAAGTCTCGTTGCCCCCCACTTTCTCGAACTTGCCTTCCTGCAGAACGCGCAGCACCTTGGCTTGTGCCGCCAGGCTCATGTCACCGATCTCGTCGAGGAACAGGGTGCCGCGATCGGCCTGTTCGAACTTGCCATCGCGGTTGGCGATGGCACCGGTGAAGCTGCCCTTGACGTGGCCGAAGAGCTCCGACTCGATGAGCTCCTCGGGAATGGCGGCGCAATTGACCTCGACGAAAGCTTCTTGGACACGCCGGCTGTGATCGTGCACGGCGCGGGCGACCAGCTCTTTGCCGGTGCCGTTCTCGCCGACGATGAGCAAGCGCACGTCGGTCGGTGCCACCCGATCGATGGTGTCGCGGATTTCCTGCAAGCGCGCGCTCGTGCCCACCATCTCGTCGCGCCCGGGGTGCGTTCGCTGCAGCTCGCGGTTGCGGCGCACCAGCTGGCGCTGCGTGATCGCATTGCGGATGGTGACCAGGAGCCGCTCCTGATCGAGCGGCTTCTCGAGGAAATCGAACGCGCCTTTCTTGGTGCACTCCACCGCGGTTTCGATCGTGCCATGCGCCGAGATCATGACCACGGAAACATCGGCCCTGGAGTCACGGATTTTTTGCAAGACTTCGATGCCATCCATGCGCGGCATCTTGATGTCGAGGAGCACGACGTCCAGGCTCTTGTCGGCGAGCAGCTCCAGCGCCCGCGGGCCATCCTCGGCGGTCAACGTCTCGTAGCCCTTGTATTCCAAGAGCCGCCGCAAGGAGCTGCGGATGCTGTCCTCGTCGTCCACGATCAGGATGCGCTGCGCCACCTGTTCTCCGTTCCTGTCGCGCTGGGCCGCGCGGGGCGCCGGATTCTAGCATCCCTCGCACCGGTCCGCGCGCTTGCCCGCGGCGAACCGGCATACCCTACAATGAGTGCGACGCGTCCAGCGCTCGGCACCGGCGCGCGCAGGAATCGCGCCTGCCGCACCGCACACGACCTTGGAGTTCCGTTGCGCGCATTGAAAGCGCTCACTTTCGACGAGCTGCAAGCGCAGGTCCAAGCGCTCGGCGTGGCGCGCTACCGCGCCGCGCAGCTGGCGGACTGGACCTACGCCAAGGGCGCTCGCGACCTGGCGGCAATGACCAATCTACCGCTCGAGTTGCGCCAGCGACTCGCCGGCGAATTCCATTTCACGCCGGTGGACGAAGTCGTGCATCGCGTCTCGGCACAGGACGGCACGCGCAAGTTTCTGCTGCGCTTCGCGGATGGCGCCGCGGTGGAAACAGTGTTGATGCCGATGCAGGGGCACCACACCGTGTGCATCTCGTCGCAAGTCGGCTGCCGTTTCGCCTGCAAGTTCTGTCTCACGGCGCGCCGCGGCTTGATCCGCAATCTCACGCCGGACGAGATCGTGCAGCAGGTGCTGCACGTCCGGCGTTTCATCGGCGCCGCCGGGCTCAACGTCGTCTTCATGGGCATGGGAGAGCCGCTCGACAACTTCGAGGCCGTGGTGCAATCGATTCGCATTCTCGGCGCACGGCGCCTCGGCAACATCGGCGCCCGCCGCATCACCGTTTCCACCACGGGGATCCCGGACGCCATCCGGCGCCTCGCCGACCTCGACCTGCGGGTGAAGCTGGCGGTGTCGCTCAACGCCAGCAACGACGGCGATCGCAAGCGCCTGATGCCGGTCACCGCGCGTCACTCCCTGGTCGACACCCTCGAGGCCGCCGCCACCTTCGCTCGCCGCACCAAGCACCACGTCACCCTGGAGTACGTCCTCCTGCGCGATGTCACCGACCGCCCCGAGGACGCCGAGAGGTTGCGCGCGCTCGGCTCGCCGCCCGGTCCGTTCAAGCTCAACCTCATTCCGTTCAATCCCGATCCGCGCCTGCGCTTCGATCGTCCGTTGCCGGAGCGGGTGCGCGAGTTCGCGGCGCACTTGCAAGGCGCCTTCCGTTCCGTGTCCGTACGTTGGAGCATGGGGCTCGACATCGAAGCTGCCTGCGGGCAGCTCTTCGGCGCGGAAACAACAGAGGCTGCGCCGTGAGCGCACGCGTCGTCCCGGTGGGAGCTGCGCCTTGAATTTGGAGCGCATGCTCATCGTCACCGCCGTGGTGGCATCGCTCGGGTTGTTGGGCGTCGCCGCCGTCGTGCTGCGCGAAAACCGCACGCTGCGCACACGTCTCGCCGTCGCCTTCGTGGCGCTCACCCTCGTGCCGACGCTCCTCAGCATGGCGTCGCTGCTCTGGGGGCAGCTCCAGCCGCGGATTTGGGCTGCGCACGGCATCCTGTCCTCGCTGGAGAACACGCTGCTGCTCGCGCGACATGTGCTGCACGAGCGCCATCTGCTGGCGAAGGGTGCGGCCGATGTCGCGCTCGTGCGCCTCGTGCAGTCGCAATCGCCCGACGATTCACTCTTGTCCGAGCTGCTGCAGGTGCGCTATGTGGCGCTCTACTGCGCCGGCGCACCCGGAGAGGAAAGCGTGCGCGCGTTGCGTGGCCCCTGGACGCCGGCACAAGCCACTGCATTGCTGCAGGACGTGCTCCCTGGCAAGCGCTCGGGGATGGGCACGCCGCAGCTGGTGCGCGCGCCCGACGGCGTCTCGGTCGTCGTCGGCGTCGCCGGGCCCCTCGAGCTGCACGGCGTGCCGCATTACTCCATGGTGGTGGTGCCGGTGGACGAAGCCGAGGCCAAGGCGATGGAGGACGTGCGCCTGAGCTATCAGCGCGTGCAACAGCTCAAATTCCGGCAGCGCGAGCTGATGCAATTCGTCTACATATTCGTCGCACTGCTCATCGCTTTCCTCGCATTCGCCCTCGTGCTGGCATTCCTGCTGGCGCGCAGCTTGACGCGTCCCCTCGAGCAGCTGCAGGGCGCGTTCGAATCCGTGGCCGCCGGCCAGCTCGGGACCCAGGTCCACGGTCCAACACGCGGTGAACTGGGCCGCCTCGCGCGCGGGTTCAACTCCATGAGCCGCGATCTGCAGCGCAGCCACGAGCAACTCGTCGGCGCCACCCGCCTGGCCGCGTGGCAGGATGTCGCGCGGCGCCTCGCCCACGAAATCAAAAACCCACTCACACCGATCACGCTTTCCATTCACCGGCTGCGCAAACGGCTCGATGGCGAGGACACCGTCGTGCGCGAATGCCTCGACACGGTGCTGGAGGAGACCTCCCACCTGAAGCGGCTGGCCGACGAGTTCTCCAGCTTCGCGCGCCTGCCGAAGCCGAAGCTGGAGACGTTCGACGCAAGCGGCATCTTGCAGCAGGTGCTCGATCTGTACTCGGCGGTGCCGAACGTCCAGATGCAGGCGCGACTCGACGACGTGCCCGCTGTCCTCGCCGATCGCGACCAGATCCGGCAGGTATTCACCAACCTGGTGAAGAACGCGGTCGAGGCCATGCCGCGCGGTGGCCTGCTCGAGGTGCACTCGGTGCGCGAGGGCGAGTTCGTCGACTTCACCTTCCTCGATCGCGGCAGTGGCTTCCCGGCCGGCCTCGGCCAGCGCATGTTCGAACCCACGTTCACGACCAAGGCGACCGGCAGCGGCCTCGGCCTAGCCATCGTGCGGCGCATTCTCGAAGATCATGGCGGTGACATCCAGACCGGCAACCGCGATGACGGCGGCGCATGGGTGCGCATCCGACTGCGGGCGGCAAAGTGAGCGCATCGACATCCACAGCTGCGAGTTGCGTGCGTGGCGCCGCCTGCCGGCGGCGAAATCGAGTAGACTGTTCTCGAGGGACGTTGGGACGGTCCCTCCCCCGATGCTCTCGCACCCGGCATCTTCTGGCGAGTCCATGTGCGGTGGGTGGAATCCAGTCCCGAGGAAAAGAATGACGCTGAAGCTCGAGAAAAGTCACATCAAGATCGTGAAACTCCCGCGGATGTTGAAGGCCGATGAACGCCCGATGGAACGTTGCTGTGGCCACCACCTGCTGGCCCACGACACCGCCGGCTGTTTGATCACGGGGTGTGGTTGTCGAAGAAATGCCGCTCGCGGACCCGCCAGAATCGTCTTGGTCCAAGGCGGCCGAGTTTGATCGCGCGAGCAGCAGCGATCGAGCGCTGTGTTCCAGATTCTCAGTGACCGGCGTTGACGCAGTGCTCGTCGTGAAAGATGATCCCGGCCGAGGTCAAATTGAACGTTTTGTCATCGCGCCGGTCGCTGACTAGCTCCACGAGTTTGCGCGCCCGCAATGTCCCCACGTCTTCCATCTGCATCGGCACGCGGTTCTTGTGTCTCGGGATCCCGGGATGCTCGAGCCAGTCGAATTGTTCGCTCGAACCTCTGTATGCGTGGAACTCGGGCGATGGATTGGACTGCACCTTGCGGTGTATCGTCACCAAGCTGTGAAGGAGCTCTCCCACTCGTTTTGGAAGCGGCCAGTAGTCTTCGTTCGCCAACTCTCCTCCTTTCCTCAGCCATGCAGCATTCGATGCGCAAGGACCATACCAGAATGCAGCCCCGAGACCGCGCGTTTTCAATGGATCCCGCTCCGGCTGCGTGGTCTTCGCCGGAGGGCCTCGGGCTCCAGCGGACGCATGAACTGGATTCGGCGCGTTCATTCCGCGCACCGGCTGTTCCCGCCGACGACAGAACGAAACGGGGCCCTGCGCTGCCGCAGAGCCCCGAGGTCGTCGTGTGTTCGGATCGACGCGATCTACCTGCCGCGGTCGCCGCCGAAGCCGCGCCCGCCACCCGAGCCGCTCGCCTTGGGCTTGGCCTCGCTCACGGTGAGCGTGCGGCCTTCCACTTCGCGGCCGTTGAGAGCTTCGATCGCTGTCCGACTGTCGTCGGGTGAGCCCATCTCGACGAAGGCAAAGCCGCGCGGCCGGCCGGTGTCACGATCCATGATGATCGTCACATCCTCGACCCGACGCCCATCCGCTTCGAACAGCGTGCGCAAGGTGCTTTCCGTCGTGTTGAATGAGAGATTTCCGACGTAGAGTTTCGTAGCCATCTTGTTTCACAAACCTTTCGTGTTTCGCTATCTCCCTTCGCGAATCGAAAGGTATCTAGCGAATCGCCACCGTACTCGATTTGCCGCCGCAGCGCAAGCAGCCGCTCGCCCCCGACAGTCGGGCGGTTCAACGGCGCAGCGGCGGCGAAAACAGCAGGAGGAGAACCACGAGGTCGACGAGGGTGCCGAACGGCAGGTACCAGAGTCCGAGCGCGGCGACGAGCACCATCGCGAACCAGGACCACTGCGCGCGCAGGATGAAGGCCGCGACCACGCTCAGCACCAGGAGACCGTAGACGAGGAAGATCGATTTCATCAGGGTGGATCGTGGCTGGATGCCGGCGGCGCGCACGGCGTGCGTCCACGGTCCGAGCTGACCGGCATACCGGCCCGAACGCGTGGTCACGTAGTCGCCGACGACGAGAGCCCGCGCGCCGTCGAAAGTCATCCAACCACCATTCACGCACAGCAGCAGCACGACAATCCATCCAGTCCAATGCATTGCGGCCTCCTCGCATGCATCGTGTTCTCGCATCCAAGCCATTTCGTGACGTCGCTCAGTCGGGACGCGAGGTCTGCAGCGTGTAGTCGAATGACGCCTGGCGTTGCGTGCGCGCGCCGGTCGCGGTATCGACCAGCTCGACCTGGAGCATGTAGGGACCCGGGCGCAGCATCTCGATCCCGATCGTGAGCTGCTGCCGTTCCAAGCCCGTGGCCGGCAGGAAGGTGAACGAGGCTTCCACCGCGGGCTTCTGATTCGGGTCCATCTTGCGCTGGAAGTCCGGCTTCAGCTGATCCCAGAAGCTCCACGTGCGCGGTGGCAGTGGACGCACCTCGTAGCTCACCACCACCGCGGTCTGCTGTTTCACGATGCGCTCCGGGGCGTAGATTTCGAAATAGAGATGCAACGTCTCGTGATCGATGCGGTCGCCGACGCGCGGCACCGCGATGACACCCCCCATGTCGAACAGGCCACCGAAGCCGTCGCGCAGCTCGTGCGCCAGCAACAGGTCGCTCATCGCCAGGACCTTGTCGTCGTAGCGCACCACCTGCAGCGTGTCGCGGGATGTTCCACGCCAGACGAGATTCAGGCTCGTGCTCGGGCCGCTGTCCGCGGCGGCGACCTTCGCCAGCCGGCGCAGGGGCTCGAGGCAGGCCAGCTGCAATCCCAATGTCTGTTTGGCCGGCGGCAGCTCGACGCGCATACGGCCGATGAAGCGCTCGCCGTTGCGGTACAAGCGACCCTTGCGCGCCGACGTCCGCGAGTGTTCCAGGATCTCCCCCGGCCCACGCCACGCGGCGACCTCGAAGTCGACGCGCTCGAGATCCACGTCCGTGCCGAACTCGTAGGCGATCTCGAGTGCCGTCTTGCCATCGCGGCCGCGGAACTGGCGCACGACGTGGTGCCAATCCCCGTCGGGCGGGGCGAAATACAGACTGGTTTGCGTTTGCTGTTGCTCCGTCACCCCCGGCTCGCTGAAGTCGGCCCAGGCCCCGAGCTTCTGGCGCTCGAACTTGCCGTTCAGCCATTTGTCGAGGAAGAGCTCCACCACATCGTAGCGACCCTGCGACCGGTAGCGCCATTCCCACGCCGGGCACTCCCCTTCGTGCAGTCTCCGCGCGATGGTTGGCGGCCCGTAGCGCATGTAGAACTCACCGCGGTCGGTCTCGCGGCCGGGCAGATGCAGCCACGGCGCGCCAAAGTAACCGTCGGATTCGACCGCGCGGGCGACGTGCTCGATCAGGCGTTCGTTCACCAGCGAGGTCGGCGTCGGGTCGTGCGACCACCAATAATACCGCGCCAGCGAATCGCGCTCGGCCTCCGAGAGGATCTTGTAGGCTCCGACGCTGTCGGGGTGCAGCAGGGGTCGCAGGCCGAGCCACGATTCGCGCTCCCGCGCGGACAGACGGCGCATGGCGGCGTCCAGCATTTCCTGCCCCTCGTCAAAATCCAGCAAGTGGTAGTCGATGGCGGTGAGCAGCAGGGGGACTTCCTTGCCACCCTCGCGCCGCGCGTACGGCAAGAGCAGGGCGCGGGCTTCCTCGTATTCGCCGCGGTGCATGCGCAGGAACGCGACGCGCAGCAGCGATTCCTCATGCTCGGGATCGAGAGCCAAGGAACGCTCGAAGCACTTTTGCGCGCTGTCGATCAGCGCCGGCTCTTCCATGTCGTCCAGGAACCTTTCGAGCAGACTCTCGCCGAGGTAGAACCAGGGACGAGCTTGATGCGGGTCGAGTTCGACGGCGGCGGCGAAAGCGGACGCGGCAGCGCTACGGAAGCGTTGATCGCGCAGCAGCTCACCGAGCGCGGCTTGGTACGCCGCGCCGCTCGGATCGCGGCGGGTCGCTTCGAGCAACGCTTCGCGCGCGATGGCGCGCGCTTCCAGCGTTCCTTGCGCCGCTTGCAAGCGACCGATGTGGATCAATACGCGCGGATCGCCGCCCAGCTCGTAGTTGGCACGCTCGAGAAGTGCGAGCGCCGCCGCACTGTCGCCGAGCGCGAGGCGCTCGAGTCCGTCGGCGAAGTGGATTTCCCCCTGGTTGACCCCGGCGCCGCATCCCGCGAGCCACGCGATGGTGGCGACGAGAGCGATCGTGCGGGTCAGCCAAAGCCCGATCGCTGCGGGGCGCATCCCTGCGTCCCGCCAAACTCGGCGCTCGATTCGCTTCATGAGAGGGAAGGTAACGATCGGACCGGGCAGCACGCAAGATGGAGGTTTCGTGTGGCGGATCCCGAGGGTCGGATACAATGCTCCGGTCGAGCGCGCGACGCCCGCGCGCGGGAACGATCCCCCGCTCCGGCCATCGACCGCAACGTGGAGGCCGCACATGCCGCGCATCCTCATCGTCGACGACGAAGCCAACATCCGCCGCATGCTGACCGGCGTGCTGCGCGACGAAGGCTACGAGACCGAAGATGCCGGGAGTGGCGAGGAGGCCCTGAAGCGCTTGCGCCGGTCCCCCGATGTCGACGCCGTCCTCCTCGACCTGGTCATGTCCGGAATGGACGGCCTGGAAACGTTGGCGGCCATTCGCGCGCTGCCGCAGCCTCCCGCGGTGCTGATGATGAGCGCGCACGGCCGGCTCGAGAACGCCGTCCAAGCCACGAAGCTCGGCGCAGCGGATTTTTTCGAGAAGCCGCTCGACCCGATGGCCAAGGTCCTGATCGCGCTCGACAACGTGCTGCGCATTCGCAAGCTCGAGGCGGAAAAGGCGGAGCTGCTCGATCAGCTCGGGCGGCGGCACGAGATGCTGGGCGACTCGGAGGCGATGACGCGGCTGCGCGACGAGATCCGCAAGGCCGGGGGCAGCCAGGCACGCATCCTGATCCTGGGCGAGAACGGCACCGGCAAGGAGCTGGCCGCCCGCGCCATCCATGCGATCAGCCCGCGCGCGGGCCAGCCGTTCGTCCGCCTCAACTGCGCCGCAATCCCGCGCGACCTGATCGAATCCGAGCTCTTCGGACACGAGAAGGGCGCGTTCACCGGCGCCTTGGCGCAAAAGCCGGGCAAGTTCGAGCTGGCACGCGGCGGCACCCTGTTCCTCGACGAAGTCGGCGACATGAGCCTCGAGACACAAGCCAAGCTCCTGCGCGTGCTCGAAGAGAACGAAATGGAGCGCGTCGGCGGCACGCAGACCATCGCACTGGACGCACGCGTCGTGGCGGCGACCAACAAGAACCTGACGCAGCAGATCGGCAAGGGCAACTTCCGCGAGGATCTTTATTTCCGCCTCGCGGTCATCACCTTGCGCATGCCGCCCTTGCGCGAGCGTGGTGGCGACATCGTGATGCTGGCCGAAGGCTTCTTGAAGAACTACTGCGACGAGAACGGCCGCCGGGAGAAACTGCTGACACCGGCGGCGCGCGCCGTGCTGGCGCAGTATGAATGGCCCGGCAACGTGCGCGAGCTGCGCAACATGATGGAACGCATCGTCATCATGCACGATGACGACACGGTCGACGCGACGCACCTGCAAGCCTTGATGCTGTCGGAGGCCACGGCGTCCGGTGAGCCGCCCGCCGCCGGCTCTTTGCGCGACAGCGTCGATCACTACGAACGCCGCACGATCGAGAAAGCCCTCGCCGCCGCCAACGGCAACATCGCGCAAGCGGCGCGCGCGCTCGGCCTCGATCGCGCCAATCTGCACCGCAAGCTGCGGCGCTTCGGCTTGGTCAAAACCAAGGGCGATGCAGACGACGAGGCCGTGGAAGCAAACTGAGATCGTGCGCCGCGGAATCTCGGTGTCGAGGCAGAACCCGACCCATCGCCGCTTTCGGCCGACCGATTCCCTACCTTGTCATGCACACGTCGGCGGGACACTGAGAGAACGCGCGAGCGTGCCTGCGGGTTCGCCATGCGTGGCTCGGTCGCAAGGCTGGCGTCACGATGTACTGGCGGCAACTCGGGCATCGTAGGGTCTTCCACCCAGACCGTCTGGAGGACCGCTCGTAGCGCGGCCCGTGGGCGCGGGCGCGTTGTCCCTGAGACCACCGGAGGTTGTGGGCCCGACAACTGGAATGGACCCTCCTTGGGCGCCGCAATGATCCGTAACGCATTGCAATGAAGCAGTTTATCGATCATCTCGCCGACTGGAACGAAGACTGCCATTCGCCCTCGTGCGGGATCCACCTCGCCCTCGAAGACGTGACCTCGATGCAGAAGAAACCCAAGGGGCAAGGCTCCAGAGGTGGACCCGCAAAAACCCTCGCACACGCAGGAGGTGACGCGGTGCAACGACACGATGACCGGACCTCTGTCCGTTCGGCGTTGCGCCTCGCGGTCGCATCCTTCGTTCTGCCCGGCGTTCTTTTCGCCGCGGACGCCGACTTCTCCGGCGACCTCTTCCCGTACCAACGCGGCAGGCATGTCGTCTTCAGCATCAGCGCGCCGGCCGAGGCCGAAGTCGAGCTGATCGGCGATTTCAACGACTGGAACACGGGCTCGACGCCGCTCGTCTATTCCGGCGACGGCATCTGGGAAGTCAGCCTCGACCTCGAGGAAGGCGTGTACGAATACAAGTTCATCATCGACGGCAAGCAGCGGCTCGACCCTTCGAATCCGGACGAGGTCGTCACCGGCGACGGCAGCGTGCGTTCGCGCCTGCGTGTGCGGGAGGACGGCCGCGTCTCCTACTACAACAGCTGGTCGCCGCATCGCGATCGCGTGCCGACGGTGGGGGTCACCTACAGGCCGCTCGACCGCGTGCATTTGAGCTTCGGCGGCGATTACTCCTACCAGCGTGTCGACGGCTCCGTCCTCTGGGTCGAATCGAAGTATCGGGCCACGCTTGACTACGTACCCGAGGTGGACGTGCGCTTCGGCTACGGTTGGGTGAGCGAACGCGGCACGATCGCGGTGGATTTTCTGCAGCCGCTGGTGAACACACGCGACCTCGCCATCGGCGCGCTGTACACCCACGGCACCGCCTACGAGAACCAATCGGGCGTCGGTTGGCGCGAGAACACCTTGGCGGCGCTGTTCTTCCGCCACGACTTCAACGACTACTACAAGATCGCGGCCATCGAGCCGTATGTGCGCATTCGCCTGCCCGGCTGGACGACGTTGCGCGTTTCCTATGCGGTCGAGGAGTACAGCAGCTTGACCACGCAGACGGACTGGAGCTTCTTCACCGCCGGCCGCGAGCGCTTCCGCCCGAACCCGCAACTGTTCCTCCTCGACGATCCCGACGGCTACGGCGGCGACGGCGTGCTGCACGCGGCGCGGCTCGAGGTCACGCACGACAGTCGTCGTGCCCACGACGTCGGCACCATCGGCTCGTACGTGCGCGGCTTCCTCGAGCTCGGCGACGGCGACTTCTCCTACGCGCGCTGGGTGGGCGACGGGCGCGCCTATTTGCGTCTCGGCCCGCCGGTGCACTTGGCGCTGCGCTTCGCCGCCTCCGGCCGCTTCGGCAACGAAGTCATCCCGTCGCAAAAGCTGTCCTATGTCGGCGGACTGGGCACGGCGCGCGGACACGAGTTCCGCGGTCTCTACGGCGACAGCTCCATGCTCGGTGGCGTCGAGTACACGTTGTTGTTCGGCAAGCTCAACTACGGCACCTTCGTGTTCTACGATGCCGCGACCGCGTGGAAGACGACCGATGTCTACGACGAGCGGCTGGAGGACGCCACGCTGCTGCAATCCGCGGGTGTGGGCTTCAAGACCGCGGACGACGATTTCCTCATCCAGTTCGCCAAACCGTTTGGTGAGGTGGATGGCGCTTGGGAGACGACGGTGCGTTTGGAGCGCACCTTCTGAACCCCTTCGGCGATGGGCTTGGGTGCCCTGCCGCTACACGATTTTGGATGCCTCGGGGGGCCGGCCGTTGTTCTAACGCGCCCTCGGGCCGGGCACGTCACGTGCCGGCCTCCCCTGGCGATCCATCCTCCCTCCGCATCTCTGTCGAATTCTCGCCGGGCGCTCGCGCATTCGGCGGTGCTAGACTCGCGCCGCGACGTCAAAACGCTGCGGCGAAGGAGCCTGGATGCGGATCCATGGGCGATGGCTGGGAAGCATGCTCGCCGTCATCGCTCTCGCGTCAACGGGACACGCGACACGCCTGCGACTCGATCGCGTCGCCGCCACCTCGCAAGGCTTCCTCTATGTCGAGTTCGAGCTCGAGTCCCCGTTCGAAGGGATGGTCGAGGACGCGGTCCGTTCCGGACTGCCGACGACGCTCAACTACACCATCGAGGTGTGGCAGCATCGCAACGGTTGGTGGGACAAGCTCGAGGGCGCATACGAACGTCGATTCCGCATTCTGCGCGATCTATTGAACGACCTCTACTATGTGGTGACGCCGGAGCAGACCTCGCGCTTCACGCATTTGGACTCGCTGGTCGCGGTCGTCGGCAAAGTCGCCCGCGGCTCCGCCAACGAACCGGCGTATTTCGGCCGCGCCTTGTTCGACGACAACAGGACCTACTACGTGGTGGTGACCGCCAGGCTGGCACCGCTCACCGTCGAGGACTTGAACGAGCTCGATGAATGGCTGCGCGGCACGTTCACCGGCCGCGATGACGAGGCGGGCGGCCTGTCGGGGCTCACGCGCACGATGGGCGGTTTGTTGATGAGCATGACCGGCTTCGGTGACCGACAGCTCAAGACACGCAGCCAGAGCTTCAAACCAGCCGAGGTTCCACGCGAACCGCAACCGCCGCCCGTCGCTCCGATCCGACCTGCAGTTCCCGGCCGGGCCCGCGCCGCGCCCGACAGCAACGCATCGCCATGAGCGGCCGCAGGGCCTTCCGTCAGATTCGGCGCCTCGTTGGATGTCTGCACGGGCACGTTCCCGCATGGAAGGCCGGTCAGGCGTCGAGCGCCACCAGCGACGGGAAGCGCGGCACGAGCCGCGCGCCGATGCTGCGCAGGATGGTGGTGGTCACGTCCTGCTCCGGTTGCATGCCGTCGACCACGGTCCAGCCTTCGGCGGCAGCGAGCCGCAGGTAATGACCGCGGGCGCTGTCGAGAAGCGCGACGTCGCGCTCGAAGCCATCGCGATCGCGGCTCTTGCGCCGGCGCGACTCCTGCGGTGGGATGTCGACGAAGATGGTGAGATCGGCGGGGACGAGACCATGCTCGAGACTTCGGAGCCACGGCTCGTCGAATCCCTGCGCCAGACCGTAGACCACGTTCGACCACGAGTAGCGGTCCACGATCACGACCGCGGTCTGCTCCAGGAGCGCGCGCATCGCGCCATCCAGCTCCCAGCGATTGGCCGCGAACAGCATCGTGCGTGCGCGCGGCGCGAGCGTCGCCCCGTCCACCAGCGCGGCACGAATCACCCGCCCGATCGGCGTGTCGTAATCGGGATAATAGCGGTGCTCGCAGGAGATCCCGAGCGCCCGCAGATGCCGTTGCACTGCCTGCGCTTGGGTTTGCTTCCCGGCTTGGTCGATGCCCTCGAAAGCGACGAGTGCTCCGGCCATTCTCCCCCCGGAGGTTCGAGCACGCGCCATTCTACTCGATGGCTATTCGAGGAGCATCAGCTTGGCGGTGGATGTCGTGCCGGCGAAATCGAGCTGGGCGAAGTACACGCCGCTCGGCGCCACGACGCCGGCATCGGCCTTGCCGTTCCAGCGCACGCGCAAGTCGCGCGTCGATGACACCCCGCTCCACAGCCGGCGCACCAGGCGCCCTTGGGCATCGAAGATGCGCAGCGCCATGCTGCGTGGTCCGGGATCGGCGGCGAACTGAACACGGATCTCCGTTTCCGGATTGAACGGGTTCGGTGTCGGCGTCAAAAGTGGCAGGTCGGCGCGCCGCGCCTCGGGCAGCATCCGCACGAACTCTTCGAGTCCGTCCAAGGCGTGCGGCAACGCCAGATCTTCGTTCTCGATGGTGCCGCTCGCATTCGCCACCGCCCCGGCGAAGAGGAAGCGAAAGTCCTCGGCGAAGATCTCGTGCGGCCGGTTCTTGTGCACCGCCCCGGCGTGGAAAACACCCGGGTCCTCGATGCCGCGCAGGCGCGAATACCGGCGCCACAGCGCCACGTCCGCATCCGGCATCCAGCGGTACTGGTAGCTGTGGCCGATCTCGTGGCTGACGGTGAAATGGATCTGCTGCACGCCCACCTCGCGCACCCCGGGGGTGAGCATGATGACGTCATCGCGCGCCGAGCTGTCCATGACCTCGCGCCGCGGGTAAGGCAGGACGAAGATGCGCACGCGCAGCTGGGCGTCCTCGAGCCGAATGGCGCGCAACGCCTCGCTCACCGCGTCGAGGCGCACCGGGTGGAAGCGGCCATCACCCTTGTTGGCGATGATCGGGTCGTCGATGTCGGTGACCAAGCCATAGAAGATGTCGTCGATGACGAGGAGCAGCTCGTCACCCTGCCGCATCGTCATGCGCTCCAGGACATACTCGGGCGGATAGATCGTCGCCTCGATGCCGTTGGCGAGACGCCAGGTCACTGGATCCTGAGCGGCGGCGGCCTTGGGCAGCGCGATCCAGAGCGCTGCGGCAGACGCCAAGAGTCCGAGTCGGGAGATGTGGTGCATACGTGGAGGGGACACAGCACGATCGCCACGCGGACGGCGCGCGACCGAGTCGAATCAGGAGTCGGAAGAGAAAGCGCAGGGATTTAGCGGTGACGTCACAAGGCGACGCGACCCTGCGACCGCAAGCACCGTGCCGCACATCCGGGCGTGGCGCGGGGGGTGCGCATCATGCTGGGGCAGGGTCGTTGGCGCACGAAGACAGCGCGCGAGCGGGGAATCCGCCCCGAGCTCAGGCCGTGGGTTGGGGTCTTTGGCGCGACCAGCCGCCGCCGAAGCGCGTCAGCACCAACGCCCCCAGGCCAGCCGAGAGCGCCGAGCCGATCAGCACGAATGACAGCAGCCCCAAGCCGAGTGGGCCGAAGGCGACCGGGCTCGCCAGGTTCAGGAGATCCGAGAGGATCTTGGGCAAGAGGACGAGGACGAAACCGAGCAAGACACTGTAGAGCGGTGGGCGCGTCGCTCGATGCATCATCTCCTGCATGCGGTCGCCGATCAGCAGCACACCCACGACCAGGCTCGCGACGAGGAGCAGCGCCACACCGAAAGCGAGAACGAGTGCCGCAGGAATCCCAACGAGCGTGACCGAGAGCAGGATCATGGTCACCGTCGCCGCACACGATCCACCCATCAGCACGAGCAGACCGACGCCGAAGCAGCGCAGGAACGATTCACCCAGCATGGTACGCGCCCGCAGCAAGCGGTCCGGCACCACCAGCAGCAGCAAGCCAGACACGAGGATCAGGAACCCGAGATTGAGGACATCCAGGAGCAGCCCGACCCAGCCGGGCCAGCCCTCCGGGAACAAAGAGAGACGAGGGAACAGCGTCAGGCCCACCGTTTGTCCCTCGACCTCGGCGCCACGGTTGGTCTCGACGCGGCCGCCCACCGCGATGGCCTGGCCACGGATGACGGCACTCCGCCCCAGGTTGATGTTGCCGCCGATGACGATCGCATCACCTTCCACCTCGCCCTGCACGAACAAGTTGCCGCGCAGGAGGATTGCGTCGCCGTTGACGCTCTCGTCGCGCCGCACTTCGACATCCTCGCCGAAACGAATCATGTTCTCGGCGATCTTCTTCCGGCGCGATGGCGGGCGCGGCACTTCGCTCGTCTCGGCGTCTTCCTGCGTCGACTCGTGGATTTGATTCAGGCGCTCGAATTCGACCTCGACGCGGTCCTGCAAGACTTCGATCTCTTCCTGCACACTGTCGGTGAGCGATTCCGGAACGGCAGCACGCAAGCTGAGCAGCGAATCCAGCTCCATCCGCTTCGCCTCGATTTGCGCCTGCAAGCGATGAACTTCCGCCTCGATCTCGGAGACGGCCGGCAGCTTGTCGTGGGCGGCATGGACGGCGGGCGGCAGATCGAGCCCTGACATCGCGGCAGCTAGCCGGACCGCGACGAGAATCCGTCGCGACCGCGACTTCAAACCATCGCTCATGCAAGCCATCCTTCCGACCCGGCTCACGTTCGCGACAGCGGCGACCTGCCGCCGACCTGGGCCCCGAGCCACAGTGCGGCGATCGTCGCGGCGAGCCAACCCAGGGTCAATCCGCTCGCGGATGCTTCGAGGATCAAGCCTGCTGCCGGTGCGATCGACCGCAACACGCTCCAAGCTTCGATGGGATTCGCCGACCGCAACCACTCGAGCGTGGCTGCGACATCTTGCGCCCAAGAGTACCACCAGGTCGCCACGCGGCCGAGCGTGTCGAGCAGCCCCGCGGCGCCATCGTCGTGCGCGACGAGCCGCGGCAGCAGCACCACGCCGGCGGCGACACCGAGACCGGCCACGCGTATGGAAAACCGGCCAACTCCCCGCCGCATCCTGCGGGCGCCGAACCGTTGGGGAAGAGCGCAGAGAACGCTGGACGCGAAGCCCGCCGGCGCTTGATCGCGCGGCAACCGGTCCAGGAGGTCGAACAGCAGGCGTGTCTCGTCCAGGTGCTCGCGACAAAGGTAGCAGCGCCGCCCGTGCTCCCGCAGCTCGTCAGCCGTTTTCGGCTCGAGTTCGTCGTCGAGGAAGAGTTGGACGAGATCCGTGTGGCCGCGGCAATCCATCGAGTCTGCGCGCCGGGAACGCTGCAGGGCCGGCCCGCGCAGATTCATCCTCCGTACCGAATTACGCCGCACCTCCAGGCTGGGTTGCGGCCACGGAGTGGAGACGTGGCTCTCACGGAGCGTAGGCAGCCAGAGCGCCCTTCAGGCCTTCGCGCGCCCGATGGATCCGCGCCTTGACGGTGCCCAGGGGAATGCCGAGCGAGGTCGCGATCTCCTCGTAGGACAACTGCTCCTGGTGCCGCAGGATGAGGATGACTCGGTAATGCTCCGGCAATCGATCGACGGCGGCGCGAATCGCCTCGCGCAGCTCGCTGTCCTCCGATACCTGGTCCGGCTGGCGCTGCGGATCCGAGAGCTCCCGGAACACCACACCCTCCTCGCCTTCGAGGGGATCGTCGATGGACAACAAACGCATGCGCTGCTTCCGAATGTGATCGATGCAGAGATTGGAGGTGATCTTGAACAACCAGCTGGAGAAAGCATAGACCGGGTCGTAACGATCCAAGGCCGCGAATGTCTTCACGAAGGCTTCCTGTGCCAGATCCCGCGCCTCCTCTGGATTGCGCACCATCTTCCGGCACAGGTTGTACACCGAGTTCTGGTACTTGCGAACGAGTTGCCCATACGCGATCTGGTCGCCGCCCTTGCAGCGTTCGACCAGCAGCAGGTCTTCCTTCTTCACGACGTGCAGCCCTTTCGAGCTCCGCGGCCGTCTCGCGCCACGAGAGCTTCATGCGCACCGGCGACGCACTCGAGGCGGGGCAGCAATCGCAGCCATCCCCGAAGGCGTTGAACACATGTCGTGAGATGCAAGAAAGCGGTCGAGGCGGAAGGCCGCACTCGTCACGATCCGAGCGGGTGCGGCGGTCCCCCTCGACCACCACAAGCGCTTCGACCGTGACCCCGGGCTGTGGGGCTGGGAAGCACGCGAGCAAACTTCAAGTTACCGCATGCTGCGCCGGCGTGCAAGCTCCAAGTGCTCCGCTCTCGAGCCGCCCCGGACTGGCGTGATCCGGGCCCGGGCCCGAGCCACCTTGCCGGGTCGCGGGACCAGGGCGACCGCCGCAGCCGGCGAAGTGGATTCGTCCTTCTGGGCTTTCGGCAGGATCGTCGCCGTGACCAACCGCAACAGCGATCCCCGTAGGCGTGAACGCATCCATTTCCCCGCCCAACCGCCCCGGCGGGTCCACATCGGCTTGAAGGCGAAGCGGAGCAAGAGACCGCCGAGGACGGCGCCCCCGATCAGCCATGGCATGGGGTGGGAGCGAATGCTCGCTTTCAGCGGTTCCAGCCCCAAAAGCTCCCGGGTCGTGGTCTGGAGCTCCCGTCGCTGGGTGCGGATCGCGGCTACGAGTTCGTCTTGTCGTCGCGCCATGCGAACAGCTCACCCACCATGGCGCGTGTCTGCGGCAGGAAGACCGACTTCACGCCGCGCAACAAGCGCAACCCCAGTCGCCCAACGAGCGCTCCCAGGAGAATGAATGCCAGTCCGGTCACCACGGCGGCGAGGACGTCGGAAAGGAACGAACGCAGCCCGAGGAAGAGCGCGACTTCGAGAGCGAAGATCGCCAGGCCGCAAAAGAACAGGCTCGCGCCAACGGCGACTGCTCCCAGCACCAGTCGGATCGAACCGTGGCGCAGCTCCGTGCGAGCCAAGTCGACGTGCAGCTGCGCGAAATCGCGTACCTGCTCGCCGAGGGAGGAAGTCGATTCGGTGCGAGCCTGTTCTTCGGTCTGCGGGGTCATGAACGCTCCAGTGACAAGCATCCATCGGCGCCCACGGTCCGCCACCCGCAGTGCTTTCGACGTGTGCTCAGCGCCGGCGACGCAGAGCAGCGATGCTCAGAATCGCGCCAGCCGCAAAAGCGATACCCACCGCCTTCAACGGGTGCGCCTGAATCTGCCGCTCGACTCCGATGCGCGCATTGTGCGCTTTGACCGCAGTCGCTTTCTGTGCCGCGGCGAACTTCTGCTTCGCAGTTTCGCCGGCGTGCGTCAGCTTCTGCTTCACCGATTCGTGGCTCGTATCCTCCCATGAACCGTGCATCCGCGCTGAAGCGGATTGACCACCGGCCCCCTGATGCTCTCCAGTCTCCATGGAATCGCTCCTCCGCGTTGGATTGAAGCGGCTTGCTTCAGGGCACACCACACCCACATTTGCATATGCAGGCCGGGACGCCACATAGAGTCCCGCTCTGCCGTGCGCACCCTACCATACGCGTTCCAGGCGGGCGAATGTTTTCAATTGCAACTTGCATGCACCCGGGACCTTTCCGGGCTCGGCCTTCCACCCCTGCGATCCGATTCCCCCGGCGATGCGAAACCCGGCCCCCTCTCTTGACCCCCTCCGGGAGCCATCCTTAGACTGAGCCGGCTTCCGGTCCACTTCTCTGCAGCGGCCATTTCGAGGGAGCGCCGATGAGCACCATCGAGTTCGTGCACGCGCGCGAGATCCTGGATTCGCGCGGCTTTCCGACCCTTGAGGTCGAAGTTCTGACCACCGACGGGGCCCGCGGCCGGGCAGCCGTCCCCTCCGGCGCCTCGACTGGCGAGCACGAAGCCGTCGAGCTGCGCGACGGCGATCCCGCCCGGTATCTCGGCAAGGGCGTGCTCAAAGCGGTGGCCAACGTCAACGACGAGCTGGCGCCGGAGATCGTCGATCTCGAGGTCTCGGATCAGGTGGCCATCGATCTGCGCCTGGTCGAGGTCGACGGCAGCCCCAACAAGGGCCGGCTCGGGGCGAACGCGATTCTCGGTGTGTCGCTCGCGGTCGCCAAGGCCGCCGCCGCCGAAGCCGGGCTGTCGCTCTACGGCTACATCGGCGGCACGAACGCGCGCACGCTCCCCGTACCGATGATGAACGTCGTGAACGGCGGCAGGCACGCCGACAACAACCTCGACGTGCAGGAATTCATGATCGTGCCGGTCGGAGCTTCCGACTTCTCGCAGGCGCTGCGTTGGGGTGCCGAAACCTTCCACCATCTGAAGAAAGTGCTGCTCGAGAAAGGTCTCACCACATCGGTCGGCGACGAGGGCGGCTTTGCACCGAACTTGCGCGGCAACGCCGAAGCCATCGAGATCATCCTGCAGGCGATCGAGCGCGCCGGCTACCGCGCCGGTGAGGACATCGCCTTGGCGCTCGACGCCGCAGCCAGCGAGTTCTACGCCGGTGGCGCCTACAAGCTCAAGGCCGAGGGCGCGAAGGGTTTCGACGCCGACGCCATGGTGGCCTTCTGGGATGACCTGTGCGGCAAGTACCCGATCGTGTCGCTCGAGGACGGCATGGCCGAGAACGACTGGGACGGCTGGAGCAAGCTGACCGCGGCGCTCGGCGAGCGCATCCAGCTCGTCGGCGACGATCTCTTCGTCACCAACATCGAACGCGTGCGGCGCGGCATCGCGAGCGGCATCGCCAACTCGCTGCTGGTGAAGCTGAACCAGATCGGGACGCTGTCCGAAACTCTCGATTCCATCGAAACCGCCCGCAGCGCCGGCTACACCAACGTCATCTCGCATCGCTCCGGAGAAACCGAAGACACCACCATCTCCCACTTGGCAGTCGCGACCAACGCCGGGCAGATCAAGACCGGCTCGCTGTCGCGCACCGATCGCTGCGCCAAGTACAACGAGCTGCTCCGCATCGAAGAGGAGCTGGCGGAGGCCGCGCGCTACCCCGGCCGGGCAGCGCTTGCGCGTGGCGGCGCCGGACGCTAGGCCCGCCTGGAAACCCCGTCTCCTTGCTCTCCAGGCCGGGCGCGGAAATCGCTCGCGTTGACAGCCCCATGCCGCGCTTCTTAAGTTCGTCGTGGTCTCGGGGCGTGTGGTGAGGGGACGTGGATGGCCGCAGCGGATGACTTCGATTTCGAGCGCGAACCCGTCGATCCAATGACTTGGGCGCCGCCGCGTTTCCTGCGCCGGCATGCGACACGCAGCGCCCGGCGACGCCGGCTGCGGCGGCTGGGCGTGGCTGCCGGCGTGGGAGTGCTCGGCTTCGGCTTCCTCTTCGCCGACGGCGGGCTCGCCTCCATCCTCTTGCGGCGCTACCGCATCCACCGCCTCGAACAACAAGTGGTCGCTCTCGAAGCCCGGCGCGAGTGGCTGCAGGAAGAAGCAGCGCGACGCAAGAAGGATCGTGCCACGATCGAGCGCTTGGCGCGCGAGGAGTACGGCATGATCTACCCTGGCGAAAAACTGCTGCGCATCGTCGAGGTGAGCGAGAAGGAAGCCCGGCGGGTGGAGAAGCAACGCCAGAAGCAGGAGAAGGAGCTGGCTGCCGCGGCGCTCGAAGCCGAGCGTCTACGCGACAAACCCAGCAAGGCCGACCGCCAGGTCGCGCGCCGCGGATCGAACCGCTGAAGAATCAGCCGGGAAGATTGAACCACCACTCCCAGATCAGCTTGCGCAGAGTGGGGAGATCGGGAGCTTCGAGCTCGCGCGCATGGCTGCCTGCCCAGCCCTGTGGGATGGCAATGTACCGATCGTCGCTATCGCGTACGATCTCGAACCCGAGGTAGATGTCGAGCGGCTTCTGACGTGTCGTGGAATTGCCAGAGTCGAATCGCACGGTGGTGTCCCCCCACTCGCAGCGAGTATCGGATTCTCGCCTGCTCCTCTGGTAACATCCCCCGAAAGAAAAGATTCCGCAAGTCGGCGCGGCGGAAATCCGAATCTCTCGACGAACCTTGCGAACGCGCACGGCCGGCGCCACGACCGTCGCGAGCTTGGGCAATCTACGGTGCCCGACGCCATCGATCAAGCGCTGAGTTGCGGTGTTTTTCCGTGCGCGCCGCAGCCTGTCGAATGAGGCAAACCGAGATTCCACAAGCGCTCCCGTGCTCCCAAGCGTCTGTGGGAGCCCGCTCCATGACCTCTACGAGCTTTTCCCGGTTGGTGGATGCACCCGACTGCAGGAAATGCGGGGCGACGCCCTCGCGCGGACGGTGGCCGGGCGGCTTGACACCCTCCAACCCTCTCCCTATCGTGGGCCCCGATCTTGATGCGGGGTGGAGCAGCTGGTAGCTCGTTGGGCTCATAACCCAAAGGTCGCAGGTTCGAATCCTGCCCCCGCTACCACTTCTTGGATCACGGGCCCCGGAAGCCGGCAGGCGATCTCGACCTCCCGACCTTCCGGGGCCTTCGGCTTTACCTGCCGCAAGCTGCCTCGGTGATGCGGCCGGCCGGTTCAACGGCCCGTTGATACAGCCACAGTCCACACGGTCGTCTCACGTATCACCACCTGCAGTTCGCATTCCCCACAGACCGTTCCGGTTGCAGCTTTACTCGCGTGGTGTCCCATTGCGTCACCATGACGCGAACCGTATCGCGTGTATAACAGATGAAAGACGCCCTAACGTCATAGGAACCTAAAGGGAGATTGTCAAACACGAATTCGCCGTTCCCCCGCGTGTTAATCCGCTTGGCGCCATTCCACAGGAGTATGTTGTCTGTCTTTATGGGCAGCGACAAATCGGACGGAACGATACTTACTACAGCGAAACCTAACGGCTTCGATGTAAGGCTATCCAGCACCGTTCCGACTATGGCTCCAGTTCGACCCACAGAATTGGATGGGAGCAACTTGGACGGCGACGTTGCTCCGGCTTGCTCCCGCTCAAGACCACCAACGGCCTTGGAATCTGTCGGCAGCGGCCAATCGAACGAAGTGGAATGCCTTAGCACGTGTCGTCTTGCTACCACGTCCTCACGCCACTCGAAAGTTACTGCCGCATGGTATATGCCCGGCGACATCGGCACCGGAACACCGTCCGAAGTGTAGAGGGTATCTAGGATTGTGAAGCCCGCTTCAAGGAAGCCGTCCGGCGGTAGAGAGAAGAGTGTCTCCGGACATGACTGGGGACGTTTCGTCGGATTCTGATGAAGCAATTCCATGACCTCCTGTGAGGTGAAAATGGCAAACATTCCGTTCTGGTAATTGCAGCTGTTCCAAACTGCTACCTTACGCGTGGTGTTGTTTGACGCAACAGCTCTTAGCTCAGGCTGCCCGGCTAAGTTGCGTGATACGAAAAGGCTCAGCCCGACTCCCTTGCTGACTTGCGATGGAGCCAAAGAATCCCCAGGAGTGCCCGCTGTCAGCATGATCAACATGAAAGTAGCGCTTGCAGAGATTCTCACCACGTCATCCTTGCGTCTTTGCAGGATTTGTAGAACGGATAGCCACTCAGCCGCGGCGCCGCAAAGATTCGCGCGCACGCATCCGCTCACAATCTAACGCCATGGTCCTGCCGCCGCCAGCTGGAATGGCCAGTTCGCCGGTGACGATTTCACCGAATCATGACTTTTAGGGCACTCAATATGCCGGTTGTCTCTGCAACGGAGGCAGGTCCGTTTATCCGAGACTGGATCACGGTCGCGCAGCAGGAGTCCGAGTCACAGGCCCAAAGCCCGCTTGAGGAGCGCGACCTGGCCAGCGTGATATAGATTGTGCTGCGTCACCCCTATGAATTGAGTGTACGCCGTGTACCGAACCTCGGCCACCAATGGCACATCCAGTCGGTCTGCAGAGAAACCTCGCACGGCTCGCCTCAATTCCTCGTTCAACCCGTGAAGCGCTCGCACGGTTTCTCGCCAACTGTCCGCGGTCGTCGAGGCAACCACCGGCCAGTCCTCCTCTGGAGTGAGCTGCCTGCCGTCGCCCTGGAGCCGCCTCAACACGAGGCCATAGGTCCCGCCGAGATGAAGCACCACTTCCCACACGCTGTGGGCTGACCCGATGGGGTGAGCGCACGCAGCTTCTGCCCCGACGCCATCGAGCACCTGAAGAACTGCAGGTCCGTGCCACGCATCGCCCTCGAACGACAAGCGCAATTGCTCGTCGATTCGGTCTAGCTCCGTCGCCACGGCCAGCTCCATTCGTTGTCGGTCTAGCGCCCGGCCGGTTTCGAGGCCGCTCATGGTACAAACCGGCAGTCATGAGCCACCTGATTGGCCAGGAGCCGGGTGTGAGGCAGCTCACAGATGACGGCTCGCGACGGCGATCAGATCAGCGGTTGTGCGCGCATTGCTGAACTGTGCCCAGAGATCCGCCACGGATGTCTTCAAGTGCGCGCAGAACTCGTTATCGCTGTGCAGCACCTCGCCGATTCGGGACAGCACTTCGCTCACGTTGGCTTCTGCACGGGGCCCAAAATGGAGTTCCACAGCGACGCGCCGCCACGGCAGAACGCGGTCCACCAGTGAAGGACGGTCCTTCAGCTTCGCTTCGACAACGGGCCATGCACCGCCCGCGGCGTCGTACCACCACGTCTCGGACAAACAACCGCTCTGGAACGCCTGCAGCGTCGTGGCACAGTCTCGAGGCGCGCGGGTTTCCACCCAAATCGACTGCCCAGGTCTGACTACGAGAAACGGCGGCTGCAAGTTCTGCATCGTGCCATCCCTGACGTTCGCGCTCACCCGGGCCAAAGGAAATCATGCATTAGGCGCCACTTGCAGTACCAGTCGGGCGTCGACGAGCATAACTGACCGTGAGCGCCTCCCACACATGTCCGTCTGGTTGGTTCCAGTACACGATGCGTCCGCCGTGTTCGGTGTTGATTTGCATGTCTACTGGACCATGCGGTGTGCTTCGGTACTCGATGCCCATCGCCTGCAGGCGCGCAACCAGTGCCTCGAACTCGACTTCACTCATGCGGAAGCAGTAGTGCTGAATCGGGAAAGCGCCAACAGCCTGATCCATGTCGAGCGTCAGCCCTTCATTGACGTAGACCGGGGAGAAAGGACCGATGCCGGTCTCCGCCCACGGCACTCCAAGAATGCGTGCAAGCAGCTCCGCCGCTGCTTTTCGATCTCGGGACGGCACGATCGTGTGGTCGAGTTGAACGCTCATCCTCGAGTGCCTCCTTCTCCAACGCCGGTTCATGCGCGTCAAGCGACTTCCACATCTCGCGCATCGATCGTCGGGCTAATCCCGATAGAATCTCTTTACGGAGCCCCAGTCCACTGCTCCCACCGCTGTCGGTGGGTCGATCACGAGATCGAACAGAAACTGGCAGTACTGAGGACCATATCCCGCCCACGATGTCCAGTCGGTCGAGAAGGATCCATTCGCCACAGGGGGAAACGGTGACAAGCCTACCCAAAAACTATTCCAAATGAACTCCTGATCCGAGCCGATCGCAAAGAAGTACTCCTGCCCCTCGACCACCGACCGTGGAACATCGAATTGCAACACGTTCAGCCCCGGGAAGAGTCGGACGGCTTGCGCATCGCCGGGAGGCCCGATGGGCACTCCGTCCCGCAGGACCAGCTGTGCGAGTTGTCCCTCTGCCGCCACGACGGAAGTCGACGCGATGTCGATGGTAATCGACACGACGCGTCCGGAGGAACAAGCGAAGAAGAACTCACCATCCCAAAAGGAAGGGACACAATGAACAACGCACGACCCAGACCCGCCAAATCCAGTCCCACAGTGAGTGCTTGCCGCACACGGCGACGCGACAACAACCTGAGCGATGATCATCCATCCCCACGCCACGCGCCTCAGGAGTCCCATGGATCCTCCCATCCAATCTGCAGCCGGCCTTCCTCACGAGCGTTCGCTGTGGCACACGATTTCATACTTGATGCCGTCGTGATCTTTGAAGAACAACGCGTAGTAACCGCTCGGAGTGTACTCCGGGTATTCCCTTGGTTCCGCGACGATGATTGCGCCGATCTCCCCGAGCTCGCGATGCAGTCTGTCGACTTCCGCGCGCGAGCCCACGCGGAACGCCAGGTGATGCAGTGAGCCCGGGCGGCGACGATGGACCTTTTCGTGCTGCAGACTCGGTCGAGGGGATGTGGTCGCAAATGCCAACCTTGGATGTTTGTACTCGACGACGTGAAACTCGTGTTCTGGGAACTCGGCACTGCCTCTCTCGAGCGGACTGAACCCCAGTAGGGGCATCAACCGATCATAGAACGCCACGGCCGTCGCCAGATCGCGTACTGTGATCTGCAGGTGGTCTATCACCGGATCCATTCGATCTCCCCCCGATCCCGCCGTATTCGAGACGAGTTGGCGAACCGCCTTTTTGGACGTGGGCCCTCACCAAAGCGTTTTCTGAGCCATGCATTGAATCTCCGACGCATGGCTCTTGCACCAGGAGGCGTAGACCGACTGTCCCCACTCCTTCACGCGTGTGAGGTGGTCTTGATCATCGACTGCACCCGCAACGTGACTCACATTCACCGCACCGGTGAAGTCCGGTGGTCGCAGCCAGACCAGTTCAGGACCAAATTCGACGAATCGCTCGATTTGACGACGCGTCTGTTCGCCGTCGAATCCCTTTTCAAGATAGAAGTACAGTGCGACGAGATGCCCCCATGTCGACTGAATCGACTTTCGCGAAGGTCGACCAGGATGCTGTGCAGCGTAGGTGTCTACCGTCAGACGATGGACATCATGAAGCGCCTTGTAGTTCTGGTACTCGACCGCCAGCACCTTCGAGTAGGTCGCCCAACATCCAGGGGTCGACTCCATGTACTCGTGAACAGGGCCCTCTCCCAGGTCGAAGTCACCCTTGCACCACATGCACTGCATGTCGCCTCGCAGTCTCTGATCACCGGCACCGATGCCGCGATTCCCAACGCGCGCGATTGTCTGGCGACCGTATCGCCGCTTCGCGGCGGGTGCAAGCGCAGGGACTGGCGCCCGGCGCAAGCGGGGCGGCAAGCGCGATTGCCTCCCTCTCGAAGCGCCGTGCGGGCGGATCTGATCCATAGTATGACTTGACAGGCATATGAACTTATGAGTATATATGCGACGTGGAATCATCGTTCGCCATCATCGCGGAGCCGAACCGCAGGGCCATCCTCAGCCTGTTGGCCTCGTCGGAGCGATCCGTTGGCGAGATCGAGCATCGGCTGCGGATGCCTCAAACTTCGGTGTCCAAGCACCTCCGTGTGCTGCGCGAGGCCGGCTTCGTGGAGTCGCGCGTCGAAGCCCAGCGGCGCGTCTATCGGATCCGGCCCGAGCCGCTCATGGAGGTCGACGCCTGGCTCTCTCCTTTTCGGCGCTTCTGGATGACCCACGTCGACGCGCTAGAACGCCACCTCGATCGGATGGGGCAGGCACCCAAGAAAGGAAAGAAACGATGAGCAACCG
>Ga0075418_10000705_pt1 | contig 36299 bp, 32 predicted proteins | sample SoiMetdeltSBSDD2_FD_81776 | JGI IMG/M metagenome (GOLD analysis project Ga0075418, IMG submission 81776) | Bulk soil microbial communities from a Populus tree surrounding site in Tennessee, USA - Soil MetaG P. deltoides SBSDD2 | ecosystem: Environmental > Terrestrial > Soil > Tree plantation... | reverse complement strand
TGATCGAGGAGAGCCAGCAGCGTGGGCACATCGACAGGTTTATTGAAGTACTGATCGAAATTGTCTTTGGCATCCGTCTGATCGCGGCGCTTGAAGCCTGAGATGGCGATCAGCGGGACACCTTTCGTGTTCGTCTGCTGCTTCAGCTTGGCAGCCAGCTCGTATCCGTCCATGCCGGGCAGGCCGATGTCGATCAGGAAGGCATCCGGGGCGACGCTCGACAAATCAGCCAGAGCGGAAGGTCCGTCTGCGAACACATGCACCGAGTGCCCCGCCTGTTCCAGCGCGGCCTGCAGCGCCGTGGCCACGCTGGGATTGTCTTCCACGATCACGACGGATCGCGGCCGCCGCGGCACGCGCACGGGCCTCGGTTCAGAAGCCGCGCGTTGAACTGACGGGGGTGCCACGAACGGCAGCCGCACCGTGAATTCGCTGCCGAGACCCGCCCCGCCGCTCTCGACCGAGATCGTTCCCCCGTGCAGCTCCGTCAGCTGTTTCACGAGCGCCAGCCCGAGGCCGATGCTCGCCTCCCCGTAGCCGAAATCTGTCGTGGGTCCCTCGGAGAACGGTTCAAAGATTTTCTCTTGATGCTCGGGCAAGATGCCCTGGCCGTTGTCCTTGCAGCGGATCACCACGGTCGACGCTTCCGTGGCGCCGGACAGTTCGATTCTGGCGCCTCGGGGTGAGTACTTCGACGCGTTGGTGAGCAGGTTTCCCACGATCTGATCCAGCCGCGTGCCGTCGGCGACGAACCGCACCGAGTCGGACGGCAGATGGAGAAGTAGTTCCTGGTTGCGAGTGGCGACAGTCGATTGCACAGCGGCCGCGGCCCGATGCAGGCAGTCCGCAAGATCGAGCGGATCCAGCTTCAATTCGATGCGGCCATGCGTGATGCGTTCGAGTTCGAGCAGATCGTCCACTAACCGCCGCATGATCATCGCTTGCCTGCTGATGATTTCTTCCAACCTGGCCCGCTGCGCCGGCACGTCGCTGCGGGAGAGCACGTGAATGGCCGTCAGGATCGCGGCCAACGGGTTCCTCAACTCATGGCCCATGAACGCCAGAAACTCGTCCTTCCGCCGACCTTGCTCTGCGCGTTCCTGTTCGAGGCGTTTCCGCTCACTCTCGACCTGCTTGCGTGCGGTGATGTCGCTGTTGATTTCGAGGATGCGGAAGCTATCCCCTGCGGCGCCGTGTTCTATCGCCCAGCGGCTGTCAACGGTGACGCGCCGGCCGTCGCGGCACGAGTGGACGAGTTCGCCCTCCCAGTGACCCGTGCTCTTCACGATGTCGATGATTCGTTCGAGCGGCTCAGGGAATTCTGTCTGCAGCAGCACATGCGACACTTTGCCAATCGCCTCCTCCTTGCTCCAGCCATAACCGCGCGCCGCCCCTTCATTCCAGTAAGTAATGCGGCTGTTGCCGTCACAGACGACGATGGAGTTGGTTGCGAGGTCCAGCAGGGCGGCCTGACGCGTCAGCTCGGCCTCTGCCTGCGCGTGCCCGATGATGTCCGCGGCCTCCCGCGCGAGCAGGTCGAGCATCTGGAGCGTGTGCTCATCGAGGCGGCACGGCGTCTTGTAGTGCGTCGAGATCATCCCGATGGGTTTTCCCAGCCGGGAGGTGAGAGGCGTGGATTGAACGGCTCGCACGCCAGCCCGGCGTTGCGCGTCCAGGTCGGCGGCACTGAAGATCGGACTCTGCTCCACGTCCTCGACGACAAGGCGTCTTCCCAGCCCCAACGCGGTCCCGCATGTCCCGTGTCCCTTCGGGACGTTCTGCCAGTAAGCGAGCCACCACTCCGGGAACCCGCGCTGCGCCGCAATGCGCAGGTTCGACGACTCCACGTCCAGAAGCTCGAGGTTCCCGAAGTCCGCGTGAGCAATGACGATGGCCGCTTCGACAATCGCTCCGAGTACTTCATTCATGTCGGCCTTGTCGAGGCGTAGTACCGCGAGCTCGTGAAGCCTGCGCTGGATTTCTTCAGCTTCTTTGTGTTGGGTGATGTCGCGGACGACGGCCTGAATTCGGCCGTCTGGAAGTTGCCGGCCCACAACCTCGCCGCTGAAGAGCGACCCGTCCTTGCGTCTAAAGCGCCAGTCCTGGCGGATGATCTGCCCGTCGGCGAGACGCCGGAGCACGTCGCACGCCTCCGCATGGTCTTCGGCGGCGAGCACGTCCTCAGGTCCGAGGGTTTTCAGCTCCTCCAGCGTGTACCCCAGTAGTTTGCACCCGGCCATGTTCGCGTCGGTGGGTCGTCCCGATGCATCGGTGATAAACACGGCATCCACGACCTGCTCCGCAAGTCCACGGTAGCGGTCTTCGCTGGCGCGCAACGCCTGACTTTCACGCAGGGCCCGTTCGGCGGTCTCGCGCGCGGCACGCAGCGCCTGCATCGTCTGACGGCGTCTCAACGCATTCCAGAGAATGTCGCCGACGGCCCTCAGCTCGTTCACCAGATCCTCGGTCCACAACACACGACGATGAACCGTGACGAACGAGATGGCTCCGGCAATCTCGCCGGCCACCCTGAGCGGAATCGATGCCGCGGACAAGACGCCTCGCTGACGGAAATACTCCTTTTCTGACGCTGCTTCTTCGGGCAGATCGTTCACCTCCGACATCAGAGACACTTCGCCGCGCAAGACCTGGCCCACCCACCACGGTTGAGCGAACCGAGCGGCCGGTCCCGATACCTCTGGTGCACTCCACGAGTAAGTCACGGCGAGCTCCGTGCGATCGCGAGACAGTTCCAATAGCGTCACGCGGTCCATCTCGAGAAATTCGCCGACGTGCGCGAGCCCGCTCGCCATGTTCGTGTCGACCTCTTCATCGGTCAGGCCGATGAACCTTTTGGAGAGGTCGAAAAGGAATTTCTCGAACGTCAGCCGACGCAGGAGAGCCTTCTCGGCTAGCCGCCGCGCGGTGATGTCCTGAACGATCCCTGAGATCCCGACGATCCTGCCTGTGGAATCCCTGATCGGAGACAGCGTCAATGAGACATCGATGCGCCTTCCAGTCTTGGTGACCCGAACGGTCTCGTAGTGGTCAACGTGTTCACCCTTCTGCAGACGGTCGATGAGACGCTGCTGCTCGTCCCGCAACTCAGGTGAGGTCAGTGCGGCGACGGACTTTCCCAGCACTTCACCTTGCGCGAAGCCATAGATTCGTTCGGCGCCGGGGTTCCAACTCAGGATCGTTCCGTCGAGGTCAGCCGAAATGATTCCGTCGTTTGACGACTGCACGATGGCTGCAAGCAGTCCAGGACCTTCGAGGCCGACTCGCTCATCTGCGATGAGTCGATTTGGAGGATTTGTCCGCGTGGTCACGTCAGCCCCCACGGCGCTCGCCCCGACGGAGCTAGGTTCTTAATGCAAGTAACGTGTGAGGCGATCGTGCAGTTGGATCGCCGAGAAGGACGCTGAGGAGCTGTTCAGCGGCCACGACAGATCGTCACGAGCCTCGGCCTTTTGCCGACGAATCGCGACTGATCGCTGCTCGGCTTATCGATTCAGGCGATGGCTCTTGAAGAACTGCCACATCACGACGGTCGTGTCGACTTCCTTCCTCGTCCACGCGTGGCCCAGCCCGTCGATACGTATGATGCGGACCTCGCTGCCGTCCGCGCATCCTTCATAGCGCACGGTAGACAGCGGCCCAGGCGGGTCGTCGAGCATTGCGTCCCCCTTGCACGAGTCGTGGCGTGCCCACCCTGCGAGCGCGTCGGGAACGCTCTCCAGCCACTCGTCGCCCCGGTCCGGCACGTGGCCGTTGTAGGTGTTCTGCGGGTCGGCCAGGCCGTGAAACGTCAGCACCGGAACCGCGCGGCTATTGCAGCCCGCGTCCGGAAGTCGAAGCCCGGAGACCGGCGCAATTGCCGCGAGGCGCGAGCCGAGCTTGCACCCGAGCAACGACGTCATTCGCGCACCGCCAGAGAATCCGGTGGCATAGACGCGCGCCAGATCCGTGCACACCTGCGCAGCGACGTGATCGATTACGTCGCTGACATACGCGACATCGTCGGGCCGGCCGTTTTGAATGGGAACATTCCAGCGGGCGTCCACGGCGTCCAGCGTCGCGACGATGAATTGCTCGCCGCTGGCACTCACCATCTCGAGGCCGCTGTTTCTGGCTTGACCCGAAGACGATCCGCCGCTGCCGTGAAGATCCAGCACCAACGGCAGGCGCTGATGTCCGTCATATCCTGGTGGGACGAACAGTCGATATGTGCGCGGCCGCTGCCGGGACATCAGCTGCTGCGTCGCCACACCGGGCATGTGAGGAAGATCACAGGAACCGGGCGCCGCCGCCCGGTCCTGCGCATCCGCGAGCGCCGCGCTGAACAGCAGGAACGACGTGGTGATGAACAGCAGGCGCATCTTCCTCTCCTTGATCAGCGCTTGGCTGACGGCGAGAAAGTAACACAGACTATCGGCGTTTTGCGGCTTCGTAGATGCTCGCCGAACCGCCGCCGATGGCCGCGCCAATGAGCGCGCCCTTCTTGCCTTTGATCGCTCCTCCGACCCCGGCGCCGGTCGCGGCCGAGCCGGCGATCATCAGCGCGGACTTCGTCTTCGAACGCTGCGGCGTTCGTTCGACCTCTCTCACGGTCGAACGCTGCGCCACGGAACGCGTGCTCGCGGGTCGCACCCCGCTTGCACGTGCGCCGTCGCAGCGAGCGACGACCTGCGTTCCGCCGTTAATCTGGCGATGTTCCATCACTGCACGCTGTCCGGCCGCGCATTCGACGACTACCGAAGGCTGATCGTTGTTCACGTAACCGTAGCTCTGAGACGCGAAGGCGACTGGTGCGAACACGATCGTTCCCATAGCGACGGACGCAGCGGCGATTGTCTTCATGCGGTTCCCGATCATGGCATCTGCTCCTCGGCGCGAGCGGCGCACGAGCGACTCGCGCATCCGGGCAAACGCGGCATCAGCATGAACCGGCGTCAAGGAAGGTGCCACCATGAAACCCCGCGCACAAACTGCTGCGCATTCATGCGTGGTGGTACGGATGAGCACTCGGGGAGACAGGAGTTCGTACTTTTAGGCGTCCAGGCAAACCTCACGGCCTCGAAGGGGCGAAGTAGCCCTTCCGAGCGCGAATGTGCAGATCCTTGGCATCGGTCCGCGTGATTTTGACGTCGACTTTGCGCCACGTGCCGTCGGCCTTTTCATTGGTGGACAGATAGCCGAGCGTGTATTGCGCTCGGACCTCGCCAAGCACCTGCTCGTAGATGCGATCGAGATCCTTGACGCTGCTCGGGAAGAATGCTGTCCCTCCGGTCGCTTCCGCAATCTCCGCGAGCAACGCTCGCTGAATGAGTTGCGCCCTCTGCGGCTGTTTCTCGAGCGCTCCGATCGCGTACACCGTGACGTCTGACGCCTTCAGCAGCTTCATCAGGGAGCCGAGGCCCAGGCTGCTCGACGTATCGCCGCCGTCGGTATACAGCACCATGACCTTACGGCCGTCCTGCTCACTCGCGCCGTCGAGATAGACGCCGATCGCATCGAACAGCGCCGTCTCCCCGCCGGCCGTCAAGCTGCGGACACGGCTGGCGAGACGCGGGAAGTCGCTTTGAGCGTAACGGCCGCCTCTCACCTGGCTCGAAAAGTCGATGAACGTCATATCGACGGCCTCTGGCAGCGACGTCAGGAATTTGAGAACTGCTTTCTGCGTGAATCCGAGATCGAGCTCCTGGCTCGCACTGACGTCGAGCAGCACTCCGACGTGCAGCGGGGGTCCGGGCTCCGCTCCTGAGGCAAACGCGAAGATCGGCTGTGCCTTGCCGTCCTCGTAGACGGCGAAATCATTGACGGTGAGATTGGTGACGAGCCGCTGTTTTTTCCCCGCGACCGTGACGCCGACATTCACCAGATCGACGGACCCGCGGAACAGTGTGGGATCCCGGGGTTCACGTTGCGCAGCGCCGACAACGACCGCCACCGTGATCGCGATGGTGGTTGCGAGAACAGTGGACAAGATCTTTTGATGCACGTTCGTACCCGTCGCCGCATCGTGCATCGGGCATGCCGCGAGCTGATGCAGGGTGCATCCGCTCTGCGAGTGTCTAGTGCGTGCAGAAATCGTTGATGGCAGTCAACCTGCGATCGCAGAGGGTCACCATATGTCGTGACCGCCCTGATGACGCACGCTGCGTACAGACGTCACCACCAGACCACGCTCGGCAGGATTCGTGAACGTTCGTTTCAACGAAAACCCGCCTGTTAATCACGCGACGCATTGGCACGTAGTTGTCGCTCTCTCTATGGCGTGGAGGTACTGCAATGAACATCTCAAGAATGCTGGTGGCGGTAAGCTGTGCAGCCCTGTTGCTCGGCGGCGCGCCGGCGGCCTTCGCGCAGCGCGGGGGCGGTGGACACGGCGGTGGCGGCGGTGGTTTCCACGGCGGCGGCGGCGGTTTCCACGGCGGCGGAATGTCGATGATGGGCCACGGAGGAGGCTTCCGAGGGATGAGTCCGGGCCCGGTTATCGGCACCCGCGGATTTAACGGCGCGCATATCCAGCCGTTCGTCCATGGTGGGAACGCTCCGTTCATACGTGGCGGCTTCGTGCACGGCGGCAACTTCGTCCAGCGCGGAGCCTTTGTACCTGGCCGTGGGTTTGTCGGACCAGTGCACTTCTTTCACCCGTACTACACGTTCCACCCTCGCGTGAGCCTGGGATTCGGTCTGTGGGCGGGTTACCCGTTCGCGTATCCGTACGCGTTCTACTATCCGTACTCTTCGTATTCGTACTATCCGTATTCGTACGATCAGTCGTACGATCAGTATTCGTACGATCCGTATACCAACGTGCAGCCCACTCAAACGAGCATGGGCGGTATCAGCTTCGACATCACGCCGGGTGATGCGGAGTTGTTCGTCGACAACGTGCGCGTCGGAACCGTCGGCGAGTTTACGCCGACGACGCAACCACTCGGCCTCGAAGCCGGACACCATCACATCGAGATTCGCGCTGCCGGATACCAGACGACGAGTTTTGATGTGGATATCGTCGCCGGCCAGGTGATCCCCTATCAGGGTTCACTGGAGCGGTAGACGCGGGCGAACGGTCAGCCAGCCGAATCTCGCATCACTCGGGATCGGAGGCTGGCCCGCCAACTTTGAGCGGTCGCTAATTCACCGCGAAACAGTAGAACAATCCGACGCCGCCCCAGCTGACGAGATCGCGCTGGCTGCAACCGGTCGTGGCGTGCGAGGAGTTCCACGACTGATTTCCATTGCCTATCCGATCGGAATGACCGACTTGCGCAGAGCCTGTACCGTTGCTCGTCCAGTTGTTGCACGTACGGTCCGCAGCGTCGGTAAACGCGCGGCCGTCGGGTTGCGAGCCGGTGAGGATGTCGTGACGGGTGGGGAGCGGATCGCCAATACCGTTGACGAGCTCGCCTTCTCGGTAATGGCGAACTCCTTCGTGAGGTTGCTGCCGCGCCGTGCTTCGTCCAGCGTATCTCCGTGTATTTCAGATTGGATGATCGGTCGCTGGAGCCGGCGTCCGAGGTAATCCGGAATTCTTTCCTTCGCGTTGTCCCAGGGACCTGTGCCGATACGGTCTCGCGCGTTGACCGCCGTCTGATCGGGGCGGGCCTGCGTGCTGAGATACGCGCGCCACGTCTTGCCGCCTGCGCCGACTCGGGCGGCCAGCATCTGACAGTGCGCGTCCGCACCCGCCAGGCCGCCAAGGTTCCCTCCGTCTCCGATGGGTTCGCTCGTGACGAAGAACGTCATGAGGCTCGAGGGAATGCGATCCGAAGTCGGCATTGGCACATTGCCCCGCCCCTGTCCTAGTGTCGTCACCGAAACCACAACCGAACCGATCGCCGTCAACAGAAAGAGGGTCTTCATGTCTCAATTGATCGCGAAGCAGTAGAACATGCCGACACCATGCGTCCTGTTCAACGCCGTCTGACTGCAGCCCGTCGTCCCATGCGAGGAATTCCACGAGCCGTTGCCGCCACCGTTTCGATCGGGAAATCCGATTTGCGCGTTGGGAAGGCCCGGACCGCCGTCGAGCCCGCCTTGCGCCTGTCCTGGAGCGGGATCGCTGTTGCTCGTCCAGTTGTTGCACGTGTGATCGATGCCTGGCGGGTATGCACGACCATCGAGCTGTGAGCCGGTCAGCATCTCGTGCCGATTGGTGTACGGCGTCGTCTTCGTGTATTCCCATTCGCTGTCGTGCGGCACCTGATAGTCGTTGAGACCCGGCACGATTTGCCCTTTTTCGGTGAGCCCCGTCCGCTTGTTCAGATTGTTGCCCAGTCGTGCGAGCTCGATGGTGTCGCCATGCAGGTGGGCGAGGTCGCGGGCGATCATCACGCCGTCGAAGTTGTACCAAGGACCGGTTCCGATCCGATCGCGCGCATTGACGGCCGACTGACCGGGCCGCGCCTGGGTGCTGAGATACGCGTGCCACGTCCGGTTCCCTGCGCCGACGGCGGTCGCGAGCTTCTGACAGTGCGCGTCCGCACCGGCCAAGCCACCAAGATTCCCGCCGTCACCAATGGGTTCGCTCGTGACGAAGAACGTCATCGGCGTGCCTCCCGGCATGCCGTGCTGGGCGATCGCAACGGTGGGCGCGAGCCCTGACAGCACCAGGGCGGTGGTGACTACGGAAACTGTTTTCATGCGCACGGTCATGGCATCTCCTCGTCACCGTTATCCTACGCTCGGTCTTTACGAACAGCTCGATTGTCGGTGACGTTTCCGGCGAGTAAGACTTCGCCCGCGGCTCGATCTCCGGCTTCAACTCGATCCAGTCGCCGCGCGCGGCGCTCGCTGCCTCGGGCAAAAGACGCGCACGATTAGCGTGCAGTGTCTTCAACCGCGGCGTCCGGTTGCACTTGTAGCAGCACGGTGGGCGGCACGGCGTTCTGCCCGATGAACGGCCGATCGTGCGCGGTAATCAACAGAATGCTCACGGCAATGGCCGTCGAAAAGAGTCCCAGTGCGACGGCGGCCGTCGTCCGGTTGTCGCTGTGCACCATCGCAATCGCGGTCAACGTGCAGATCGCCTGGAGTAACAGACTTATCCACTTGATCGGATTCACTGCTGACTGACTGATCAGGATCCGTTGCCGGCGGGCCTCGAGCGCCTGCCCGAGGGCTCCGATGATCGCCTGTTGCGCGGCCACCTGTCCGTCACCCTGCACAGGCAAGGTGAGCGTTGTTCGCATCGCTTCCGCCAGCGGCGTCGGGATCATCGTGATCGTCGCGCGGCGGCTGGCCATCGCCGGCCACTCCTCGCGTTGTGCGGCCTGGATGTGCTGACGGATCAGCCCACGCAGGCGGTCTGCCTGCCCAGGAAAGCCATCGGAGAGAATGACCACCGTTCTGAGCGCGCTGGCTTCCTGGTTGACGGCCGTGCGCGCCCGATCGAGATCGCCCCACACCTGCGCCGCGAGAAACGCGACGAGCAGCCCGAAGATGATGCCGAGCGGTGGCAGCAACCCTGGCGAGACCCCTTTGAGCGCGCGCGCGCGATCGCCGACAGCCAGCGCCAGGACAACTTGATGAATCACGGCGGCGATCAAGAAGGTGCTGCCAAAAATCAGGATCGCCATCCAGCCTAACGGCAGGGCATGTATCCAATCGCTCATGACGGTCCTCGTTAGATTTGCGATTTGCGATTTGCGATTTGTGATTGGCGCGATTTCCGATCTGAAAATCAGATATCACAAATCAGAAATCACAAATCGGATTGAGCGATGGAAGTTTACTCTGGCATCAGATTGTGGAATCGGCTCTGCGGGTGACTAGTGGACGGTGACTCGCTCCTCGCGAAGAACCGCACCGTCGGCGTCAACGACAGCGAAGCGCCAATCGCCGGCATCCACGCGGCGGCGGCTGTACGTGCGGTAGCCTGCGGAAGGATTTGCCTCGAGAGCGAGACTGACATCGTGCCGTAAGACCCCATTCTGGTACCAGAGGTGATGGACGAGACGGCTCGTTGGCGAAGCAATCCGCGTGTAGAAGTACAACCAGCCATCCGCTGCGGGATCCGGCGCCGGCGTGCATTCCCATCGACCACCGGCGGTTGACAGACTCTCGCAGAGCGATACCTCGATTACGCGCGCATCGCCTTTTGTCGAGGCGGGAACGGTTGTCGTTGATACGGGGTGTTCAGTCGAGAATGCCGGATGTCGGGTGACCGTCTCCGAGGACCGTCGTTGAGTGATCGTGCCGGTTGCCGACGGTTGCGCGGGAGCGCTCGCCTGAGACGGCATCGGTGACGCCTTCTCGAGCGGATCTCCGAGTTCCGACGCTCTCTGCTCCACCGCTTCCAGCTTCATTGGCGCACGTGGCCACAAAATCGCCAGCGCACCGATCAGCGCGACAACGATCGCGATTCCGGCAACGATAGCGGGCCGTACCGAGGAGGACCCTGGCGTCATCATGAACATGTTCGCGTCGTCAGCAGGCTCGCTGGTCTGAAGCCCGTCGGGCTGTCCCAGCGGAGCTTCGACATCAACAGGTGGGAATGCTGCCGTGTCGACGAGACCAAGTGCGCGGTGAAACTCGTTGAAGTTGTTGCGGCTGGTGATGACCAGCGGGTCGTCCGCATCCAGGCATGCGGACGCGATCGACAACGCCTGTCGATAGAATTTTCCCGCGTCCAGGAGGTTGTTCGCCCTTTCGCAAACCACACCGAGGTTGTTGAACGTGCTTGCCAGCTCCGGGTGCTGCGGACCGAGACGTTCGGCCTGCAGGCGTGCGACCTCCCGCAGGAGCGATTCGGCTAACGCGTAGTCTCCAGAAGAGGCTGCCCGTCGTGCGGAATCAAGAATCGATTCGACCGGTGAGCCGCTCATATTGGGATCTCTTGTTCTTATCGGACCGAGCCGGGCGTGTACACGAATGCACGGCGGTGGCTGGCCGTCTGCGAGCCCCCAGCGACAGCGGCGGATCGTGTTTAGGCGGCTGGTTCTTCGATGGTTCGACGCAGTGCGGAGAGCGCCTGCAGCATCCGGCTGATCGGCTCGGCGTCGTGGAAGCGCTGAACGAGGGCGTGCGCGGCCCTCAACTCCTGACAGACCGGGTCGACGTGCCCGTCACGCTTGTAGTCGGCAACCGCTGACTGCAACCGTCCGAGCTTGCCTCGAAGCTTCCCCTTCGCGTCGCATTCCGGAAGCGATTCGCACAGATGATTGAGCGATGCGACGCAACGTTCGAGCTGCGACGGGTCCACGGAATTCATTCCCGCAACGTATCAGTGCAACTTGAATGCCCGTTTTATGGTATCGCTGAGGTCGCGGCGCGCGACGAGGAAGGCGAAGAAGTCGGAGTGACGCAGTTGTGACAGGACGCGTTATGTGGCTTCGAGGACTTTCGAAACAGCGGGCCGCACCGCACACTCATGTTGTGTTGCGCCTTCGACGAAGACCGTCAGCAGTCCCCAGAAGTACACAGAGCCAAGCGTCAGCGCGAGGATCATCGGGCCCTGCTGAAACAGGTTCTTCCCCAGCGCCGGGACGACGCAGGTCAGGGCGATCCATCGGAGATGTTTCAGCCGGCCGTCGAGTGCCAAGGCCACACCGGGGCCAATCAGAATTGGCTGGTAGTACACCCATCCAACCGGCGACGCCAGAATCGCTGCGAGCAACAGGAGCAGCCAGGACTCGTCTTCGTCGAGTGTGCGCACCCGCCACAGCATCACCACAATGGTCGCGGCAGACAGGATCAACCCCGCAAGATACGGACCGTTCGCCCGCGACACCAGTGCCACCCACGATGCATTGAGGAAGTGGGTTGCAAAGACAGAATCCGGAACAACCCGAAGATTCCCGAGCCAGTCGACGAACGCCTCGCGTCCGAATAAGAGCACGCTCAATGCGCAGGTCGCACCTGTCGTGAGCACGCATGCTACGACGGATTTCCACTGTCGTCGTACGACGAATACCGGCAGGGCCACCAGGAGGAACGGCTTGAAGGCGATCGCCACTCCGGCCCACGCGCCGGCGATGAGTGGTCGCGACGACCGCGCAGCGAGCCATGCGCACGTGACCAACAACGCGACCATCCATGAGACCTGGCCCAGCCTGAGCGTCATCTGGACGCCCGCCGCGTTGACGACCCACGCGGCTATCAAATGACGCCGCGTCCAGCCTCCAGGCACGGCGCGCAGCACCAGATGAAACACCATGCATGCGATGGCAACGTTAACGGCCGTCCAGATCAGGTAGCCGAGCTGCGGATCCATGTGCGCAAACGGTAGAAGGAGGACGTGAAACACCGGCGGGGTAAAGTCGAACGCCTCCGGCGAGTACATGCGCGAACCGTCGAGAAATCGTGCCGTGGTCCCCTGGAAAATGGCGAAGTCCGATTCGGTGGCCACGCCAAACCTGAACGCCAAGTAGACCTGCAGGAGGGTGGCCGCGACGCCGATGATGAGTCCCTTCACCGCGTCGAGACGGAAGAACCTGCGAAGGCGAGCTGTCAGGCCGTTTGTGAGCAACGTGGCTTTGCGCTCGATGAGGATTGTTCGGAGTCAATGAGCTGAAAACGCAAGGCGATTGCCACGTAGATTTGCGCGAAACATACGAGTCGTGAACGCCGTGGGTCTGAGTGAGTTTCGGTTTCGCGTAGCTGCTTACGAAAGTGCAACCGAGGCATGTTCGGCGGCCCCAACTCGGCCGCACGCGAGCCGCTAAGAGGGAGGCGCGTCTGCCGCGATGCCGGTAGGCAAGGACGCAAGCAAGTTCAAGATGACCTCGTCATCGACCGGCTTGACGAGATGTGTGTTGAAACCGGCTTCTCTCGACTTCTGTCGATCCTCTTCCTGACCCCAGCCGGTCAACGCCACGATCATCAGACCTCTGCCCCACGACTGTTGCCGGATGCGGCGACAGACTTCGTAGCCATCCACTCTGGGCAGTCCGATATCGAGCAGAACGGCATCGGGAAGAAGCCGCTCGGCAGCCTTCACGGCTTGATCGCCGTCCAGAGCGACGTGCGTCTCGTGACCGCTGAGACTCAACAACGTCGCAAGCCATTCCGCGGCATCCTTGTTGTCGTCGACGATCAACACGCGCCGCCGCACGACTGGCACCGCGTCCAACTGCTGCGGGACCGGGGGCGACAGCGGCTCGGGCACGTTGACGAGTACGGGCAATCGAACGACGAACTCGCTGCCTCGGCCCGGTCCGTCGCTGTGCGCTTCGACGGTGCCGCCATGCATTTCCACGAGCGTCTTGACCAGCGTGAGACCGATGCCGAGTCCGCTGCGCGAGCGTTCGAGGGAAGACTCAACCTGCGTGAACATCTCGAAGATGCCCGCAAGGTGTTCTGCCGCGATGCCAATACCGCTGTCGCTCACGCGGATGGCAACCTGCGCACCTTCTCGTTCGACTGCCAGCGAAATGCGACCACCGACGTCGGTGAACTTGCACGCATTGTTCAGAAGGTTGCCGACGACTTGCGCCAGCCGCGTCGGGTCGGCATTGAGATACACCGGCTCGGACGGCAACGTCACCGTCAGCTGCTGGTGCATGCTCTGGTACAGAGCGCGACTGGCCTCGACGGCCTGATCGATGATGCGCGACAGTTCGATCCGTTCCCTCCGGAGTGCGATCTTGCCCCTGCTGATGCGGCTCACGTCGAGCAGATCGTCGACAAGGCGAATGATCTGGCCGACCTGCCGCTCCAGCATTTCCGACGCCGAATCCACCGCGGTTTCATCGCGGCGACCGAGACTGAGGGCTCGCACGGCATTGCTGATCGGTGCCAGCGGATTCCGCAGTTCGTGCGCCAGCATCGCGAGGAACTCGTTCTTCCGCCGGTCCGCGTCAGACAGCTCCTCGGCCACGCGTCGCAGGTCGTACTCGAGCCGCCTTCGCTCAGTGACATCCTGGCTGACCGTCCCGAATGCCACTGGCCGTCCATCGGCGCCCGGCAACGTCAACACCTTGTAGGCCATCCAGCGGGCGGCTCCCGTCTTGAAGTGTCGAAAGCGGACTTCGATCTCGCCGTGGCCCTTCTGCAGGACCGACGGAAAGAATTCGTGCATGATGCGATCTTGATCTTCAGGGAAGAAGAAAGACGGCACAGGTGTCCCACGCGCCTGCTCGATGTCGTCGAGTCCGACCAGCTTCAAGCCGGCGCGGTTGACGAAGAACGGAACGCCCTCCAGGTCGCACATGCCGATGAAGTCGGTGCTGTTCTCGATCAGGGTGACGAACTTCTCGCGATCCGCCTCGAACCGCTTGCGTTCCGTGATGTCGCGGGCAATCTTGGAGGCCCCGACGACGGCGCCGGCGTCGTCTCTGATGGGCGAGATCGTGAGTGATACCTGCACGCGTTGACCATCGGATCGTACGCGCTCGGTTTCAAAGTGTTCGATCCGTTGGCCCGCCTTCAGGCTGGCAATGATGTCGTCTTCTTCCGTAAGGCGTTCGCGAGGGATGACGAGCGAGATATGGCGTCCAATCGCCTGTTCGGCGGTGTAGCCGAACAGACGTTCGGCAGCGGCGTTCCAGCTCTCAATGATGCCGCCCAGCGACTTGCTGATAATCGCGTCGTCTGACGATTCAACGATTGCCGCGAGCAGACGAGCTGTCATGAGCTGGCTGGTCTTGTCCTGCTCCAGACGCCGCTGCACTGTGACGTCGCGGAAAATCAACACGCACCCCGAGACCAAGCCAAGTTCATCGCGGATCGGCGCTGCGCTGTCGTCGATCGGGCACTCGCGCCCATCCTTTTGAATCAGTAGGGTGTGGTTCGCGAGGCCGACAACGATTCCTTCGCGAAGCGCCTTCGCGGCGGGATTGTCAACGGGACGACGCGTGGTCTCGTTGACGATACGAAACACCGACTCGAGCGGCTGGCCCACGGCCTCGCGTTGCGTCCAGCCGGTCAGCGATTCCGCTACGGCGTTCAGATATGTGATTCGCCCCTCGAGGTTCGTGGTGATGACCGCGTCACCGATGCTGGCCAGTGTCACCTGCAACAACTCGCGTCGCTCGCTGGCCCGAACCTGAGCTCTGCGCAAGGCCTCGCCGAATCCGATGATGAGGGTGCACGTAAAGAGGTACGCCGCGAACCCGATCGCGTTTCCCAACGCGAGGACGCTTCCGAAGTTGCCGAGGCTCAGGCTTCCTCTGGGAGGAATGAACAGATACTCACAGGCCACGTACCCAAGGAGCGTCACGAGGACGGCAGGACGATAGCCGCCAAGCCACACCGCAGCGGCAACCGCGCCGAACAGCGTGACGAGCGGCAGCGTGTCGCCCATCAGCGGATCGAGCACCCAGCGGAGGAGCACGGCCGCTACCAGAGCGCTGATCGCTAACGCGTAAGACCTCACCACCCTTTGGACTCTTTTCTGCGGGGACTAGTTTTTACACTCTTTCGGCGCCTGTCGATTCGATGGCGTCGGCAGCCCGTCGGCGACCGAGCGCGCGCAACCGCAGACGCAGCAGGCGATTCCACCACATGATGGCGCCGGTCACGAACATCGTCGCCGGCGCGAGTCCGAAGAATGCCCACGCCGCCTTCGTTGCCTGATCGCACAGCCCGGGCCCGCTGCAGGGAATGCCGATGCCGTTGATGCGGCCGAAGTGCAGGTACGCAAGCCAGTAGATCACCTGGTCGCTGATCCGGGATGCGTCGGGGTCAGTCACCGGATCGAGACGATCGGCGAGCGCCTGAAACATCGCGGGAAAGCCGAAGTACGCGCCGCTCAACGCAAACACAACCGTGAACGCGAACGTCCAGAAGCCGATCATGCTGTGCAGGTGCCAGGTCGTGCGCTGCCATCCCAGACCGCGCGGCAACGTGAGACTGCGCCGCCACGTTTTGATGCCTGGCCACCAGATCACCAGCCCGGTCGCCGCGAGTGCAAGCACCGCGAATGCGAATACCCCGTTGACTCGTCTTCCCGTTTCTCCCGCTAGCAGGTTGTCGTGCAGGTCGAGCAGCCAGAACGTTGCGCGAATGACGCGCGGCGACGCCACGAACAGCTCATTGCGATAGACGAGCACACTCCCCGTCACGCTGATCATGAAGATGTACAGGCCGATAGCGATGCCGCTCCACAGGTGCACTTGAAACAGCGCCCGTCGCAGCCAAATCTTCTGCGGCTGCCGAACCCACCGCTCCCACATGGTCAGTGGAGACTACCATTGGTTCATAGGGTTCAAGGGGTTCATGAGGTTCATAGGGTTCAACCTCGAACCCGAACCTTATGAACCCTTTGAACCCTTTGAACCCATGAACGTCGTAAGCGTCTCGTGGGCGGACCATCTCGTTTTCGGTGACGAAGACGGCCGTCTCGACACTCCCGAGAAACTCGCCCGCCGGATACGTGTGTGGCGCGCCGAGCTCGGCGCCGGCGTCCTGCACTGGCGCGTGCTGCGGACGCGCATCGCGGGACGGTTCCACGCCGCTCGCGGCTACCGGCACCCGTCACTCACCGCCTCCCAATCGCTTGCCTGGGACGACTTCCAGCAGGTGCCACCTCTTGCTCACGAGGCCGGACTCGAGGCGTGGCTGTACGTCACCGTGTTCGACGATGGATGGCCGCTCGCGCCGGCACGCGAACGCGCGCGAAGTCACCACAACGCGATGCACGGCCAGCACGTCGCGTGGCAGAGCGAGCTGACGCGCCTGCATCCGGAGTGGCTGGTCGTCGATCGTGCCGGCCGAACCCGCCAACGCGGTGTCCTGTCGCTGTCGTATCCGGAAGCACGACGTGCGTTGATCGATCGGTGGACTGGACTGATTGCGCCGACGCGCTTCGACGGGCTGTTCCTCTGTCTCCGCTCGCAGTCACGCCCGGCCGACCATGGTGATCAGTTCGGTTTCAATGAACCCGTGCGTGCGGACTTTCGTGCCAGGTACGGCGTTGACATCCTGAGTGACGAATTCGATCTTCAGGCCTGGCGGGATCTGCAAGGCGAGTACATCACGATGCTGCTGCGAGGGCTTCGCCACGAACTGGATCGACGGGGACTGCCGGATCGGCGCATTGGCGTCGGCGTCGTTCGCGGCGACGTGCTCGGACCGCCGCTCGGGAACACCACGCTGCACTGGCGCGACTGGATCGGTACCGGGCTGATCGACCACTTGATCGTCGACCAGAACTCGTCCCAGTGTCCGTCGATGTGGCATCAACTCTGGCCCATGCATCGCGGCACGGGTTACCTGCCGAACTATCTTGACGGGCAGGGCCTTCCGCCACTTCCCGACCATCTACGAAATGCGTACGCACCCGCAGTCGAGGGGAGCACCACCCAATTATTCGTCGCGCGTCAGTGGCGTCAGCGTTGCGCAGATGAGGAACGGGAGCTCTGCGCGATTCCCGGTGTTGCCGGTCTTGTGTTCAGCTCTTTCAGGCACGATAACCCTGCTGCGATCGCGCGAGGCGACTGGCGAGCGGGGGCACCGCGCCAACAATCCTCGATGAGCGGCTCACGAACTCTTTCAAGGTGAGCGGCGCTCCACCGACCAAAACAACAGGTTCGTGCAGCCGAGCCGCGGGGCTTCCCTCTTGCCTCTCTGAGCGGTGAAGGCGATCCGATCCGGTCGCCGTACTGGAGGCTCCCATGTCAACTGTCGCTCGGATTATGACGGTCAGCACGATGGTGGCGTTGTTCTCTGCTCCAGCTGTGGCGCAGTACGTCACGTACGACGTTCGGCGCAGCCAGAATCGCTCAGAACTGCGAACCTTCACGATGACCGAGACGCCGCGAGCCAATGTCACCGCTTCTCAGCCGTGGTGGGCCTACGAACGTGCGATCGACCGGCAGTACACAGATGCCGCGGTCGCTGCGCAGCTCGAAGCGCGGGGCTTCAGGCGTGATGACGCCCATCCTGATATGTACGTCACGACGCATCGAACCGTCCAGACGGAGATCTGGGGTTACGGGTGGTCTGGTTGGGGAGATGACGACTGGAGCCATTACGGGTACGGTTCGGACTACCTCGATTCGAGAGTCGCCAGCACCCTGTCCATCGACGTCACGAGCGCGGAAACCGGCGAACTGCTGTGGCGTGGCATCGGTATGCGCCATATGCATTTCAAGTCGAGCCCTGAGGATCGCCTCGAGCACATCTACAAGGAAGTAAGAAAGGTATTCAAGGACTATCCGCTCGGGACGGTCGCGACGAGCGGTCGCGAGATGCCCACGACGACCGACCGATGAGCGCGAAGAGGCCGAGGTCGTTCTCAGCGAGGCCGAAGACGACGGTTGGGATCGCGCCAACAATCCTCGAGGAGCGGCTCACGAACTCTTTGAGGTGAGCGGCACTCGAGCGATCAAAATGACAGGTTCTTGCGCTCGAGCCACAGGGCGTCCCTCTTGCCTCTTTGAATGGGTGAACAGCGATCGGATAACCCCTGGAGGGTCCCATGGAAATTGTCGCTCGCGTCATTACCGTCAGCACGGCGGTGGCGTTGCTCTCCGCTCCAGCTTTCGCACAGAAGGTCACGTACGACACGAGCCGCGCCGCCGATTTTTCACAGGTTCGAACCTTTTCGATCAGACAGACCCCACCCGCCGATCCTTATGCTTCGAAGACGACTGCCTACGACAGTCCGATCGTCCGCCAAAACACCAATGCGGCGGTCGCCTCTCAGCTCGAAGCGCGGGGCTTGAGGCGTGATGACGTACATCCCGATGTGTACGTTACGACGCATCGAACTTTCCAGACGGAGTACTACGGTTATGGGTGGCCCGGTTGGGGACCCGGTTGGGGATATGGATACGGGGGCTACTACGGCTACGGCTGGGGTTCGTACTACCTCGAGCCGATCATCGTGGGCACGCTCGTCGTCGATATCAACGACGCCCACACCGGCGAACTGATGTGGCGCGGCCTCTCCGAGCGCGACATGCACCCTACGTCGAGTCCGGAGCATCGCCTCAAGCGCATTAACAAAGAGGTGTACAAGATATTCAAGAAGTATCCTGCGGGAATCGTGGCGACGAGCGGTCGCGAGGTGCCGTCGACGACGGACCACTAAAAGAGCTTATCGCGGCGGATTCCGGCCGTCGGTGGGGTCCGCCTTCAGGCGGACCACTATGGTAGGCTCCGCCGCATGATTCGCCGCGATTTCTTCAAGACGCCGCTCGCGCTCGCCGGTTTGACACTGCGCCAGCCAGCCGAGGCAGCGGCGGCCGCCGCCGCCGGCGAAGAACTGGCCAAGGCGCCAGAGCTGACGCACTCCGTCGCCGAGTTCGTCGTCAACACCAAATACGAAAACATTCCGGACGATGTCATTGCGCTCGGCAAAAAGACTCTGCTCGACGGTTTCGGTCTCGCGCTGGCAGGTTCCGCATCAGTCGTCGCACCAGTGGTGCGTCAGTACATCGGCACGCTCGGCCTGACACGGAAATCGGCGACAGTGGTCGGCACCAACGTGAAGGTGCCCGCACGGTTCGCCGCGTTCGCCAACGGCGTCTCGATTCACGCAGATGATTACGATGACACCGGCTCCGCCCTGCACGTCGCGGCGCCGATCCTTCCGGCGGCATTCGCGGTCTGTGAAGAGGGACGCCGCAGCGGCAAAGAGCTGATGCTCGCGTTTCATGTCGGCGTCGAAGCCGCGAGCAAGATCGGCGACGCCATCTTCCCGCGCCACGACCGCGAAGGATTTCATACGACCGGCACCATCGGCTCCTTCGGCAGCGCCGCTGCCTGCGCGAAGCTGCGCGGACTCGATGCCGAACAGACTGCCTACGCGCTCGGGATCGCGGCATCGCAGGCCAGCGGCATTCGGCGCAACTTCGGATCGATGACGAAGGCGTTCCATGCGGGACACGCCGCCGAAAACGGATCGGTTGCCGCCGATCTCGCCGCGCTCGGTTTCACGGCCGCTGGTGACGTACTCGAGACGCCGCTCGGCTTTTATCAGGCCGCGGGCGGCGGGTTCGAACCGTCGGCGATCGTGAATCGTCTCGGTCGGCCGTGGATGTTCGCCTCGCCCGGCGATCTGATTAAGCGGTTCCCGTGCGGTACCATCCAGCAGCCGGTGATGGATGCGACGCTGCGTCTCATCGGACAGCATGCGACCAAGGCGGCCGACGTCGAACACGTCGAAGTCGGCGGCAACCAGAGCAACGTCAACACGTTGTTCCGCCATCGGCCGACGACAGGCCTCGAAGCGAAGTTCAGCATGGAGTTCGCGGTCGCAATTCTGCTTGTCGACGGCAAAGCCGGGTTGGGACAGTTCACCGATACGTCCGTCGGGCGCGCGGAGGTCCAGGACATGATCGGCCGGGTCCGCTTCTACGCCGATCCGGAGTTCGACACGCTCGGCCGGGAGGGCGCATTTCAGGCGGTGCTCGAAGAACCGATGATCATCAGAGTTCACATGAAAGACGGCCGCGTCCTCTCGACACGCACGGAGCCCGCGAAAGGCAGCCCGAAAAATCCGATGACGTACGACGAGGTCGCGGAGAAGTTCAGGACGAACGCGGAATTTGCGAGGTGGCCAAAGGTGAAAACGGAATCGATCATCACGCTTGTCAGCTCGCTCGAGCGCGCGCCGAACATCGCGCCGCTCACCGCCGCGCTGACAACCTGACTTCGACCCGAGACCCTGTCGGTTACTTTTGTTGAAGTCTCTCCCGCACACGCTGCCGCCGTTGCGCTTCGATCGCGCCGACATCGCCCATGCCCGGGGCCACACGTTCTGTACCGTCAGCCAGCACAATCCGCGTGAAGAAGATTCTTGGGGAACCGGTATGCGTAGGGTTACCGGTCACGGTGATTGGCTGGCCGGCTGCGACGGTTCGCGGCGTCCATCCAACTCTGGAAAGGCTCAGAAGAAAGACAGGTGAGAACGCATGGTGAGCAGCGGCTTCGCCGCGCAGCAGAAGCGTCAGCGCCAACAGAAAGAAAATGCATCGCAACGTCATGGCTGGCTCGTTGCTTTTCGGAATTCCGTCGGCTTCTCGCAGTTCTCGTAAGGGGAGATGGTTTCCGTTGGTGCCCAGCCCCACGCCTTCCGTACTTGCATCGGCTGTCGTAGGCTCCACGGGTCCTCCAACGTGACAATGACCTCGAGTCGTTTTCCATCAGCGGAACGGGTGTATCGCTCGATGGCCTTCAGTTGGTCGCTGTGTGTGAACCAGAACGTAATGTTGGCGCTCACGCCAGAAGTCTCCACAACGAGCGTATTGCCCTCATAACGTCCGACTGAGTACCCCAATGGACTTGCGGCCTGGTTGGGTGGACGGGTTCGGCCGTCCATATAGATGGTTCGGCGCCCATTCCATTCCCCGTATCGAATTTCGATGCGATCGTCGTACTGCCTGATGTCCATCTGATGCGGAGCGAATATCTGCCGGGCGAAACCCCATGGTTCGCACGTGAGAAACCGGGTTCGTCTGCGGGATCCAGCGGAAACGTTTTCAGCGCGGCGGCAGTCAACCGAGGGCGTATGTCCTGTTCGAGCTGATCATGATCGGCTTGCAGGGACACTTCCTCGTAGGGCCGACTGTCGTTGGCGGGATCGTCCAACAGTGCATTCAGGCGGGCGACTCCCAGTCAGTACAACCCACGCGTCGGCTGCAGTGGAGGGTGGATCGCTCCACATGCCTTGAACGTCGGGACGTGAGGTCGGCCCACCGGCGCATGCGAAGCCAGCGACTAGAACCAATGGGATCCAGAGTGACTGTCTCATTGCGCCAGATTGCAACCTGAGCGGCGGACGGAAGTATTCCCTCAAGGCCTGATCCATTTCAACGAAATCAGGTACCGCGCGGCGCGTATGTTAAGTTACGGCCGAAAGAATCGAGTGCTGCAACGCCGCTTCTCATGGAGAGGCCCGATCGTTACAATCCGCCCAGGAGAGATCTCATGAAGCTTGCGACGCGAAAGCCAACCCTGCTTGTCATCGGCTTCCTCGGGATGTGCGCCGCCGTCACGGCACAACGGTCGTCTGGACCGCCACAGCCGCACGCCGACCGGCTGCCCGCTGTCAGCGCGCCGCGGCCCAATCGCGGGACGCTTGCGGAGAAGCCCGCCAGCGCCATGCCCATCGTGCCAGCCGGCTTCACGGTGAGCGTGTACGCCGAGATGCGAGCGCCACGCATGATGGTGTACGCACCGAACGGCGATCTGTTCGTCAGCTCACCGGCGACCAACACCATCACTGTTTTGCGCGATGCGAACAACGACGGCGTGTTCGAGGCGCGCGGCGTGTACGCCGGCATGCCACCGGCGAATCCTCCGGCTCCTCCCGCTGGTCAGCGCCCGGCGCCACCGCCTCCTGCGGGGCAGCCGGTTAATCCCGACGTCAACGGGGAACGCCTCGGGGCTTCAGCGCCGGCATGCATGCCGCCGCCGCCGTTCAACAATCGCGGCCCCGGCACCGTAGCCGCGCCGTTCGGGCTGGCGTTCCACGACGGCTACCTCTACGTCGGAAACACGGGATCGCTCGTGCGATTCAAGTACACCAATGGCGACTTGAAGGCGCAGGGCGAACCGGAGAAGCTGCTCGATTTGCCGACGGGCGGACACTCCACCCGCAACGTGATCTTCAATCGCGCGGAAACGAAGATGTATCTCACCGTTGGTTCGATGTCGAACAACAACGCGGGTGAGGACTGCCGGCGCGCCGCAGTCCTCGAATTCAACCCCGACGGATCGGGTTACCGCGTCTACGCGTCAGGGATCCGTAACCCTGTCGGCCTCACGTTGCAGCCTGGAACCGACACGATATGGATCGCGATGAACGAGCGCGACAATCTCGGGGACGACCTCGTTCCCGATTACGCGACGTCGGTCAAGGACGGCGGATTTTATGGGTGGCCGTATTCCTACATCGGTTCGAACTACGACCCGCGCTACGTCGGCGCGTTCCCGGATCTGGTCAAGCGGGCGATCGTCCCAGACGTCTTGATCCCGGCGCATTCGGCTGCGCTCGGCATCACCTTCTACACGGGCACGGCGTTTCCACAGCGCTATCGCAACGGAGCATTCGTGGCGCTGCACGGCTCGTGGAACCGCTCGATGGCGTCAGGTTATCGCGTGGCGTTTTTCCCGATGACGAATGGGAAGCCCGGGCCGCTCGAAGACTTCATGACCGGGTTCATCATCAACGACGGCGAGGGCGGCGTACCGCTCGAGCGCTGGGGCCGTCCGGTTGGTGTGACCGTTGCCGCCGACGGCAGTCTGCTTGTCTCCGACGACGGCAGCAACAAGATCTGGAAGATCAAAGCGTCGCGATAAACCACGAAGTCTTCAAACCACGAAGGTCACGAAGATCACGAAGTCATTTGTACGTGGGGGCCGACTTTAGTCGGCCCTGCACCTACAGTCGCAAAAATGTTCGGCTCCGTGCTCAGACCGCGCCCATGGGCGCGTCGACTCCGGCCCATAAATTCATCGTGTTGAGCTCGTCCCGACCGCATGCCTTCAGGTAGACGAACAGCTGCGTACGATAGGCCGCGTATCCGCACAGCACTGTGTTGACCAGGAATGCACCGCGAGACGTCCGGCGGCCGAACATCTCGATCTCGACCCTGAAGTCTGCGTCCGACATGGCGCCGAGTTGAGCAGCGTACGTGTCGCGCTGTGCAGCGATCGCGGCGAGCGTCTCGTCGAAATTGCGCGCTTCGGCCGCCTGCGTCGCGGCACCCCAGGCCGCGCGGTCGAAACCGCCGGCGTTTGCGGCTTCGACCATCACCGGCCCCATGTAGCTGAGATATTTTAGAAGGTCCAACGTGCTGCGCTGTTTCGGTGTCGGCCGATAGTCCAGCTGCGCGCGATCGATCTTGCTCGCGAGATGAAGAAGGATGTGCACTTCGTGCTGCATCGACGCAATGAGCTCGGACTTGGTGAGAACCATCGTTTGGCCTCCAATGGACGATCGTGAAGAAGAACGTTTACGGTCGGAACAAACGATTGATCTTGAGGATCAGCGCCCGGCCGGAGAGCTCTGGAAACCGACGTGCAAGCGTGTCTCTGTCCTCGTTGTAGACGATGAAGAACTCACTGCCGGGACGGAATTCCCATCGCAGCCGCACGTTGGCGCTGACAGAGTGGCTGCTCGAGTTGTATTGCAGCAGTGCGCTCGTGAACATCATCGGCGTCATCGTGAAGGTCACACGTGAGCCGACGAGCTGACTGGTGAAGGAGCCCTCCTTCAGGTCGACCAGGTTGAGCAGATAAGCGGGCTCGAGCGACAGTCGCGATCCGGCGTTCATCCGGCCGCGGCTCAAACTGACGGTCGTCTTGTGGCCGTTATAGAAGCTGCCGCGATCCACCGCGAACTGGCCGCTCACCTTCCGACGCTGTCCAAGGTTCATCTGGACGTGCACGTTGTCGAAACGATAGCCGCCGACAGGCAGCGTGATCTCAGGCGCGATGTCAAAGGGACGCGGCAGGAATTCGTAGCTGTCGGTGACGCTGAGGCTGAGACGATCGTTGTTCTGAAACTCCAGCGCCAATTCACCATACGACGTGCGCGTCTCGAGATGGCCCCTGCCGTTGGTGATGTAGTCGATTGAGCCCTGATAGAAGAATTTCCGTAACGAGGCAATCCGATTTGACCGTGGGCTGAACCGAAACAGCGCGGTACTTCGACGCATGTCGCGCCGCCGCAGGAAGCCGACCTCCGGATTGAAGTCGTCGCCGACCGACAGGTGCTCCAGCTGCGCACCATACCGGTCGCCCGCGTAGTCAAGCTGGCCGCGGAAGCTGATGTCGTTTCCCGTGCGGCCGTCGGTCTGCGAATGCGCCCAGTAGGTATTGATATTCAGATTGTCGTAAAAGCCGAACGTGCCGTCGAAACCGTAGACGCCGTTGGTGCCGCTGCCGCTCTGCCCCACCGATCGACCCGTCAGCAGCAAGCCGACGCTGCTGCGCCGGAGCAGATCGCGTTTGAGACGCACGACCGAAAAATTCGTGGATCGCACGCCCCGATCGTTGTCGGTCTGCATGTCCACAAGGCCGAGGCTGTAGCGCCCGACGCGGCCCGTCGTCCGGCCGCCAGCAATGATGGGTATGGGCTGACCATCATTCAGACCGATTCGCCGACTGTAAAACAGGATCGGGACGTCGCTGTTGGCGGCGGAAAACCCACCCGCCGCAGCGCCGCCGAACGCGAAGAGTCCCTGGTTCTCGAGGAAGAAGTCGCGTTTCTCAGGGAAGAACACGCTGAAGCGCGTCAGGTTCACCTGCTGCTCGTCGGCTTCGACCTGCGCGAAATCGGTGTTGTAGGTGAAGTCCGCCGTCAGGTTCTGCGTCAATCCATACTTGACGTCGAGCCCGACATCCCCGCTCACGTCGTTGGAGAGGGCGGTTGCGCGGTCGGTCGTGAGGTCGGAAATCGCGTACGGCTTGAGCTCGAGGTTTCTGGTTCCGGATGGGACCTCGAGGCCGACGACCGTTGCTTCAACCGATCCCTGATACAGCGCCGACTGCCCGCGCGCGGCTGGAACGCGCGTGACGTATGAGATCTCGTTCTTCCATCGGTTGGTGCGGAACGCGTTGAAGCCCCAGATCTGCGCGCGCCCGGGTCGATAGCGAAGCGACTTGAACGGAACCGCCACTTCGACGGTCCAGCCGCCCTCAAAGCGGCCGGCCCTCACGTCCCAGACCGTATTCCAATCGCCATTCCACTGCCGCTCGTTCGTCACCTGTCCGTCCTGACGAGCGCCGAGCGCGTTGGTGACGAAGTTGACGGAATTGCGACGGTCATAAAAAGTGTCGAACATGAAGGTGACGATGTCGTTGCCCTGCCACATGTTCGGGCCATCGCGGCGCATCTCGTTGGCGATCACCTGGCCAGGCTCGCTCTCCCAACACCGGAACGAGACGTAAACGTTGCTGTCGTCGAAGGCCAGCCAGACTTCGGTTTTCTCGGTGGCGGGGTCGCCCTCCCGTGGTTCCTGCTGAATGAAATCTGAAATCGGCGGCACGCTGCTGTAGAGCGGCTCGTCGAGTGCGCCGTCAATTCGCAGTGGTGTCGTCACTCGAACGGCGCGAATCGTTGCGCGGCCAGAGTCATCACGTGTGATGACCGCCGGAGCGATGGGCGGAGCCGGTCCATCGAAGTCGGCGGGAAGGGCGAACGCGGCTGGCGCTGGTGCCGGCGGTGCTAATAGCGGTTCTTCATCCTGACCGGCGTACGCGGTTGGAGTAGCCAAGGTGAAGATGCCGGCCAGGAGCCAGGCCTTTACGTATCTCATGCGGCGAGAATGAGTTTTACCATTATCCGAAATGCGCGGCGTGGTGAAGGCCAGATGTCGCGCCGATCAGGCGGCTCGGTTCCTCGACTGCCGATCTTTCCGTCTGCCAAGCCAGTCAAGCACGACCAGGGCGAGGACAAAGCACGTAATGCCGCCGAGCAACACCAGAGAAAAAGTCATAGAGTACGACCCAAGTACCGATGCCGATCCACGCGATCGTCAGCGAATAGGGACGGTCGCTAAGGAATTGTCCGCGTCGCTGTGCGGCCGTCAATCGTACCATCGTCTTCCCCGCGGATCTTGCGAGCGCCGTACGAGGGAAATCGCGACCGGCCCGCCTTATTGCACTTTCTGCATACCTGCAGCGCGCGTACGGAACTACCCTTCACTGCGTGAAGAAGGCACCGGCGAGGCGGGGCCCGCGCGGTCGTCTCAAGTCGATGCGCGTGAGCGGCGGCTTTCGCGAGTTCGTGCTCGACCAGCTCGCCGCGCTGCCCGGCCTTCGTGATCGGTCGATGTTCGGCGGCGTCGGGCTCTATGCCGGAGATGTGTTCTTCGGCATCCTGGCATCGGACGTCCTCTACTTCAAAACCGACGATTCGAATCGGAGGGACTACGAGCAGGCGGGCTCTGGGCCGTTCAAGCCGTATGCGGACCGCGCGATGACGATGCCGTATTACGCGGTGCCGATTGAGGTCGTCGAAGATGCGCCGACGCTGCTGACGTGGGCGAAGCGCGGCGTAGAGGTCGCCATCGCGTCGAAGAAGCCCGCCAGTAAATCATCGAAGACGAAGCGTTGACAGGTGGTCGGTTGCCACCAGCGGGTTACACATATGGAATGCGGAATTTGTGGCGAAAGTCCGAAAAGAGAATCGTCCGAATGCCGAGTCTTGCGCGTGCAAGCCAGATCGCCGTGATTTTCACGTTGCTGCTTGCGGGTTGCAGTGCCTCGTCACCTTCCGAGCCATCCGCACCGATCCCGCTGGTTCTTCAGGTCCACTATCGCACCGCCCTCGGCCCCGTCACTGTCGGGAATTCATTCTCATTGACCGCTTACGTCTTCGACTCCGACGGCGCATACGAAGATGTGACGTCGACGGCAACGTGGTCTTCCATGAATCCAGCCGCGGTTCGACTGACCACACCGCCTTCCCGCTTTACAGCTGTAGCACCCGGGCTTGCAGACGTTTCGGTGACCTATCGAGGACTTGTGCATGCCGTTCCGGTAACCGTCATCGAAATTGATCGACAGTTCCCGATCCTTTCGGTGGCCATTGGCGACCCTCACACGATCGGCCAAACGTCCTCGACATCCGCCGTGCTGCGGACAAGCACAACGCAGTCCCAGAATGTCACCGCGCAAACGAACTGGAGTTCCTCAGATCCGCGTGTGGTTACCGTGACGTCCGGCGCCCAGAGTGCGCTGGTCAGAGGTATTGGGCCCGGCACCGCCTGGATCACGGCGAGTTTCAATGGCCTGTCAACGTCATACGGTCTGTCAATCGAGCCATGACGAAACGGGGCCTCTTCCTACGGACCGCACTCGTGATGTTGATATCGGGACGCGCGCACGCGCAGCCCGTCAACGAACCGCAGCACGATCGTCAAATCGTCCAACTGCGCGGTGACCTCTACCAGGCACGTGAAGACCGGCAATACACCGTATTTCTCGTCACACCAGACGGGATCGTCGTCGTCGATCCGCTCAATATCGCGTTCGCCCGATGGCTCAAGGATCAGCTCGCGACACGATTTCCGAGCGTTGCCGTCCGCTACGTGCTGTTCACCCACCATCACTTCGATCGCGCGGAAGGGAGCAGTGTGTTCACGGGCGCGACGATGGTTGGGCACGGAGAGTACAACCAGGCATTGTCGAATAGCCGCGCAATCCTACCGACATTCGTCAGTGCACGTGATCAGAACAGGAACGGCCGGTTCGACGCCGACGAAGTAGTCGGGCCCGACGCCGAACTCCTCCTCTCACGCGATCGCAACCACGACACTGCGATCACCTCGAACGAGCTCTACGCAGGTGTGTATTCAGTGAGAGCCTCGTATGGCAAGCGACGGACCATCACGCTAGGTGGAAAGCACGTAGAGCTCGTCCACACGGGGACGTGGCATTCGCCGGATATGACGGCGTTGTTTTTTCCGAGCGAGCGCATTCTCTTTACGGTCGATCCACCTCCACTCAGACGCGTCCCCTTTTCATTCGATGGCGTGAGACCGAACCAGGTCTACGACTGGCTGCATGCGGTAGTCCCGCTTGATTTCGAGACCGCGGTGTTCGGGGACGGCACGACGATGTCACACACAGAGATTCAGGACGTCGCGGATTACCTCGGCGAGCTTCGAGCTGGCGTGATCAGCGGGTATGAACGAGGCCAAACGGTTGAAAGCATCGTAAGGACGTCGCTGCCCGAGAGTTATCGCGGAAGCGCCCAGTACAGCGGTCGCGCCGAACAGATTGCAGACGTTTATCGAACCCTGTCGCTTCGACAGGTAACGATGTCTGGGGCGGCAAGCGGCAATTACAGTCGACTCAGATCCTCCTTCTGCAGCTCGTATTCATTCTGTGCGGCAGGAGGAGCCGTCCCCGCCGGCACCGGAGCGGTGTCGCTGCAGCTCACACGGAAGATCTCGGTTCTGGGAGAGGTCACATTCGGCGCCCAGATGTGGAGCACGCGCCGTAAATCGAATTACGACGAGGAGGTCGCGTTGCGTCAAACGCGGACCTCCGCCCTGCTTCAGTTGACGCCGGCCCGTTACCTCGCTTTCTCAGGTGGACTGTCCTACACGGCTGGAGATGCTCGCGGCTTCAATATCGTGCGGGGACAACTCATACCCGCCGGCGGCCGTCATCAAATCAGTCAACGTGCATCTCGTCTTGGCCTCGCAGGTGGTGCTGACTTCGTGTTGCCGGTCGGTGCGCGTTTCAACTTCGTGGTACCGCTGCGGGTTGTGTATGTCTCGTCATCCGAACTGCCACCGGATTGGCCTGGCCGGATCGCCGCGGATGCTGGCGTCGGCATTCGCATTCGTGTTGCGAGGTTCGTCCATTAACATGACCCACTTCTGCCTCCGAAATAAGTCCGCCGGGCTGCTTGGCGCCGCGCTGCTCGTCGTCGCGGGCGCAGGCTGCAATCAGCGGACTCCGCTTCCGCCGGCAGAGGTCATCGCGCCCAGCCCGCTGCCACCTCCGTCTCCATCAATTGGGCTCTTCGGACTCAGTCTCAGTCCCCCGGGTCTATTCGGAACGGCGCCAGGCGCTGGCACGGCAATCCTGACGCAACCAGCGCCCACCGGAGGCGTCCTCATATCCCTATCGAGCGGCGATCCGTCCGCGGCAATTGTGCCGGCGAGTGTCACGATTCCGGAGGGCTCCGATAGAGCGGCGTTCCCTATCGCGACACAAACCGTACCTATCGATCGCAAAGTCCCGATCACGGCTTCCGCGATGGGGACATCGTCGAGTGGAACGCTCGAGGTCTGGGCAGTACTGCCTACGTTTTACTCGTGGTTCAGTGATCCGGGTGAGCCGATCGGCAAGGGAGGGTTCGGACGCATAACAACAGGGTTCACAGGATCTGGAAGCGATACCGGCGCGACAATTACGATCAGTGCGCAAACTGGCGCCGGCACCGAAAGCTGGCGGTTCCGTTTCCTACCACCCAGAAACGTGCCGATGCACGTTGCCCGTTACGACGATGCGATAAGTTCCCCGAGTCAAGATCCGACTCACCCCATCATCGATATTTCCGGTCGGAGCACCGGGTGCAGTAGAGCAACCGGTTGGTTCGAGATCCGAGAGTTCGCGTTCACGCCGATGTTGTTCCCCAGTCAAAACCTTCTGCGATTCGACGCAGTGTTCGAGCAACATTGCGATGGTTCAGCGCCAGCCCTTCGCGGCGAGGTCAGGTTCACGCTGAGTGGGCGCTAAGCAACTCATCGCAATCGTTCTTACCGCGCTGGCTGCCGTAGAGTGCAACGAGCGCAACCCGATCCCCGAAGCGGTGCCGGTTGCGCCAAGCCAGCCACCGGCCACGCCGACGCCATCACCGCCGGTCGTGCCGCCACCTCCCGCTCCCCTGCCCGCGCCTCTCCCGCTGACGATCGCGTCGTTCACGTTGCGCCAGTCAACGCTCTTCGCCGGCACCGGAACAACCGGAACCCTGGTGATATCGCGTCCCGCTCCTGAAGGTGGCGTTGCCATAAACCTTTCGAACGGGGATCCGTCAGCCGCAACGTTGCCCGTGTCGGTCACGCTCGTGCAGGGAGCAGAGAGAATCAGTTTTCCAATCGGAACACAATCTGTTTCCAGCGATCGTCAGGTTGGGATTACTGCATCGGCGACCGGAACATCGGCCACCGTGCGACTCGCGGTGTGGTCGCCGTTGACGGGGCCGACGAATGTGCTTCGGTTTGCCAGCGAGCCAGGAGACTATGTCGGGGCAGGCCAAACGAAGAGAATTGACGCCGGCCCCAATGCCGTCTTCAGCGGCGACATGTGGGGCGACAACAACTACCTCTCGCTCTCGGTCAGGACGCCAGATTACAAATCGTGGTGGTCTCTATTGATGGGGGCCTCAGCCGGACAGCCACTGGCACCTGGCGTTTACCGAAATACAAGACGTATCCCCTTGATCGGTTCCAGTAACCCACGACTGGATTTCGCCGGCGATGGTCGGGGTTGCAACGAATCCACGGGTGAATTCGAGGTCTTTGAAGCCGTCTACGGACCTAAGCCAGCCCGGAGTGGAACATCGGGAACGATCGACCGCTTTCGCGCACGCTTCAGCCAGGTGTGTGATGGAGAGCCCGCCGGGCTGATCGGAGAAGTCTTCGTCGCCTCGATCCCAGCCACCTGCAAGACAACCGGAAACTGCTAGGCGACTCCATTCGGGTGTATAAGGGTGGCCTCACGAGGAGGCCACCATGGTCGATGAGACGAGACGCAAGATCCTGAAGACCGGCGCCGCCGCAGCCGCCATGGCCGCCGTGCCGCCCGTCCTCGCACAGCAGAACAATCAGGCCGCACCCGCCGGCAAGTTCTACGAACGCGGCAAGGTGCGCATTCATTACCAGGAGTGGGGCTCGGGGTTCCCGCTGTTGCTCATCTCCGGCGGCGGCCTCGGCGGGTCGACGATCGCCGGCCTGACGAATCCGTTCGACACGGTGGGCGAGTTCAAGGGCGAGTACCGCTGCATCGGCGCCGACCTCCGCACCGCAAACACAGGGCAGTCGAGCGGGCCGCTCGAAGTCGATCGGCCGTGGGACCAGTTCAGCGACGATCAGATCGGCCTGATGGATCACCTCCGCATCGACAAGTTCATGGTGATGGGCTTCTGCATCGGCGGCCCGCTGATCTGGAACCTCCTCGAACGCGCCCCCAACCGCGTCGTCGCCGCCGTCCTCGCGCAGCCGAGCGGTTGCCGCGTCGAGAATCCGACGCTGACGTTCGACACGAACATGCAGGGCTGGGGGCCGGACTACGTGAAGCGCCACCCGGACGTGACGATGGCACAGGTGGAGCAGTTCCTGACGAAGATGTACAAGAACCCCGCAGACTTCGTCTGGTCGGTGACGCGCGACTTCGTGAAGCAGTGCAAGACGCCGGTGCTCATCCTGCCGGACGACATCCCGGCACACCCCTACAAGGTCGCGATGGAAGCAGCGATGCTCGCACCGAACGCGGAGGTGAGCATGTTCCCGTGGAAGGAGCCGAAGGAACGGATTCCGCTCGCGGTTCGTCAGATCCGATCGTTCCTGCGCGCGCATCGGATGACGACCGCGACGGCGTAGCCACGAAGGCCGCGAAGCCGTTTAAACCGCGAGGGCCAAACCACGAAGGTGGTTAATTCTTGCGACGCCTGGCAAGGGGAGCGATTTGGCTGGCTAACTGGCCGATCTGTGCGCTGAGGGTCCGTTCGAGCTCGCCAATCGCTCCCTTGAGCTCCTCTTCCAGCCCGCCGATCGCTGCCTTGAGCTCCTCCTTGGTCGCCATCGTTGCTTCGACGCGAGCGAGGTTCTCTGCGAGCAGCTTGATCTCATCGCGTGTAGCCTCGTTCAAGATCGCCGCGTGGCGTTTCGCATCCTGAATCGCGGCAACCAGCTCGCCGCGCGTCGCGAGATTCGGCAGAAATTGCTCAATCCGATCCGCCTGCAGTTGGAGATTTCTGATCGCTTCTTCCATCTCGGTTGGAGTCATCGCCGCAATTCCTTTGAAGATTCGCGGAATCGGCGGGACGCCGATCCTACCATCGTCGATGACGCGCAAGGACGGAGCCGGAAATGGATCTAACGCCCATTCGAGCTGGCGCCGGTACAATCGGCCCATGACACCGATGCTTGTTCACGCGCGGCGCGCCGCGCTCGTCTTCGGAATTGTGGCGCTGTCGGTTCTCCCGGCGTCGGCGCAACTCGTCGCGGCGAAAGACGGCCCGATCGTCTACGGACATCACCACCTGAACGTCACCAGCATCGAGGCGCAGAAGAAGTTCTGGATCGATACGCTGGGCGGCAGATCCGTTAAGGTCGGCACGAGCCCGAACGAGATCGTCATGTTCCCGAACGTCCTGATCTTCTTGCGCGAGCAGAAGCCGACCGGTGGCACGAAGGGGACGACCGTGAACCACATCGCGTTCGCAGTGAAGGACGTCCGCCAGATGCGCGACAAGGCGAGAGCCGCAGGTTACCCGATCGTCACGCGCGAAGAGGCCGGCGCCGGCGACGTCGTCACCGACGACATCTCGTTCAACAAAGAACAGGGCAGCTACTCGGCGTTCGTGATGGGGCCGGACGATATCAAGGTGCAGTTCTTCGAGGTGAAGAGCAACCCGGCGCCGGTCGCGCTTCATCACGTCCACTTCGCGGGACCCGCGACCGAGATGCGTGACTGGTACGTGAAGATCTTCGGCGCGAAGGCCGGAACTCGCGGCGTCTATAACACGGCCAACCTGCCGGGCGTCGATCTGTCATTCGGACAGTCCGCGACACCCGTCACCGGCACCCGTGGCCGCGTGCTCGACCACATCGGCTTTGAGGTGCAGGGGCTCGAGGCGTTCTGCAAAAAGCTCGAAGGGATGGGCGTCAAGCTCGATCGACCGTATACGAAAGTGCCGGCGCTGAATATCTCGATCGCCTTCATCCAGGATCCCTGGGGCACCTACATTGAGCTCACCGAAGGGCTGAAAGAGGTTCACTGATCGACCGCCAGACGGTCATCTGCGAGCGGTGGAATACAACCGCGGCCAAAAAACCGTGCAGCCCTCTCACGTGATTCGGGTTATACGTCTCCGACATCGGTACCCGTTCCCCTCGCTGTCCATACTGCGCATCCGCGAACACTGCCGTCATGAAGACTGACGCGGCTGGCCGTGTGGGAGTGTGTCAGTGCGCAAACTGCTCGAAGCAGTGGCTGCAAAGCATCCCGGCCGACCTCGCGCGCGGCGCTGCTGCGTTCATCCCACCCCCGACACGGTGCCCGAATTGCGGCACGAAACGGTCGTTCGCACTGGACGGTACCGCGCGGCGGGCGTGGCGCTGCAGCTGGTGTGCGTACGAATTGCTCGCACGATTGGAACGCCGGTGCATACCCGACCGCCGCATGGGAGCGGCGGACCGGAGAACTCGGCGACGGTAACCCGACTCTTAGTCGTCCAGCTTTTCAGGAGTACGCGTTCGAGTCCTCGTCAGGCACACTGGCGAGCATGTTCGTCATCGAGCTCACCTACAAGGCGCCGCTCAAAGACATCGACGCCAGCATGCCTGCGCACATGAAGTTTCTGAAGAGATACTACGCCGCCGGACATTTCGTCGTGTCGGGTCGCAAGATTCCCCGCGACGGCGGGATCATCCTGGCGGTTGGCGACGGTCGCGAACAGATCGAAGCGATCGCGCGGGAGGATCCCTTCTACACGCGAGGACTGGCCGATGTTCGAGTCATCGAGTTCCGGGTGAGTCAGCGTTCGGATGCGATTCAGACGTTGATCGACTCGTGATGGCGTAGCCCGTAAGGCGTTGTGCGCTCAAGCGCCGACGGGGCATGAGCGTTGGTTCCAATACCTTGCGCCGCGTGCGGCTTATCACGCCTTCAAAGGGCCTGCGGGCAGTCCGTTCCTTCTTCAAGCTGGAATGCGTCTCGGTGTATAAACGTGCCGAGCCAAGGAGGCTCGGCAATGGACCGAAAGAAGCCTAGCCGAAGGAAGTTCCTGGCGAGCGGCGCCGTCGTCGCAGGGGCCGCCGCAGGAGCCTTGAAACCGGCGAACGCACAGACGCCAGCACCAGCAGCAGCACCAATGGCGGGGACCGCGGCTGCCAAGAAAGACATCAAGGAGCTAATCGCCTACGGCGAGCGGTCGCGATTCGTCACCTCGCTCCGCGAGCCCTCGGAAGGTCGGCCCTCTCCCGATGCCTTCGGCCTGACCTTCCACGTCGTCACCCCGCTCGGCGAGTCGGCGGGCAGTATCACGCCTTCATCACTTCATTACGTCGCCGCCCACCGCGGGTTCTACGTGCCGGACATCGATCCGGCAAAGCATCAACTGATGATTCACGGGATGGTGGACCGACCGCTGATCTTCACGGTCGATGAAGTGAAGCAGTTCCCGTCGGTCACCCGCGTCCACTTTCTCGAGTGCATCGGCAACCGCTCGAATGCGAGACGGAATACGGTGGCGCAGACACACGGGATGACGAGCTGCAGCGAATGGACGGGCGTGCTGGTGTCGACGCTGCTCAGGGAAGCCGGCGTCCAGAAGGACGCGTCCTGGATCGTGTCGGAAGGCGACGAGGAGGTGAAGGGCGCCTCGAGCATTCCGCTCGGCAAGGCGATGGACGACTGCCTCGTCGCGTGGGCGCAGAACGGCGAGCCGGTGCGCCCGCAGCAGGGGTTCCCGCTGCGGCTGATCGTCCCCGGCTTCGAAGGCATCTATCAGACGAAGTACCTGCGGCGGATCAAGGTCGTCGATCGCTACTACATGACCTACAACGACTACGGCCACCTTCAGAAGGATCCGAAGGTCATCGCCCTGACGTCGCAGATTGGACCGAAGTCCGTCATCACCTTCCCGGGGGGCGGCCATCAGTTGAGAAAGCCGGGCTACTACGAGATCAGCGGCCTCGCGTGGTCGGGCGCAGGCGCCGTCAAGAAAGTCGACGTCTCCACCGACGGCGGCAAGACCTGGAAGGTCGCCGAGCTGCGGACGCCCGCGTATCGCATGGCGCACACGCGATTCGCGCTGCCGTGGACGTGGGACGGCAAGGAATGCGACATCATGTCGCGCTGCACGGACGAACTCGGCACGGTGCAGCCGACGCGCGCGCAGGTCGCCAAGTTCTGGAACGAGCCTCTGACGCCGCAGTTCAACGTGAAGGGCGCCGACAACACGATCCAGGTGTGGAAGATCAGAGCCGATGGGAGCGTGCACAATGCGAACTTCCTCTAACGCCAGGTGCGCCTCTGCCGGGTCTAAAAAGACCCGGCCTACGCTCATCGCATTCGTGCTCGTCCTCGGCGCCGCGGTCAGCGCGCAGTCGCCCACGTATCATCTCGGACGCACGCCGACGCCGGACGAAATCAAGGCGTGGGACATCGCCATCAGCCCGGACGGCCACGAGTTGCCGCCGGGTCACGGCACCGCGAAGGAAGGCAGAGACCTCTTCATCGAGAAGGGATGCTCGCAGTGCCACGGCCGCAACGGCGAAGGCGGCAGGGCCCCGACGTTGATCGTCATGAAGGGCATGTCTACGGCACCCGGCAGGCCAATGCCCGGGATGGATATGGGCATCCAGGGGCCGGGCCTGATGGCCGTGAGCGCGCCGTTCGCGACGACGATGTGGGATTACATCAACCGCGGGATGCCGCTCGGACGAGAGGGATCGCTCAAGCCGGACGAGGTGTACGCGCTGACGGCGTTCCTGCTCTTCAGGAACGAAGTGATCAAGAGCGAAGACGAAGTGCTCGACGACGTTGCCGAAGCTGAAGATGCCGAACCTGAGTGGATACACCGAACATCCCGAGTGGAAGCACGCGACGCCGCGGCTCCGCGACTATCCTTAACCCTGTTCCTGAAGCCCTGATAATGCGGGCGGCCAGCCATCGGCCGCCCGCGTATCATCCCGCGGAGCTACGGTTCG
>Ga0075418_10000703_pt1 | contig 36331 bp, 25 predicted proteins | sample SoiMetdeltSBSDD2_FD_81776 | JGI IMG/M metagenome (GOLD analysis project Ga0075418, IMG submission 81776) | Bulk soil microbial communities from a Populus tree surrounding site in Tennessee, USA - Soil MetaG P. deltoides SBSDD2 | ecosystem: Environmental > Terrestrial > Soil > Tree plantation... | reverse complement strand
GGCCGCGGCGGCGCGCGCGGACCAGCAGCGCACGATGCTCATCGAGTCCGCGGACGTCTCGGCCATCATGAAGCAAGCCGAGTCGCTCCAGCGGCTAGACATCGCGACGCTGAAGCCGGGAGACGTGATCGAGAACCGCTACAAGTACATCGAGCGGATCGGTCGCGGTGCGTTCGGCACCGTTCTGCTCATGGAGGACACGGTCGTCGACGAACGGCTCATCCTCAAGTTCCTGAACCCGAGCATCTCGCAGGACGAGGAGATGATGCAGCGCTTCGTCCACGAGCTGCGCTACAGCCGCAAGATCACCCACCCGAACGTGATCCGCATCTACGACTTCCTGCACATCCGCGGCAACTACGCCATCTCGATGGAGTACTTCCCGTCGCACACACTGGGTGGCGAGGTCTCCGACGGCAAGCCGCTCGCGCAGCGCCGGGCCGTCCGGCTCGGCATGGACGTCGCCAAGGGAATGTCGGTCGCGCACGCAGTCGGCATCGTGCACCGCGACCTGAAGCCGGCGAACGTCCTCATCAACGACGAAGGCGTCGTCAAGATCGTGGACTTCGGCGTCGCCGCGGCCCAGCACCAGGGCGACACGCAGCTGACCAAGACGGGCTACGTGATCGGCTCCCCGAAGTACATGGCGCCCGAGCAGATCCTCGGCAAGAAGGTCGACGAGCGCGCCGACATCTACTCGCTCGGCGTGATCCTCTACGAGATGCTGACGGGCACGCCGCCCTACCACCGCGGCGACCACATGTCGGTCATGTACCAGCACGTGCAGGGCCGGGCCCGGCCGCCGATCGAGCTGAACCCTTCGCTGCCGCAGGGAATATCCGACCTCGTCATGAAGTGCATGGCCGTGGACAAGGAGAAGCGATTCGCGACCATGGACGAGGTCAGTGTGGCGCTCGAACGGTTCTTGTGATTCACTCGCGGCGCAATGCCGCGCATCGACGCCTTCCTGAAGCTCGGTTCTTCCCAGGGATGCTCTGACGTCCACCTGGCTGTCGGCGTTCCGCCGATGCTGCGGATGAACGGGGACCTCGTTCCCATCCGCTTCCGCGAGCTCGCCGCTCCTGAGCTCGAGGCCTACGTCATGGAGATCCTCTCGCGCAACCTCGCGGACAAGTTCCGCGGCGGCCACGACGTCGACTTCTCGTACGTGTCCGAAGAAGGCGGCCGATTCCGCGTGAACGTGTTCCGCAAGGACTCGGGCGTCGGCGCGGTATTCCGGACAATCCCCGCGGAGGTGCCGACGCTCGACTCGCTCGCGCTGCCCGCGATCGTGAGGAAGCTCTGCGACTACCACCAGGGCATGGTGCTGGTGACGGGCTCGACCGGCACCGGCAAGTCGACGACGCTCGCCGCGATGATCGACCTTCTCAACACGAACAAGAAGCTCAACATCATCAGCCTCGAGGACCCGATCGAGTTCGTGCACCGGAGCAAGCAAAGCCAGGTGGTGCAGCGCGAGCTTGGCACGCACTTGCCGAGCTTCGCCGAGGGCGTTCGCGCTGCCATGCGCGAGGACCCGGACGTGATCCTCGTCGGCGAGCTGCGCGATCCTGAGACGATCTCCATGGCGATGACCGCCGCCGAGACCGGGCATCTCGTACTCGGCACGCTCCATACGACGAGCGCCGTCAAGACGATCGACCGCATGATCGACGCACTCCCGGCCGACGAGCGCGAGCAGACGAAGAGCTTCATGGCGCAGAGCCTCATCGCCGTCATCACGCAGGTCCTGGTCAAGCGGCCCGAGGGTCGCGGGCGGCGCGCGGTGTGCGAGGTCATGCTGATGAATCGCGCGATCGCGAAGCTGATCCAGACCGACCAGTCGCACCAGATTCCGGCCCAGCTGCAAACCGGCAAGGATCTCGGCATGGAGCTGATGGACCAGGCCCTGCTGCGCGCCGTGAAGTCGAAGGAAGTCGACCCCGACGACGCCTACAACTTCGCGACCGACAAGCGCCTTTTCTCGAAGTTCGTCGTAGACCGCAGCCTGCTGCCAAGCTTCGAGCCGCTGGAATAGCGGGGCCTGCCTTGGCGAAGCTCGACGAGTACCTCGAGGAGGTCCTGAAGCGGGACGGTTCCGACCTGCACTTTATGGCCGGCGACCCGCCGCGGGTGCGGCAGTACGGAAAGCTCTCTGCCCTCCGATCCGAGCGGCTTTCGCCCGACTTCGTGCGGGAGGCGATCTACGAGATCATGCCCCGCAAGGCGCTCGACCGCTTCGAGACTCGCGACGGCACCGATTTCGCGTATACGCTCGGCACGCTCGCGCGATTCCGCGTCAACGTGCTCCGGCAGCTGAACGGGATGGGCGCGGTGTTCCGCGCGATTCCTTCGAAGGCGCAGACGCTCGAGCAGCTCCGGATGCCCGAGGCCGTGCGCAACCTCGCCAAGATGTCGAACGGCCTCATCCTCGTCACGGGCAAGACCGGCTCGGGGAAGTCGACGACGCTCGCGGCGATGATCGACGACATCAATTTGCGCATCAAGGGACACATCCTGACGATCGAGGACCCCATCGAGTTCGTCCACCCGCGCAAGAACTGCCTGATCAGCCAGCGCGAGGTGGGCGTGCACGCCGAGTCTTTCGCCCTCGCCCTGCTCTCGGCCTTGCGCGAGGATCCGGACGTGATCCTGGTCGGCGAGCTCCGCGACCTCGAGACCATCTCGACCGCGATCACGGCCGCGGAGATGGGCATCCTCGTGATGGCGACGCTGCACACGAACGGCGCGGCGGCGACGGTCGACCGCATCGTCAATGCCTTCCCGGCCGACAAGCAGAGCCACGTGCGCACGATGCTCTCGACCTCCCTGCGCGGAGTCGTCTCGCAGCAACTCATCAGCCGCAAGGGCGCGGCGGGCCGAGTCGCCGCGCTCGAGCTGCTCGTCAACACGCCCGCGGCCGCGAACCTCATCCGCCAGGGCAAGATCGACCAGCTCGAGTCGACCATGCAGGCGGGGGCGGCGGCCGGGATGCGTACGATGGATTCGGCGATCGAGCAACTGCTCGACCAGGGTCTCATCAGCGGCCGCTCTGCCTTCGAAAAGTCGATCAATAAGCAGAAGTTCGAGCCGCTTCGCGAGCAGGATTGATGCGCCGCATCCTGGTCACCAGCGCCCTGCCCTACGCGAACGGGCCGACCCACCTCGGTCACATGACCGAGACCATCCAGTGCGACATCTGGGTGCGCGCGATGCGCCTCATGGGCCACGAGGTCGTCTACGTCTGCGCCGACGACACCCACGGCACGCCCATCATGCTGAAGGCCGAATCGGAGGGTATCTCGCCCGAGGAGCTCATCCGCCGGGTCGGCACGGAGCGGCGCAGCGACTTTGCGGCCTTCGGGATCGGCTTCGACAACTATTACACGACCCATTCCGAGGAGAACCGCCGCCTGACCGTGCGCATGTACCAGGCGCTCTCGAAGGCGGGCCACATCACGCGCCGGTCGGTGCGACAGGCGTACGACGAAAAGGCCGGCATGTTCCTGCCCGACCGCTACGTCAAGGGTACCTGCCCCCGCTGCCACACGCCGGACCAGTACGGCGACAGTTGCGAAAACTGCGGTGCCACTTATTCACCCTCGGACCTGATTGACCCGGTCTCGGTCGTCTCCGGCAGTCCGCCAGTCGAGCGTGAGTCCGAGCACGTGTTCTTCCGCCTCGGCAACTTCGAGACGATGCTGCGCGCCTGGACACGGTCCGGAACGCTGCAGGACGCGGTCGCCAACAAGCTCGACGAATGGTTCGAGGCGGGCCTGCGCGACTGGGACGTCTCGCGCGACGCGCCGTACTTCGGTTTCGAGATCCCGGATGCGCCGGGCAAGTATTTCTACGTCTGGCTCGACGCGCCGGTCGGTTACATGGCTTCCTTCGCCAACTACTGCGCCCGGGCAGGGCTGGATTTCGAGGACTGGTGGAAGCCGGACAGCAGCGACGAGCTGCACCACTTCATCGGCAAGGACATCCTCTATTTCCACTCGCTGTTCTGGCCGGCGACGCTCGAGGGCGCTGGCTTCAGGAAGCCCACGGCCGTGCACGCGCACGGGTTCCTTACCGTGAACGGCGAGAAAATGTCGAAGTCGCGCGGCACTTTCGTGACCGCGCAGCGCTACCTCGAGCACCTGCCGCCCGAGTACTTCCGCTACTTCCTGGCGGCCAAGCTCGGCCCGGGCCTCGAGGACATCGACATGAACCTCGAGGAGTTTGCGACGCGAATCAACGCGGACCTCGTCGGCAAGCTCGTCAACATCGCGAGCCGCTGCGCGAGCTTCATACACCGCGGGCACGGCGGCCGGCTCGCCGGCGAGCTGCCGGATGCACCGCTCTACCGTGAGTTCACGGACGCAGGCGCCGGCATCATGGAAGCCTGGGAGACTCTCGAATATGCCGCCGCGGTGCGCGAGATCATGGCGCTCGCTGACCGCGCCAACCTCTACATCGATCGCAAGAAGCCGTGGCTCGCGGCCAAGGACCCGGCCCGCGCCGCGGAAGTGCAGGCGGTCTGCACGCAGGGCATCAACATGTTCCGCGCGCTGATGACCTACCTGAAGCCCGTGATGCCGCAGACCGCAGAGCGCGCGGAGTCCTTCCTCGGATCGCCGATTGCGCACTGGCGCGACGTCGAGAAGCCGCTCCTCGGCACCGCCATCAACGAATATGCGCCGCTCGCGACCCGCGTGGACGCCGCTGGCGTGCAGAAGCTGGTGGAGAGTCCCATGACCCCGACAGAGACCGCTGCCACGGCGGCCGGACCCGCCCAGATCACCGCCGACGAGTTCGCGCGCATCGACCTCCGTGTCGCGCGCATCGAGGCGGCTGACTTCGTCGAAGGCGCCGACAAGCTCATCCGGCTCAGCGTCGACCTGGGCGGCGAGCGCCGCACGGTCTTCGCGGGAGTCCGCGGCGCCTACGAGCCGGGCCAGCTCGTCGGCCGGCTGGTGGTCATCGTCGCGAACCTGAAGCCGAAGAAGATGCGCTTCGGGACCTCCGAGGGCATGGCCCTCGCCGCGTCCGGCGAGGACGGCCTCTTCCTGCTCGCGCCCGATGCCGGCGCCCGCCCCGGCATGAAAGTCAGCTGAGCCGCAATGGCGGGCGACGCCGGAACGCTCGCCGCGCGCGTCGATGCGCTGCTGCCGCAGACGCAATGCCGGCGCTGCGGCTTCGATTCATGCCGGCCCTACGCCGAGGCGCTGGCGCGCGGCGAGTCGGAGCTGAACCGCTGTCCGCCCGGCGGGACGGCGCTGATCGCGCGACTCGCCACCCTGCTCGGCCGGCCAGCCCTGCCGCTCGATCCGGCCTGCGGCCGCGAAGGGCCGCCGCTCGTCGCCTGGATCGACGAGCCCGCCTGCATCGGCTGCGCGCGCTGTCTGGATCCCTGCCCGACCGACGCGATCATCGGCGCACGCAAGCGCTTGCACACCGTCATCGCGGCCGACTGCACCGGCTGCGAGCTCTGCCTGCCGGCCTGCCCGGTGGACTGCATCCATATGGTGCCAGCGCCCGGCCTGCCCGCCGAAGTGCTCGCGCCCGGCACCGTCATGGAGCGCGCTGGCCGCTTCCGGCAGCTCTACGAGTCCCGCCTCGCGAGGCTCGCGCGCGAGCATGGCGGCTAGAAAGAAACGCAGCGGCCGGCACGCGCCCGCCAAGCGAAGCCGCGCGCCGAAACGGCTGGGGCCTGCCGAGGTCGCGATCCTCTATGCGAGGCTGCACGCAGCCAACCCGAACCCGCGCAGCGAGCTCGTCTATCGATCGCCGTACCAGCTCCTGGTCGCGGTGATCCTTTCGGCCCAGGCGACGGACCGGAGCGTCAACCTCGCGACGAAGCCGTTGTTCGAAGTCGCGGCGACGCCCGAGGCGATCGTCGCACTCGGCGAGCTTGGCCTCGCGTCATACATCCGCACGATCGGACTCTGGCGCATGAAGGCGCGAAACGTCGTGGAGGCGTCCCGCATGATCCTCGCGCGTCACGGCGGCGAGGTGCCGCGCGAACGCACGGCGCTCGAAGCCCTTCCTGGAGTCGGCCGCAAGACCGCCAACGTCGTCATGAACACCGCCTTCGGCGAGCCGACAATCGCAGTGGACACGCACATCTTCCGCGTGGCGAACCGCACGGGGCTCGCGCCGGGGCGCAACGTCCGCGAGGTCGAGGACCGGCTGCTCGAGGTCACGCCAGAGGAATTCAGGTTGGATGCGCACCACGCGCTCATCCTGCACGGCCGGTACGTGTGCATCGCGCGCAAGCCGCGCTGCCCGCTGTGCCCGATCCGCGACGTCTGCCTTTGGCCGCTGAAGACGCCCGGCTGAGCGCTATTTCTTCGGCACGAAGAGGTCGGTGAGCGTTCCTTCGTAGGCCTCGGCCGCGAAGGCGACGGTCTCCGACAGCGTGGGATGCGGGTGGACGGTGAGCCCGATGTCCGCGGCCGTCGCGCCCATCTCGATCGCGAGCGCGACTTCCGAGATGAGGTCGCCGGCATTGGTGCCGACAATGCCGCCGCCCACGACGCGGTGTGACTCCGGATCGAACAGGAGCTTGGTGAAGCCTTCGTCCCGGTTGAGCGAGAGCGAACGGCCGCTCGCCATCCAGGGGAACATGCCCTTCTCGAGCTTGCGGCCGGAAGCCTGCGCCTCGGTCTCGGTCACGCCGCACCAGGCCACTTCCGGATCGGTGTAGGCGACGGACGGGATCACGCGCGCGTCGAACGCGCTCTTGTGCCCGGCGGCGACCTCGGCCGCGATCTTGCCCTCGTGCGAGGCCTTGTGGGCGAGCATGGGCTGGCCGGCGATGTCGCCGATGGCGAAGATGTGAGGGACGTTCGTGCGCATCTGCCGGTCCACCGGCAGGAAGCCGCGCTCGTTCACCGCGATGCCCGCCGCCTCGGCGCGGATCAACTTCCCGTTCGGCGCGCGACCCACTGACGAGAGCACGCGGTCGAAGACCTGCGGCGCACCGGCGTCCTTGCCTTCGAGCGTGACCTTGAGGCCCTTCGCCCCTGATGCTACAGCCACGACCTTCGTGCCGGTCAGGATCGCGGCGTAGCGCGCGCGCAGACGCTTCTCGAGCGGCCGCACCAGGTCGCGGTCGCAGCCGGGCATCAGCGTGTCGGTGAGCTCGACGACGGTCACCTTCGAGCCGAGCGCGTCGTACACGCAGGCCATCTCGAGCCCGATGATCCCACCGCCGATCACCAGCAGCTGGCCCGGGATATCCTTGAGGTCGAGCGCACCGGTCGAGTCCATGACACGCGGGTCGTCCGGCAACCCCGGGATGCGCGCGGGCTCTGAGCCAGCCGCCACGATGCATTGCTCGAAGCCGATGACTCGCTTCTTGCCATCGGCGTCCTTGACTTCGACGCGGTGCGGCGATGCGAAGCGCGCCTGGCCGCGCACGACCGTGACCTTCCTCTGCTTGGCAAGGATCGCGAGGCCCGCAGTCAGCTTGCCGACGATCTTGTTCTTCCACTGCTTGAGCGCCTGCGGGTCGATCTCCGGCTCGCCGAACCTGATGCCGTTGGCGGTCATCGACTCCGCCTCCTCGATCACGCGCGCGGCGTGCAGCAGGGCTTTGGAAGGGATGCAGCCCACGTTGAGGCAGACGCCGCCAAGCTGAGGCCAGCGGTCGACCAGCGTGACCGCGAGCCCGAGATCGGCTGCGCGGAACGCCGCGGTGTAGCCGCCAGGCCCGGCGCCGATCACGAGGAGCTGTGTCGTTGAGTCCGCGGCCGGCTCGTCCGGCGTGGCGACCGGCTTCGGAGCCGCAACTGGCGCTGGAGCGGACGGCGCCGCTCTGGAGTCCGCCTTGCGCAGCGAGGGAATCTCTACCGTGTCGCCGGTGCCCGCTTCGACGAGGGCGATGAGCGAGTCTTTCGACACGCGGTCGCCCTTCCTGATCTTGACCTCCCGCACGGTGCCGCCCGCAGTCGCGGGTACGTCCATCGTGGCCTTGTCGGTTTCCAGCGTGATCAGCGGCGACTCGGGCTCGACGCGGTCGCCCGCATTCACCAGCACTTCGATGACTTCGACGTCGTGGAAATCGCCGAGGTCCGGCACCCGCTGCTCGACAATCCGGCTCAAGGCACCGCCTCGGTCAGTGCCGCGGGCTGGGCGAGGGCCTCAGCGAGCGCGACGACGAAGCGCACGGCCTCGGCGCCATCGATCACGCGGTGGTCATAGGAGAGCGAGAGCGGCAGCATCAGGCGCGGCTCGAACTTGCCGTCGCGCCAGACCGGGCGCTGCTGCGCGCGCGAGACACCGAGAATCGCGACCTCGGGTGCATTGATGATCGGCGTGAATGCGGTCCCGCCGATGCCGCCGAGGCTCGAGATCGTGAAGCAGCCGCCCTGCATCTCGGCCGCTGTCAGCTTGCCGGCGCGCGCCTTGGCTGCCAGCTCGCCCAGGTCGCGCGCGAGCTCGTAGATGTCCTTGCGGCCAGCGTCGCGGATCACCGGGACGACGAGTCCGTTCGGCGTGTCGGCCGCGAAGCCGAGGTGCAGGTACTTCTTGAGGACCTGGTTCTGGCCGCTCGCGTCGAGCGAGCTGTTGAAGTTCGGGAACTGGGCGATGACCTTCGCGCTGGCGCGCGCAATGAAAGCGAGCGGTGTCAGCTTGATGCCGAGGCCGGCCGCGCGGTCCTTGAGCGAGGACCGGAGCTTTTCCATCTCCGTGATGTCCGCGTCGTCGTGCTGCGTGACGTGCGGAATGTTCACCCACGCGGCCTGCAGCCTGCCGCCCGAGATCTTCTGGATGCGGCCGAGCGGCTTGACCTCGACCGGGCCGAACGCCTGGAAGTCGACGTCCGGGACGCGCGGCAGCGCGCCGCCCGGGCCATCTGCCCGCGACGGCGCCGCGAGCGCTTTCTTCACGTAGGCCTTGACGTCGTCCTCGCTGATGCGGCCCTTGAAACCGCTGCCCGTCACGCGCGCAAGGTCGACGCCGAGCTCGCGCGCGAAACGGCGCACCGAGGGGCTCGCATGCGCGGTGCGTATGTCGGGCAGCGGCACGGCCTCGGCCCTGGCCGCCGCGGCTGGAGCTGTCATGCGTACCGTTGCATCGGCATTTGGCGCGGCGGCGGCAGGCGTTGCCGGCGAAGCCGCTGCTGCGGCGGCCGGCGCGGCTGCACCACTGCCGCGGACTCGCGCGACGATGTCGCCTGCATTGACACGCGAGCCCTTGCGGACTTCGAGCTTGACGATCGTGCCCGCGGCAGACGACGGCACGTCCATCGTCGCCTTTTCCGTCTCGAGCGTGATGAGCGGCGTCTCGAGCGCGACAGCGTCGCCCTCCTTCACCAGCACCTCGATCACCTCGACATTCTTGAAATCACCGAGGTCCGGAACGCGGACTTCGATTGGCGCCGAAGGAGCGGGAGCCGCGGCTGGCGCCGCTCCCGGCACCGGTGCGGCTGCGGTCTTCTCAGCGGCCGGAGCTGCGCCCGCGGGCTTCGCAGCTGGCGCGTCTGCTCCTTCCGACTCGACGACGATGACCGGCGATCCCTTCGAGACGCGATCGCCCTTCTTGACCGGGACTTCGGCGATCCGGCCGGCGGCCGTCGACGGCACGTCCATCGTCGCCTTGTCGGTCTCGAGCGTGATGAGCGGCGCCTCGAGTGCGACCGTGTCGCCCGCCTTGACGAGGACGTCGATGACCTCGACGTCGTGGAAGTCGCCGAGATCCGGCACGACGACCGTGGTGCGCGAAGCCAAGGTCAAGTAACCAGTGGATCGGGCTTGGCCGCGTCGATGCCGAACTTCTTCATCGCGAGCGTCACGCTCGAGCGGTCGATGCGGCCGTCGTCGGCAAGCGCCTTGAGCGCGGCAACCACGATCCAGTGGCGATCGACCTCGAAGTGGCTGCGCAGCGCCGCGCGCGCGTCGCTGCGCCCGAAGCCGTCGGTCCCGAGCGCGACGTAGCGGCCCGGAATCCACTGCCGCACCTGGTCAGCGACCGTCTTCATGTAGTCGGTCGCGGCGATGAAGGGTCCATGGCGGCCCGCGAGGCATTCGCGCACCCACGGCTGGCGCGGCTTGTCGCCGGGCTTCAGCATCGCCTCGCGCTCGGCGGCGAGCGCGTCGCGGCGGAGCTCCGAGAAGCTCGTGACGCTGAAGACATCCGCGGGCACGCCGAACTCGGACTCGAGGAGCTCGGCCGCCGCAAGCGCCTCGCGCAGGATCGTGCCGGAGCCGAGAAGCGTCGCGCGCACGGTGCCGCGCCCGCCTATGTGCAGCAGGTACATGCCGCGCAGGATCCCCTGCTCGACGCCCTTCGGCATCGCCGGGTGCGCGTAGTTCTCGTTCATGCAGGTGATGTAATAGAAGACGCTCTCGTTCTCGGCGTACATGCGCCGGAGGCCGTCCTGCATGATCACGGCGAGCTCGTACGCGAAGCAGGGATCGTAGGCGACGCAGTTCGGGATCGTGGACGCGAGCAGGTGGCTGTGGCCGTCCTGGTGCTGCAGCCCCTCGCCGGCGAGCGTCGTGCGCCCGGCCGTCGCGCCGAGCAGGAAGCCGCGCGCCTGCATGTCGCCCGCCGCCCAGGCAAAGTCGCCGATGCGCTGGAAGCCGAACATCGAATAGAAGATGTACATCGGGATCATGCTGATCCCGTGGTTCGCGTAGGCGGTGCCCGCTGCCATCCAGGAGCAGAATGCGCCCGCCTCGTTGATGCCTTCCTCGAGGATCTGGCCCTTCCTGTCCTCGCGGTAGGACATGAGCTGGTCGGCGTCCTGAGGCGTGTAGAGCTGGCCGACCGACGAGTAGATGCCGACCTGGCGGAACAGGCCCTCCATGCCGAAGGTGCGCGCCTCGTCCGGCACGATCGGCACGATGTGCGAGCCGATGTTCTTGTCCTTGAGGAGCTGGGTCAGGATCCGCACGAACGCCATCGTCGTCGAGATCTCGCGGCCGTCGGTGCCGTCGAGCAGGCTCTTGAAGGCCTCGAGCGCGGGCACCACGAGCGGAGGCGCGCTCGTGCGCCGAACCGGCAGCGAGCCGCCGAGCGACGTGCGGCGCGCCTTGAGGTACTGCATCTCCGCGCTGTCCTCGGCCGGCTTGAAGAACGGCACGCGCGCGATGTCCTCGTCCGATACCGGGATGTTGAAGCGGTCGCGGAAGGCCTTGAGTGCCTCGTCGTCCATCTTCTTCTGCTGGTGCGTGACGTTCAGGGCTTCACCGGCCTTGCCCATGCCGTAGCCCTTCACCGTCTTCGCGAGTATCACGGTGGGGCGGCCCTTGTGCGCGACCGCCGCCGCGTAGGCATTCCAGACCTTGAGCGAGTCGTGGCCGCCGCGGTTGAGGAGCGCCACCTCGTCGTCAGACATGTTTGCGACGAGCTCGAGCGCCTCGGGGTACTTACCGAAGAAGTGCTCGCGAGTGTATGCGCCGCCCTTCGCCTTGAAGTTCTGGTACTCGCCGTCGACGGCCTCCTCCATGCGCCGGCGCAGCGCGCCCGAGGTGTCGCGCGCGAGGAGCGGGTCCCAGCGATAGCCCCAGATCACCTTGATCACGTTCCAGCCGGCGCCGAGAAAGGCCGCCTCGAGCTCCTGGATGACCTTGCCGTTTCCGCGCACCGGCCCGTCGAGGCGCTGCAGGTTGCAGTTGATGACGAAGACGAGGTTGTCGAGCTTCTCGCGCACGGGCATCGTGAGCGCGCCCATGGACTCCGGCTCGTCCATCTCGCCGTCGCCGAGGAAGCACCAGATCTTCTGGTCGGAGGGCTCGACGAGCCCGCGGTGCTCGAGGTAGCGCACGAAGCGCGCCTGCATGATCGCCTGCAGCGGTCCGAGACCCATGGACACGGTCGGGAACTGCCAGAATTCCGGCATCAGCCAGGGGTGCGGATACGATGACAGGCCGTTGCCGCCAACCTCCTGGCGGAACTTGCGGAGCTGGTCCTCGCTCAGCCGCCCTTCCAGGTAGGCACGCCCGTAAATGCCGGGACTCGCATGGCCCTGGATGAACACCATGTCGCCGCGGTGCTGCTCGGAAGGCGCACGCCAGAAATGATTGAAGCCGACTTCGTAGAGCGTCGCCGACGACGCATAGGTCGCAATGTGTCCTCCGTACTCGGTGCTGATCCGGTTGGCATGCACCACCATCGCGACTGCGTTCCATCGGATGAGCGCTTCGATGCGGCGCTCGATCGTGCGGTCGCCGGGGTACGGCTTCTCGCGCGAGATGTGGATGGTGTTGAGATAGGCGGTGTTCGCCTTGAACGGGAGCCAGGCGCCGGAACGGCGCGCATGGTCGATGAGCCGGTCGAGCAGGAAATGGGCGCGGTCCGGCCCGTGGACTTTCAGCACTCCGTCGATCGACTCGAGCCACTCCCGCGTCTCGACCGGATCGATGTCGTCGGTGTTGGGGCCGTCAGCCATCCAGGATCCTCGGATTCGTTCCATGCCGGCGGCAGGCCCGATATGATCCTGTCTGCGGCGCCCGCCGGTCAAGATTAAAGCCCCTCTTGTCGAGCCCGAATCCCACACTGACGATCGCGAAGCCGGACGACTGGCACCTGCACCTGCGGGACGGCGCCGAGCTTGCGTCGGTCGTCGGCTACAGCGCGCGCGTTTTCGGCCGCGCCATCGTGATGCCGAACCTCCGGCCGCCCGTCACGACCGTCGCGCTCGCCGCACGCTACCGCGACCGAATCCGGGCTGCGCTCCCCGCCGGCTCGGGATTCGAGCCGCTCATGACGCTCTACCTGACGGACTCGACCGATCCCGCCGAGATCGACCGCGCGGCAGAAAGCGGATTCGTCGCTGGCATCAAGTGCTACCCGGCCGGCGCGACGACGCACTCGGACGCTGGCGTCACGTCGCTTCGCCGATGCGAGGCGGTTATTGCGCGCATGGAGGAGCGCGGCGTCGTGCTCCAGGTGCACGCCGAAGCGACGGGCGATGACGTCGATCCCTTTGACCGCGAGAGCATCTATATCGAGCGCGAGCTCGCGCCGCTCGTTGCGCGTCATCCGCGGCTTCGCGTCGTGCTCGAGCATGCAACGACGCGCGCCGGCGTCGAGTTCGTGCGCAGCGGCGGCGCGCGCGTCGGCGCCACGATTACTCCGCAGCACCTCCTCTACAACCGCGGTGCCCTGTTCCGTGGCGGGCTTCGGCCGCATCTCTACTGTCTCCCGGTGCTGAAGCGCGAGCGCGACCGGCAGGCTCTCGTCGAAGCGGCGACTTCGGGCGACGCGCGCTTCTTCCTCGGGACCGACAGCGCGCCTCACGAGCGCTACGCCAAGGAAGCGGCCTGTGGGTGCGCCGGCATTTTTTCGGCGCCGGCGGCCATCGAGCTGTACGCGCGCGCCTTCGAAGAGGCCGGCCGTCTCGACCGGCTCGAGGGCTTTGCAAGCCTCCACGGCGCCGACTTCTACGGACTACCCCGGAACCGCGAGAAGGTCACGCTCGAGCGTCGCAATTGGATCGTACCGGCGAGCCTGAACTTCAGTGCCGGCGAGGTCGTGCCAATGTGTGCGGGCGAGCCGCTCGCCTGGTCGGTCGCCGGGGCGAATACGTGATGAACGCGGCCGCGCCCGCAATGAAGGATCGCTTCCGGGGCTTCCTGCCTGTGGTCGTGGACGTCGAGACGGGCGGCTTCAACTCCGTGACTGACGCATTGCTCGAGATCGCCGCGGTCCTGATCGAGATCGACGCAAGTGGCCGTCTCGTGCGCGGCGCGACCTGGCGCGAGCACGTGCGGCCCTTCGAAGGCGGGCGGCTCGACCCCGCTTCGCTTGCGGTCAACGGCATCGACCCGTGGCATCCGCTTCGGATCGCGTCGGCGGAGAGCGACGCGCTCGGCGCGATTTTCGGCGAGGTTCGCCGCGCGGTGCGCGAGCAGCAGTGCACGCGCGCCATCCTCGTGGGACACAATGCCTCGTTCGACCTCGGCTTCCTGAACGCGGCGGTTGCTCGCGCCGGCATCCGACGGAATCCCTTCCACCCGTTCTCCTGCTTCGACACGGCGACTCTAGCCGGCGTTGCCTTCGGGCAAACCGTCCTCTCGCGGGCGGTGCAGGCCGCGGGTCTCGAATGGGACACGGGAGCCGCGCATTCGGCGTCCTACGACGCCGAGCGCACCGCGGATCTCTTTTGCATGGTGTGCAACCAGTTCCAGCCGATCTATGAGGCGGCGGCGCAGCGGATCGCAGTCGCCGTGCCGGCTGCGGAGCCGCCCAACCCGTTGCTGGAGCCCGCGCCGGAATGAGAACTGAAGGGGACGCGCCCCTTCAGTTCTAGGCGATCGCGCCGGCCTCTTCGAGCATCGACTTCAGCTCGCCAGAACGGTACATCTCGACGACGATGTCGCAGCCGCCCACGAGTTCGCCGTTCACGTAGAGCTGCGGGTAAGTGGGCCAGTTCGAGTAGGCCTTGAGCGCCTCGCGCAGCTCCGGCTCTTCGAAAATGTTGACGTGGCGGTAGTTCGCCTTCAGCGCGCGCAGGGCGCCCGACGTCTGCGCGGAGAATCCGCACTGCGGGAAGTCCGGCGTGCCTTTCATGAAAAGCACCACCGGCGCGGAATCGAGGTGTTCCCGGATCTTCCGGGTTGTCGCTTCGTCAGTCATCGTTGTCCTTGCTCCTTGTCCTCGGCGAGGCGCCGCGCCTCGGCCCGGGCCACCGTTGCCCAGCGCTCGGTGGCCGTCATTCGCGTCCACTCCGCGATCTCCGCCAGCGTCCGGAAGCAGCCGCGGCAGACGCCCCGATCATCCAGCGAGCAGATATTCAGACAGGGAGAGCTGGGGCCGCGTTCATCCATGGCTGCGGAGTGCTAAGCGTTTGAATTATGAGGTTCGCTGGCCTATTCTTCAACGACTGAAGGGGAGGCATGCCATGAATCCGCTCACGAGCGTCAGGGGTTCCCTCATCACCGGTTTCGTGATCGCGATCATCTTCGCGGTCCTCAGCATCAACGGCGGCGTGAACTTCAACGAGCTCGGGCTCGCGCGCTGGCTGCACATCATCGCGGGCATCACCTGGATCGGGCTCCTCTACTACTTCAATGCGGTGCAGGTGCCGGCGCTCGCGGCGGCTGCCGCGGACAAGGGGGGGCCGGGCGGCGCGGGAATCTCCAAGTACGTGGCACCGCTTGCGCTGCGCTGGTTCCGCTGGTCGGCCGTCGTTACATGGCTCACCGGCGTATGGTACCTGTCTCGCGCGGGCAACTTGATCGGGGCGCTCGCCCTCGGTCATGCCGGGCCCGAATTCAACGCCTACCAGTTCGTGATCGGCGTCGGCGCCTGGCTTGGCACGATCATGCTGTTCAACGTCTGGGTCTTCATCTGGCCGAACCAGAAGAAAATCCTCGGCCTTGCGCCCGCGACCGACGAGCAGAAGGCAGCCGCGCGCAAGACCGCGCTCTATGCCTCGCGCACCAACTACATCCTTTCTATCCCGATGCTGATGTGCATGGCGGGCGCGACGCACGGATTGCCGTTCTAGAACGTCAGCAACAGCGACATGTACCAGGCGTAGTCGTTGGTCTCGGCCGCGTTGCGCAAGGTTGGGCCGGCCGACGCGAGGAAGTGGTAGCGCTCGCTGATGTCGTAGCGCAGCCCAGCACCCAGGGCCGTGGACGAATGCCCGCCCGGTGCATCCGCGGTCTGGTAAACGACCTCCAGGCCGAGCTGCAGTCGCGTGGTGAACGTGTGCACCACGGCCCATCCTGCGAGCCAGAAGTCCTTCAGATTCTCTCCGTTCTGCAATACGCGGCCGCCTCCACCAAAGGTCGACCAGCCATCCCAGTCCTTCTCCGCCCAGATCGGCAGAAGGAATGCGGAGTGCTGGTCGCCGACGCTCGATGACGCGCTGGGCAGGAAATAGCGGGGAAAGACCGCGACATCCCAGCCGAACTGCTGTCGACGCAGGAAGCGATATTTGGCCGCAAGCTCCACATTGCCGATGCCGCTCGCGGGGCTCGAGCCGGGCGCATCCTCGTAGGCGAACGGTAGCGCCGCCGTGAGCTGCAAGTCGGGAGACGCACCGTAGTTGAAGTCGATGCCGGCAGCCGCTTCCGTGCCGCCGCGCGCCTCGCTCCCGGTCGCGAACAGGTAGATTTCAAACTGCCCGAGTTCGGTCGGTTCCGGGTCATCCGTGATGTAGGGCGGCCCCGCCCAAGCGGGGGTGGTCAGCAAAGTCAGCGCCACGGTCAATGCGGCGAGATGTGCCCGAGTCATCGATCTTGTGACGCGGAGCTGTCCGGGTGAGCGCCGGCACGCTGAGGCCAGGCCAGGAGGCAGAACAGGATGAATACCGCGATGACTGCCGAAGCGAGCGGCCGGCTGAAATTGAGGCCGCCTTGCGCGATGGGCTTGTCGAAGAAGTCACCGATGGTCGCCCCAAGCGGACGCGTAAGGATAAAGGCCGCCCAGAACAACAGGACGTGCGAGATCCTGGTCCAGAAGTAGGCGGCTGCGACGACGGCAATAGCGGCGCCGAAAAAGAGCGCACCCCCGAGGTATCCGGGTCCGGAATCCGCCACCCAGTCGCCGAGCGCCGTGCCGAGCGTTTGCGAGAACGTGATGGTGATCCAGTAGAACGCCTCGACCCGCGGCGTGTTGATGGTGGCGACCGAAACCGAGCCCTCCACGCGGTACCAAAGCCCGAGCGACGCCATGAGGCATCCGAACAGCAGCAGGGATCCGCCCGCGTAGCCGATGCCCAGCGAACGATCGGCGAAGTCCGCCATCGTCGTGCCTGCCATGGTCGAGGCGATGATCGTCGCCCAGTAGAGAAAGGGATGGAACTTCCGGGCGGCAATTTGCAGCACGGCGAAAAACATGAGCAAGGCGAGAAAGATGATCGAACTGACGAGGTAGCCGAGGTCCCAGGTCATCGATAACGTGTCGCCGCCAGTCTCGCCCAGTGTCGTCGCCGCAATCTTGACGATCCAGAAGCCGAACGTAACTTCCGGGACTTTGCTCGCAGTCATATTAGACTTTTGACGGGAATCTTACGAAACTCAATCGTCGAAGCATCCTCGTACATTTGGAGGGTCCATGTCTGGTGTCAACCGCCGCGACTTCATCGCAAGCACCGCCGCAGGCGCGGCCTGGCTCATGGCCGGTCGCGCTGCTGGGGCGCCCCGCCTCGCGCCGATCTATGACGCGGTCGCGCGGCAGCTCGACGAATCCGTAGGGCGACTACAGGAGTGGATCCGGCAGCCGTCGATCGCAGCCGAGGACCGCGGCATGGAGGACGGCTGCAAGCTCTCGATGCGGCTCCTCTCGGACGCCGGCTTCCAGCACGTCGAGCGTCGACCAACGGACGGCCAGCCCGGCATCTTCGCAACGCTCGACGCCGGCGCGCGCCGCACGATCGGCATGTACTTCATGTACGACGTGAAGCAGGCCGATCCATCGGAGTGGTCGTCGCCGCCGTGGGAGGCGAAGCTCGTGGACCTGCCGGATCTCGGCCGAGTCGTGATGGGACGTGGCGCGGTGAACCAGAAGGGTCCGCAGGCGGCTTTCCTCGCGGCGCTGCATGCCATTCGCGCCGCGGACCGCAAGCTCCCCGTCAACCTCGTGCTCGTCGCCGAGGGCGAGGAGGAAATCGGCTCGCCGCATTTCGCCCAGGTCGTGCAATCCTCTCCCGCACGCGAGACGCTCGCGAAATGTGAGGGTGTATTCATGCCGGAGGCCGCCCAGGGGCGCGACGGCACCGTGACGATTTCTCTCGGTGCCAAGGGCGTCGTCGAGCTCGAGCTCGTCTCGAGCGGCGAGAAGTGGGGCCGCGGTCCTTCCAAGGACGTGCATTCGAGCAACCGCGCGCGCGTCGACAGCCCCGCCTGGCACTTGATTCAGGCGCTCAACACGCTGGTCGATGCGCAGGGCGACCCGGCGATCGACGGCTACCTCGCCGACGTGCGTGCGCTTGGCGCCAGCGAGCGCGCGATGCTCGACGTCGCCGCGCAGCGGATCACCGAGGCAACCGCCAAGCAGGGCCTCGGCGTGCAGAAGTGGGCACGCGACGCGAGCTGGCGGCAGGCCCTCGAAGACCTCGCGAACCGCCCGACCGTGAACATCGAGGGACTCGTCGGCGGCTATACCGGCCCCGGCGGCAAGACGATCCTCCCGCACCGAGCGACCGCGAAGCTCGACCTCCGCCTCGTGCCCGACATGACCCTCGACGGCGCGGTGGAAAAATTGAAGGCGCACCTCGTGCGGCACGGCTTCGGCGATGTCGAAGTGAACGTGAGCGGCGGCTATGACCCGACGACGACTTCTTCCGATGCCAGACTCGTGCGGGTCGCGACGCAGGTCTACAAGCGATCGGGCATCGACCCGATCCTGTGGCCGCGGCGCGGCGGTTCCTGGCCGGGCTACGTCTTCACGGACGAACCGCTGAAGCTTCCCGCCGGCCACTTCGGGCTTGGACATGGGCAAGGCGCGCATGCGCCGGACGAATATTTCCTCGTGGAATCGAAGGACCCGAAGATCGCCGGCTGGGACGGCGCGGTGCGGTCGTACGTGGACTACCTATTCGCACTCGCCTGAGCAAGATGCCATTCAAAGCGGCCTGCGCGCCGTGCGCATGATCTGCGTGTACATGCAGCGATGACCAAGAGGCTGAGGATTTTTCTTTCCTCGCCCGGCGATGTCGTCGCCATACGTGAAATCGCGGCACTCACCATCGAGCGACTGGCGCAGGACTACATGCGCTTCTTCAGGATCGAGCCTTATCTCTGGGAATTCGAGGCAATGGTCGCGTCTGGGCACTTCCAGGACTCGATCGAGCCGCCCAGCGCATTCGACATCGTCGTGCTGATCGTCTGGTCGCGTCTCGGAACGCCTCTGCCGGAGCGTACAAAGGTGCGTGAATACCGGGGAATAGACGGTCGCGCGCCCGTGACCGGAACCGAGTGGGAGTACGAGGAAGCCCTGAAGGCTGCCCGGGAGGTCGGAAAGCCTGACCTGCTGGTCTATCGAAGCCGCGAAGACGCGCGCGTCGGAACGCTCGATGCCGACCGACGGCGGAAGGACATTGAGCAGCTCGAGGAACTTGACCGGTTCTGGTCGCGGCACTTCGCCAATCAGGGCAGCTATCTCGGCGCATACACCGAGTTCTCGAGCGGCGCCGAGTTTGCCGCGGCCTTCGACGGCCATTTGCGCAAACTCATCGACAAACGCATAACGTCCCAAGATTCGGACCGTCAAGAACAAGGCATACGGATATGGACGCAGGCGCCATTCCGCGGCCTGGAGTCCTACGAATTCGAGCATGCGCCGATCTTCTTCGGTCAGGACGCTGCCTTGACAAAGGCCATGGTCCAGCTGGTGGCGGGCGCCGCAGCAAACTCGCCGTTCCTGCTCGTGTTGGGAGCCAGCGGCTCCGGCAAGTCGTCTCTGGTGAAGGCAGGTATTGTTCCAAAGCTCTTCGTGCCGCGACGCATGCCAAGCGTCGCTTTCCTGCGGCGAGTCGAGTTTCGCCCGAGCGACGCGCAGGAAGGCGAGGACCTTTTTGATGCGCTGGCCCGCAGGCTCACGACGCAGGTCTCTGCAGATGAAGGGCTATCGGAGCTCATTGGATCTGGCCAATCCGTTTCCGGTCTTGCCGCTCACCTGCGCAATGCCACGGCGGAGCCCGGCTATCCGATTGCCACGGCGCTGGGACAGATTGCGATCACGGCGCGGCAGGATGGCCGCATGCTCGAGCACGAGACTGCGCGACTCGTGCTCGTGCTGGACCAGCTGGAGGAGCTGTTTACCAACGAGCTCCTGACATCCCGCGAGCGACAGCAGTTTGTCGCTCTCATTGCCGGTCTCGTGCGCTCAGGGCATGTGTGGATCATCGCCACGATGCGGAAGGATTTCTGGCATCAGGCCGATGACACACCAGAGCTCGTTCAGCTGGCTGAAGGTCATGGACGTCTGGAGCTCCTGCCGCCGACCCAGACGCAGCTGAGCCAGATGATCCGGCGTCCTGCGGCCGCGGCAGGAGTCGGCTTCGAACGCCATCCGACGACCGACGTACCGCTCAACGAGATCATCGCGGATGAAGTCGCCCACGAGGCGGGAGCGCTGCCGCTGCTCTCGTATCTCCTCGACCAGCTCTACCGTGGCGATGTACTCGAAGCCCAGGGCAGCGCCCTGACGATCGCGACCTATGAGCGGCTCGGCAGGCTGGAGGGCGCGATCGCCACTCGGGCGGAAGCGGTCCTGGAGAGCTGCGCACCCGAGGACCGCCAGGCCCTCGGTTCCGTGCTGTTTGCGCTGATCCAGATGGGCGCCTCCGATGGAGACGTCGACCGAGCCATCTCGAGGCGCGTGCCCATTTCGACGTTTCCGACTGGTACGCCACAACGCAGGCTGGTCGACGCACTGCTGCATTCCGAAGCCCGCCTGCTGGTCAGCGACGCCGAATCGGGTGGGGCGCCGACTATCCGTGTCGCCCACGAAGCACTCATCACGCGATGGGCGCGGGCGCGTCAATTCGTCCAGGACAACGCCGACGTCCTCAAGATCCGCCGCCGATTGGAGGAACGCTATACGCTGTGGCGCGCGCTCAGGACCGACCCGGGGGCTGCCGACAAGAGCAAGATCGAGCTGACATCGCGCATGAGATTCGCGGCCTGGCGCGCGCGCGCCGGTCGCGAGCCTGGGCTGCTCTCCGAAATCGATCTGGTCGATGGACAGCGCCTCCTACGTGAACATCGCGCGGACACGGACCCCGACCTCGTCGATTACATTGAGCGATCGCAGGCCGCAGAAAAACGCTTGCGGAGTCGGTCGGTCCGGGTGCTGGCCGTCGTTGCCGGCGTCGTAACCATCCTTGCATTGCTTGCCGCTGGCGCAGGCCTGATTGCGCTGCAGAAGCAGCATGAAGCGGAAGCCCAGGCGCAAATCGCGCTGGCGGCTCAAAGTCGGTTGCTCACCGAGGCCGCGGCCCGGCACCTGAAAGACGGCAACGTGGCGGACGCCCAGGTCATCATCGGCGAAGTCCTCGCGAATCGGAACTCCGCAGCCGCGCGCTCGCCTTCGGCCATCAACGTGTTTCAGGAGGTGCGCGCGGCCGACACCAGGCTCGCCGTGCTTTCCGACCATGACGGTCCCGTCATCGGGGCCGCCTTCTCGCCGGACGGGACGCGCATCGTCACCGCCTCGGGCGACCAGACCGCGCGCGTCTGGGACGTGGCTACCGCCACGCAACTCGCCGTGCTCTCAGGCCACACCAATGGTGTCTACACGGCGTCATTCTCGCCCGACGGCCAGCGCATCGTGACAGCGTCCCGAGACCGCACTGCCCGCATCTGGGATGCAACCACGGGCAAGGCGCTCGCGGTTCTCACCGGCCATGGTGCCGACGTTTACACCGCCGTATTCTCGCCGGACGGGCGGCACGTCCTGACGGCCTCCGAAGACGGGACCGCGCGAATCTGGGACGCCGCTACCGCCAAGCCGCTCGCTGTCCTGACACGCGAAAACGACTCCGTCCTGGGAGCCGCGTACTCGCCCGACGGGCGGCGAGTCGTCACGGCATCCGGCAACCAGACCGCGCGGATCTGGGATGTGTCAACGGCCAAGCCCCTCGCCGTCTTCACGGGTCATGAATCGTTTGTCCAATCACCCGCGTTCTCGCCCGACGGGCGGCGCATCGTCACCGCCTCCGGCGACAAGACGGCGCGGATCTGGGACGCAGCAACCGGCAAGTCGATCGCCGTCCTCGCGGGCCATGGCGACATGGTGCTGTCGGCTGCGTTCTCGCCCGATGGCCGACGAATCGTCACTTCGTCCGAGGATGGGACCGCGCGCATCTGGGACGCAGAAACTGCCAAGCAAATCGCAGTACTGTCCGGCCATCGCGCGCCCGTCCGCATGGCCGCCTTCTCGCCCGACGGGCGGCGAATCGTCACCGCTTCCCTGGACCTGACGGCGCAAATCTGGAGCACTGAAAGCAGCATGCAAATCGCCGTGCTCTCCGATCTCGGCGACTTCGTGACCGACGCGACCTATTCGCCCGACGGGCGACGCATCGCCATCGCATCGAAATCCGACACGCAAACTGCGCGCATCGTGGACGCGGATACGGCCCGCCAGATTATCGGACTCTCCGGCCATGAAAAAGCCGTTCGCAGCGTCGCGTTCTCACCCGACGGGCGCCGCATCGCGACGGCCTCCAACGACCGTACCGCGCGCGTCTGGGACGCGGCCAGCGGCGCGCAGCTCGTCGTTCTCACAGGCCATGGCGAGGGTTTGCCTCCTGACGATGAGGCCGGAAATGTACGCAGCGCATCCTTCTCGCCCGACGGCCGGCGCATCGTCACCGCCTCCAACGATCGGACCGCGCGCGTCTGGGACTCGGACACCGGCAAGCAGATCGCGAAATTGGTCCATGACGAGCCGATCCGCAGCGCCGCCTTCTCGCCCGACGGCCGGCGCATCGTCACCGCCTCTGCCGACCAGACGGCTCGCATCTGGGATGCAAACTCTGCGAAGCCGCTTCGCGTGCTCTCCGGCCACGCGGGCTTGGTCTGGTCCGCCTCGTTCTCTCCCGACGGGCGTCGCATTCTGACGGCATCGTTTGACCGGACCGCGCGCGTGTGGGACGCGGAAACGGCGAAGCAGCTTGCAGTCCTGACCGGGCACGGTGCTGAAATCTGGTCGGCTGCCTGGTCCCCGGATGCGCGTCGCATCGTTACGGCATCCTTTGACCACACCGCGCGATTGTGGGACGCGGACACAGCCACACAGCTCGCGTTGCTTTCCGGGCATCGTGACGGGGTCTGGTCGGCTGCCTGGTCCCCGGATGGACGCCGCATCGTCACCACGTCTGCCGACCAGACCTTGCGAATCTGGGATGCGACCGCCCCAGTGGATCTGGAAGCTCAGATTTCCTGGTCACAGGCTGCGAAAATCGAGGACCTATCCGACCTCGAGCGTACCCGTCTGGGCCTGCCGCGGGACACGCGGATCAGGACATGGCCTGAGAATGCCGCGGGATGCGATACCGCCGCTGCAGCGCCTTATGATCCTGATCGTCGAGCGCGAGGCGTCGCACAGGCGAATGTCTCAGCCAGCGCCGCCGCCGATGCCTGCGCGCAGGAAATTACGCAGTCCGGAGCTTCGCCGCGACTCAGCTATCAATGGGGCCGCGCGTTGCTTGCGAAGGATGACAGGAAGGGTGCGCGTCGCGAGTTCGAGCAGGCCGTCTTGAACGGTTATCGTGCCGCCCAGGTCGACCTGGCGAGCCTGCTGAACGACGCGTCCGCCGGAACGCCCGAACGTGTCCGCGCAGTGTCCCTTTACGAGAAAGCCTGGCGCGACGGCGTGGCGATTGCTGCCTTTGAGCTGGGCCAGTTATATGAGCGTGGGGGCTCAGCGAAAGAGGCATGGATCTGGTATCGACAGGGCGCGGACGCCGGCGAACCCAACGCGCTCGCACGGTTCGGGGAGCGAGACTACGCGGCCGCCGTTATCGAGAGCTCGCCGGAAAGGAAAAAGGAACTCCTGCTCGAGGCCTTCGCTTTTTACGCCGCGGCTGCCGAGCGCGCCCAGATCGAAGACTGGCCGGACGACGTCTGGAAGCACTGGCGGTATCGCCGCGCCACCCTCGCCCGCCTGCTTGCATACGAGGGCATGATGGCGCAGGTCGCAAATGACTTCACAGCGGTCCGCGACCGATCCCGGCAAGACCGCTGACGCGCAGCTTTAGAACTTCAGCGCCATCGTGACGAAGTAACGTCGACCCAGCACGTCGAACTGCGACGGGTCGGTGTTTGCATTGGGCCAGAGTGGAAATATGGGCGGCGATTCGTCGGTCAGGTTTTCGATGCCAGCACGGAGTGTGACGCCGTCGAGCCAGCCGCCGTAGTGGAAGCTGTAGCCCGCATCGATGTCGAAGTAGTCTTTGTGCGGCACCGCCACGTCGTTTGACTTGAAGAATCGGGAAGTATCGACCGTCGAGCCGACGTATTGCCAGCCCAGTCCCAAGTCGAAATCGTTGAATGTGTAATGCAAACTGGCAAGCCATTTCCATTCCGGATAGGAGCCGGCAAAGCCGCCAATCGTTCCAGCAAACTGGTCCGCGGGGAAGTTGTTCGTCGTTTGAAGCGAGAATTCGTCCAGCCAGCCCACGTACCAGCCGATAGCCAGCGCCCCGGGCCCTACGGGCATGCCCCAGTCAAGCTGGAAGTCGATTCCGGATGTCGTCTGCGTGGCCAGGTTTCGGTTCGTCTCGAGTGCGTCGACGATTTCCCCGGTGCCCGGATCGCGGCCGAACAGCGTGCACCAGTAATTGTCGGCCGCAAAGGCCGGGTTGTAGATGGGGTCGTAGCAGTTGCGGACGGCGGTTGCCGCATCCACGAAAGTGACGACGTCGTCAATCTCGATGCGATACCAGTCGATGGTGAACTGCAGGTCACGGATCCAGGCCGAAACGAATGCCGGGTGGACGACGATGCCTGCTGTAACAGTGTCTGCCGTTTCTGGCCCGAGATCCGGATTGCCTCCAACGGTCGTCACGATCGAGGAATTGGAGTAATTGGGCAGCAGCTCCGCCGGCATCCCCTGCGCGACGCACAGCGCCTCGACCTGCTGCGCGTCGTCACCGTTCCGTTCGATGCTGTCCACGCTGCATGGCTCGGGGGAGTCGAAATCGACGAAGCTCGACGTCCCGGGCAGGAACAGCTCGAAGATCGACGGAACGCGAACCGCGCGCTGGTAGGAACCGCGGAGGCGTACGGCGCTTGTGGGCCGGTACAGCAGCTCAGCCTTCCACGTGTCGACACCGCCTGCGGACGCGTAGTCCGAATAACGGTATCCGAGCACGGTTTCAAGCGATTCGATGCCCGGCCGATCCGCCAGCAACGGAATCGCGGCCTCGACGTAGAGGTCCGTGTTGTGGTCGTCGGCATTGATGTCGTCGGCCGCCTCGAAGCCGACGATGTCCGGACCGCCATCCGGCAGGATTGTCCGCAGGGCTTCATCCGCATGGTATCGATACTCGTCGCTGCGATATTGCACGCCGACCGCCATGCGCAGGGGGCCCGCCGGCAGCGTAACGGCGGAACCGCGCGCAGTGGCCTCGCCAATCCACTGCTCGACGTCGGCATGGATGCCGGCGTCGAGGCTGATGTAGTCCGCACAATCTGCCGTGACCGAGTCGAGCCCGAACGGATTGAAGCCCCCGCAAATGGAGGCGCCACCGTCCGGCGCGAACGTCAGTTCCTCCACCCGGGAACGGCTCACGTTGCCGGTCTGGTATTTCCACTGGCTGCTCGCTCCGAACTGCACATAGGCGTCAAAGTCCCAGCCGCCGGGCAGGCCGCCGCGCGCGCCCGCGATAAACTGGTTCATGTAATAGTTGTTTTCGTGCACGCGCGGCCCGCGCACCGTCAGTCGCTTGCCGAATGCGAAAGGTGCATCCGGGTCCAGAACTCGCGAGTCGAGGAGCAGCTTGAGATCTGCCGGGATGTACGGATTGGTAGGTGGCATCAAGACACCCTGAAGTGGTACCGGTGCGACCTGCGTGTTGACCGTGTAGTCGGCATGGAGGCCTGTCGCGTACAGCTCGAGGTCATCAGTCAGCTCGAAGCTTGCGGATGCAAACGCGGAGCTGCGGGTCAGCGGCATCTGCAGGGCGACGTAATTGTTGAAGTTGTAACTGTGGAAAAATGAGTTCGAGGTCAGGGGATCGCCCTCGCCGCGGAAGTTTGCGACGCTGTTCGGGTCGCCGGTGCCCATCGTGAACAAAGTGCCGTCGGTGTTGAAACCGACGTCTTGGCCTTGCGGCAACGTACCTACCGGATAACCGTAGCTGGCGAACAGTGCGTCCTGCACAGATGGATCGGGATGATTTTCACCGCCCAGGAATGCCGTGCCTTCCTCGGTGAAGCTTGACCCGAAACCGACGTAGGCATTGCCGGGTCCGGTGAGGCCCTCATTGGGCCCGACGTAGAATAGCGGCGCCCGCGAGAACTTGCGCGCTGTCTGATTGATCTGAGCACGGTCGTAGTAGCCAATATAGCCAATGAACGAGCCACGGCCATTTGCGAATCCCGTGCCGGCCGTCAGCGAAACGTCGTACTCCTCGCCGTCGCCGCGATCGGTCTGACCAAACCGGCCGCCAAATTCGACGCCATCAAATTTGTGTCGCAGCCGGAAATTGACGACGCCTGCGATCGCATCCGACCCGTAAACTGCGGAAGCGCCGCCGGTGACGACCTCGACGCTTTCGATCAGCGCAGTAGGAATGACGTTCAGGTCGGTCTCGCCATTGGCGTTGACCGGCGTCAATCGGCGGCCGTCGACCAGCGTCAGCGTACGGTTGTCGCCGAGCCCGCGGAGGTTGAGGCCCGCCCTGCCTTCGGAATATGCGTTCAGGTTTCCCGCATTGTTGGACGTGCCGGTGTACCCCGGCACGAACTGCGGGTATTGATTCATTGTCGTCTCGGCAGATCCCGAGGACGTTCGCGCGAATTCCGCGGCTTGCACCGCGACGATGGGGCTAGCGGAGTCGAGGTTCGGCCGCGTGATGCGCGTGCCAGTGACGACGACCTCTTCGAGCGGTTGCGGTTGTTCGTCAGCGCCTGCGCGCATCGTGCAAGTGGTTCCGACAAGAAGGCAGATTCCTGCAAGCGGAATTCGAGCTCGTTGCACGTGCCACCCCTAAATAGGTCCGGATTCGGCGTCCGTCCCTGGCAACGAGGCTAGTCTGACACTAATTCACGGTGCACGAGCAAGCGATCTCTATTTCCGGCAGTTCGCCCTCTCGCCTACCGGCGGATGCGTGGACAGGTACGTGAGGTCGTCGTCCTCCTTTGCGAGACGGCAGAGCATGTCGTCGAATGCAGTCTCCGGCAGCCCCTCGGCGCGCAGCCACTCCCGCGCATAGGCGTCCGCTTCTCGTTCGAAGTCGCGCGAGTGCTTGGCCTGCACGAGGATGACCGGCACTGCCGCCGCGAGGGATGACGCCGAGCCGACGTCGCCCAGCACGGCGACCGCAAGCGCCGCGACGCCGGCGTTCTGCAGCAGGATGCGGAGCGCGTGCCGCCCGCGCACGTGACCGACCTCGTGCGCGAGCACCGCGTCGATTTCCTCGTCGTGGTGGGCGAGCTTCACGAGCTCGTCCGTCATGACGATGATCCCGGAAGGCAGCGCAAAGGCATTCGCCCCAATCTTGCCGCCGCGGCGGAATTCGAGCCGGTACTCATGGCCGTCATTCACGGACTCGGCCATGTGCTCGAAGCGGCTGCGGATCTCCGCCTGCCGCGCCTCCGGCAGTTTCGACGGCCGGAGCATCGTCCGGTCGAGGAGCTCGAGGCCTTCCGAGCCGATCTTCGCGTCAACCGAAGGCGGCATGACGTGCGCGCCGACGTTGGCGAGCGCGGGCACGCCGAACTTCACGAAGAGGAACGAGATGACGACGACGGCCGCCAGCGACGCGAGGGCGACCGTCCAGAGCCGCTCCCAGCGGACGAGCCGTCGCGCGAAGCCGCCCCGCCCGACCGCGTCGAGCGCGGCGTCGACGGCGTCGTTGTGCGCCGTCTCGAAGGTCGCCCCGTCCTCGAATTCGAACCGGCGCGGGATATCCGCGATGCGGTCCGAGATCCGGACTGACGCGAGCGCTACCTGGCGCATGTCGGCCGCCGAGACGAGGCGCAGGACGCCGTCGGCGCCGATGTCGACCTGGGCCGGATGCGGCGCTGACGTGCGCGCGTCGAAGAACCGGCCTTCGATCACGGCCGGTCGATTACAACCCGAAGTCGAGGTCGAAGACTTCGCCGATCGCCTCTCCGGTCGCCGTCGCCTCCGGCGCCGCCGCCGCCGCGAATTCATCGAGCGAGCCCGCGACTTCGACTTCCATGCATTCGAGCTGGTAGCGCAGGCGGCGGATCAAGGCCCAGGGATAGAACAGGCCGAGCGTGACGAGGATCCCAAGGACGTTCGTGACGTAGAGCCACAGCAGCCGGCCCATCTGGATGCGGCAATTCACGCGGTGCGGGCCGATCATGAGGCCGTTGAAGACGGCGTTCGTGAAGGAGCGCTCCCAGTACGCCCCGATGGCGAGCGGCAAGAGAATCAGGACGACGAAAAGGATCGCCACGAAGCCGATCGCGGCCGCCGGCGATGCTCCGCCGACGCCTGAACCAAGAATGACGGCGCCGCCGCCGCTCGTCGCTGCAATCGCGAAGATGGCCGCAATCGCGAGCCCCAGCGCGATGAAGTAGATCGCAAAGAAGCGGCCGGGCTCGGTTCCGAATGTCAGCCGCTCGGTGCCGACGCTGGTGTTGTCGATCAGGAAGCGCACTCGCTTGTAGATCCAGTACGGCATCATGATGTAGAGCGTGATGCCCGCGACGATGCCCCAGCCGACATAGGCTGCGAGCGCGCCCGTGTAATTGCCGTGGAAGCCGAAGCGGATGCTGCGCCAGCTCGTCATGCGCATCTGGAACCTGCGCGACAGCAGGATGACGAGCGGCACCAGGAAAACGAGGACCGGAAGGAACAGCAGGATCGTCAAAGGCCAGACCTGCGTGGTCCACGCATAGATGACGAAGAACCCGACGGCGATCAGCCGGCCCTTCAGGATTTGCAGCGGCTGGCCGTGGTACTCGAAGGCGCTGCCCGCAATGGAAGTGCTGCCGTACAGGTAGCGCAGTCGCCGCGCCTTCGCCCAGGCGGAGTAGATGCCGAGCGTCAGGATCGTCAGCAGCAGGTTGACGATCCAGATGCGGAAGTACTGGGCGCCCGTGCCGCGAAATTCGAACGGCATGGTGCGGGTCGCGGCCGGCGCGGCCGCGGCAGTCGAAGCTTCGTTCATGTGCCCCCCTCGGAACTCAGGCGATTGCGGCGCGCTGCACCTTCTGCGGCTGCGAAACTCCATAGCCCTGCGCGTAGTCGACGCCGAGGCCGCGCAGGACCTCGATGATCTCCGCGTTCTCCGCCCACTCGGCGATGGTCTGCTTGCCGGTCAGGTGCCCGATCTCGTTGATCGAGCGGACCATCTCGCGGTCGATCGGGTCGTGCAGGACGCCTTTCACGAAGCTGCCGTCGATCTTCAGGAAGTCGACGGGGAAATGCTTGAGATAGCCGAACGACGAGAGGCCGGTACCGAAGTCATCCAGCGCGAACCTGCAGCCGAGCTCCTTTAGCGCCTGGATGAAGCGGCTCGCCTGCGAGAAGTTCGCAATGGCCGCCGTCTCCGTGATCTCGAAGCAGATCTTGCTGCCGTCGATGCCGCTCCGGTGGAACTGCTCGATCACGTACGGCAGGAACTTGTCGTCGCCGAGGCTCTGGCCCGAGAGGTTGATCGAGCACATCGAGAGGCGCTTGCGCTCGTCGGCCTCGGACACCAGCCAGCGGAAGGCACTGTCGATGACCCAGCGGTCGATGGACGGCGTGATGCCGTAGCGCTCTGCCGCGGCGATGAACTGGTCCGGCGCCACGATCTTGCCGCTCTCGTCGCGCATGCGGAGCAGCAGCTCAAAGTGCTCGCCGGCGTCTTCCTGCTGCAGCGGCAGGATCGTCATGCGGAACAGCTCGAAGCGCGACTCCTCGAGCGCATTGTTGATGCGGGCGGCCCACTGCATCTCGCGCCGGCGCCGCATCAGGTCGATGTCGTTCTCTTCGAAGCAGTGCACGCGGTTGCGGCCCGATTCCTTCGCTGCGCCGCAGGCCGAATCGGCGGCCGAGAGCACTGAGGCGACGTCCTCGTTCTCGGCCGTGATGGGCACGACCCCGATCGAGCAGCCGAGCCGGAAAGTGCGGTCCTCCCAGGTGTAGCGGAAGTTCCGGATCGCTTCGCGCAGGGTCTCCGCGGTGCGGAGCGCCTCCTCCAGCGAGCAGCTCTCGAGCAGCACGCCGAATTCGTCGCCGCCGAGCCGCGCCAGGGTGTCACGCCAGCGCACCTTCGACTTGAGGAGCGCGCCGACCTGGCCGAGGAGCGCGTCGCCCGCCGAGTGTCCGCAGGTGTCGTTGACGATCTTGAACTGGTCGATGTCGATGTAGCAGAGCGCGTATGAGGTTTCGCGGGCCTTGGCGCTCTTGAGGGCCCGCTCCAGGCGTGTCTCGAACTCGCGCCGGTTGACGAGGCCGGTGAGCACATCATGGCTTGCGTGGTACGAGAGGCGCCGGTTCAGCTCCCGAGATTCCGATACGTCGTGGAACACGAGCACGCCGCCGGAGACCGTGCCGGTGCCGTCGCGGATCGGCGACGCAGTGCTCTCGATGTAGAGCTCGTTGCCGTCCCTACGGATCAGTAGCATCGGCCGAACCGACTTGATCGAGCGGATCCGGCGCACCGCGACCGCGAGCGGGTTCTCGAGCGGCTCGCAGGTCTCCTCGTGGAAGGCGCGGAAGATCTCGTCGATGGTGCGGCCAAGGCTGTCCTCGAGGCGCCACCCGGTCAGCTCCTCGGCGACGGGGTTCAGGTACTCGACGCGGCCGTGCGCGTCACAAGTGATCACGCCGTCGCCGATCGACTGCAGCGTGATCTGGGCGCTTTCCTTCTCGCGGAACAGCGCCTCCTCGTAGAGCTTGCGCTCGGTGATGTCGAGCTCGACGCCGATCAGGCGCCGGAGGCGCCCCTGGTCGTCGACGCGCGCGCAGGCGCGGCCGATGACCCAGCGCCACTCGCCGTCCGTGTGCTTGAGACGGTGCACGCTCTCGAACATCGGAGTCTTGCCGGCGATGTGGTCACGCATCGAGGCGGAAACCCGCGCAAGGTCCTCCGGGTGCACCATGCGGTGCCAGTCAGGCGAAGTGATCACGTCATCCTCGGCAAACCCGAGCATCGCCTTCCACCGCGGCGAGAACCAGGTGCGGTTCGTCTGCGCGTCGTAGTCCCAGAGGCCGTCGTTGGCGCAGGGCAGCGCCATCTCCTCGCGCTCCTGCATGTCCGCGAGGCGGTCGGCCAGCGCGACTTTCTCGAGGCCGCAGGCGAGGCTCGTGCCGACGAGCTTGAGAAGCAGGTGGAGGTTGACGTCCCAGCCGTCGCGTGGCGTGGACGAAGCAAAGGCGAGGAAGCCGCGCACGGTGCCCTGCACGGCGAAGGCGATCAGGAGCAGCGAGCGGACGTCGAGGCCCGCGAGGCGCTCGGCATCGGCGCCCTGCTCGGGACGCGCGCTCACCGTGTCGCGAAACTCGAGGATGCGCACGTGCTCGAGGCGGGAGCGGATCCAGGGCAGCGACTCGAGCGACTCTCCCTTCAGCACCTCGGGGCGACATTGGGCGAATGGGCCCTTCGCGCAGGCGATGGAGTCGATGCGCTCGCCGTGCCCGTCGAGCAGCGCAAGGAACACGGCGTCGGTCGCGGTCGCCTCGCGCAGGATGTCGAGGCTCTGGCGGATCACCGCATCGGCATTACCGGCGGTGATGTTCTGGAAGTCGACGGCGATCTTGGTGCAGGCAAGGTCGATGCCGAGCGGCGGCCGGTCGGGACGCGGCTGCCACAGCTTCGACGAGAGGACGTCTGAAGCCGTGAACTCGGGAAACGAATCGCCTTGCACCTGCGGCACCCCGGTGGGCTCCCCCTGTTTTCGAGGCAGTGTCTCGCTAGCCTCCGGCCGGCCACAGGAACCAGTTAACGATTCCGGTCGTCCCTGTCCGACCGCCACTTGCGCTGCATTGTGTCAGAAACTTTTAGGAATGCAAGGTAACCAACTGTATTTACTGCGGTACTTATGTCAATCCGGACGAATGATCACGCCCGATTTGATGACGTGAGGATTGCCCTCTTTGTCGCGCTGGACCTTCCAGCGCCGGTAGTTCCAGAGCCAGTCCGGGGGGCGCTCGCGCGTCACCTTCTCGATCTCCGCGGCAAAGCGTTCGATCAGCGTTCCCGGCCGGTAATCCTCGTCGCCCGTGGCGATCTGCACGAACTGGACGCGGTAATGGCCGCGCGATGTGCGGCGCATCGCCAGGTAGAAGACAGGCAGGTTGCCGGCTTTCGCAATCGCTTCCGGTCCCATGAAGAACGCGGTGTCGAGACCCATGAACTGGGTGAAGTAGCGCACCCCGGCCGAGGTCGGCGCCTGGTCCGCAACCATGCAGATCATCCGCGCGGGACCGCGATAGCGCATCACGCGTATGAGGAGCCTTCGCGCGGCGATCATCTCCGCGCCGAAGCGCGAGCGGATAGTCAGCATGAGCCGGTCGCCGAAGCGTCCTGTTAGCGGCTTGTATGCCGCATGCACGGGATGGCCCATGTCGAGACAGAGCTTGAGCAGCGCCCACTCCCAGTTGCAGTTGTGGGAGGTCACGATGACGATGGACCGCCCAGACCCCAAGGCCGCGCGTGCGGCAGCATCGTCCTCGAAGGCGACCCGGCGCCGGATCTCCTCTGCATCCATCGTCATCGCCTTCACGATCTCGACGGAGACGTCGGCAAAGTTCCGGAAGAATGCGCTGCGCGTCGCGCGAATCCACGCCTCGTCGCGGTCCCGGAAGCAGGCGCGCAGCTGCATCTCGATGATGTCGCGGCGCGAACGTATGACTTTGTCGAGGAGGAACGCGAGGAAGCTCGCGAACCCGTACCAGACCGGCAGCGGCAGCGACGACAGCAGGCGCAGCCACAGCGGCACCCGCTTGAAGGGCTCGCGGTGCTCGAAGTCGGCCGCGCGCCTGCGGAACCGCTGGTTACGGGACCTGTGCAGCTGCGCCGGCTTATGCATGCCGCGGCAGCTTACCGGAACCGCGGCTGCCGGGGCCAACGCGGCTGCCGTGTGACACCGGCGCTGGATCGCGCCACAATCGGAACCGCATGATCGCGAAGCTCCAGCAGCTCGGACATTACATCGGCGGCAAGGCCGTCGACGGCGGCTCGGGCCGGTCCGCGCCCGTCTTCAACCCCGCACTCGGCGTCGCGGCGACAGAAGTCGCCCTCGCCTCCGCTGCGGAAACGAAAAGCGCGATCGCCTCCGCCCGCGCCGCCCTGACAGAGTGGTCTGACACGCCGGCGCTTCGGCGCGCGCGCGTCATGTTCAAGTTCCGCGAGCTCATCGAGAAGCACGCGGACGAGCTTGCGGCAATTATCACGCGCGAGCACGGCAAGGTGCTCGCCGACGCGCGCGGCGAGGTCACGCGCGGCCTCGAGATCGTCGAGTTCGCCTGCGGCATCCCGCAGCTCCTCAAGGGTGAGTACAGCGACGCCGTCGGCCGCGGCATCGACAGTTGGTCGCTGCGCCAGCCGATCGGTGTGTGCGCCGGAATCACGCCCTTCAACTTCCCGGCCATGGTGCCGATGTGGATGTTCCCGATCGCCGTCGCCTGTGGGAATACGTTCGTCCTGAAGCCTTCCGAAAAGGATCCGGGGTGCCCGCTCCGCCTTGCCGAGCTCATGACCGAGGCCGGCGCGCCCACGGGCGTCCTGAATATCGTGAACGGCGACAAGGAAGCGGTCGACACGCTCCTGACCGACCCGGGCGTCGACGCTGTCAGCTTCGTCGGCTCGACGCCGATCGCCGAGCACGTCTATCGCACGGGTTCGAACGCCGGCAAGCGCGTGCAGGCGCTCGGCGGTGCCAAGAACCACATGGTCGTGATGCCGGATGCCGATCCCGCGGCCGCGGCCCACGCGCTCGCGGGCGCAGCATACGGCTCCGCTGGCGAGCGCTGCATGGCGATCTCGGTCGCGGTCGCCGTCGGCGACGCGGGCGACCGCCTCATCGCTGCCCTGAAGCCTGAGCTCGCAGCGATCAAGGTGCGCCCAGGTACCGAGGACGGCGCCGAGATGGGCCCGCTCGTGACGCGCGAGCACCGCGAGCGCGTGCTCGGGTACGTCGAGGCCGGCATTCAGGAGGGCGCCAAGCTGATCGTAGACGGCCGGAAGCTGACCGTGCCGGGCCACGAGCGCGGCTTTTTCATGGGCCCGGTGCTCTTCGACGGCGTCACCGAGGGCATGAAAATCTACCGCGAGGAGATCTTCGGTCCAGTGCTCGTCGTGCTGCGTGTCAAGACGCTCGACGAGGCGCTCGGGCTCATCGAGCGGCACGAGTTCGGCAATGGAACGTCGATCTTCACGCGCGACGGCGGCGCGGCGCGCGAGTTCAGCCGGCGCGTCGCCGCGGGCATGGTCGGCATCAACGTGCCAATCCCGGTGCCGATGGCCTTCCACTGCTTCGGCGGCTGGAAGCGCTCCCTGTTCGGGCCGCTACACATGCATGGGCCGGATGGCGTCCGCTTCTACACGCGGCTCAAAACGGTGACCGCGCGCTGGCCCGAAGGCTCGCGCGGCGCCGAGTTCACGATGCCGACGATGCGCTAGCGCTTCTGCGCGGGCGCCGCGACCGCGCCCATGACGCCGCGGATCGCGAGGTAGAACACCGTCGCGAAAAGCAGCCAGGCAAAGATACTCAGGTGTCCGAGCGGTCCGCTCGCGCCAACGTCCACCTGGCGCACAAGCTCCTGCGGGTCGATGCCGAATTCGGCGAGCGCATTGACCGCCTCGACCTCCGCCTGGTGCTGGCGGTGCAGCGGCCAGAGGCCAAGAGCCGTCACGAGGAGCGGCACGACAGCCGCGAGCGCCGCGAATCGGCGCTTCCAGAGAGCCGGCACGACGATCGTCGCCGCCGCGAGCAGGACGAGCAGCAACCCGGTACCGCCCCCGCCGGTCGCATTCGAAGGCGCCACGTGGCCGCCGAGTAGGTCCGCGAGCGTCACTCGGACATCGAGGCCCGCGCCGTCTGCAACGAGGCCCGGAACGAGCGCAAGCGCGATAAAAAAGCCATAGGCGATTGCGACGTCGGGCCGTGCGGCCGAGACGACGTTACGGGTGAAATTCCGGGTGGAACGTGGCTCGCTCATTCGGCCATCGCCATCGCGGGCCGCTCCCGCAATCCGAAGTGGAGCGCGAGGCAGAGCAGAAGCTGCCAGACGGCATGCGGCAGGAGCAGGTTCTGATCGAAGGAAAGCTTGACGTCGAACGCCGCGCCGCCGATGGCGCCTGCCACGGCTGCGAGCGGCACGACGCGCCAGCCCGGCGCACAGGGTGCGAGCAGTGTGGTCGCGACGCCGCAGAGAACCGCCGATGCGCTGCCCGCGATCAGAAACGACGTCGTGGCGTTGTAGCTGAACGGTCCGTCGGCGACGAACCGGACAGCGAGGTAGTAGATCACCGCGCTCGCGATGGCGAGCAGGACGATGCGAAGCGCGCGTTGCTTCGGCCCGACGTAGGGTCCAAGAACCAGCGCGCCGAACACGGCGCCCACGACGTAGTGGAACCAGAGGCCCGCGTCGGGAATTGCTTCGATGGGCTCGAGCGCATCCGCGAGCTGTGCGATCACGGCATAGGCGACAACCGAGGTAAGCGCGAGGCCGTATTTGAAAACGAGGGAAGAATTGGTGCCGTGAGACGGACTGCGCTCGTTCAACGCCGGCTCAGGTGAGAGTCCCGCGCTCATGGCGCCCGAGTCGGATCGGGCGGATTGCAGACCGTACCACCCCCGCAGGTCGCCCGGATTCGGTCGACATCCTGCTGTTGCAACTCGAGGGCGAGCAGGTACTCGCGCATCTGTGCTTCGTCGTAGCATTTCTCTGTCTTGAAGCGCGTGCCTATCGTCGCGTCTTTCTTGCAATAGAGCACGAGCTCTCCGCGCTTCTTGGTCTGGAAACCCGGTGGAGGCTTGAAGGTGTCGTCTTTACTGTTAACCGCGGCGGTCGCTGCGGGTTCTGCCGCCTTGTCGCTCGACTTGTACGCGTTCGGCGCCTTTTCTGCGACTCCGGAGTCCTGGGCGAGCGTCGCGAATGTCGTGAGGCACATCGCCATCGCCACGATGATTTTCAACATGGCTTCACTCCCATGGGCCACCCGGTCGGATCGCAGATTGCGCCTCAAGCTCGCCGATTGCAAAACAAGCTGGAGTGGGAGACGAATGTCAAATTGCCTGCCCGGCCAAGCACCGCCTGATGGCAGATGTCACAACAACGACCATGAGTGCACCGGCTGCCACAACTTCGAACCAGATCGAAAGGTTGATTGCAACGCTATGCTCCGCGAAGGAAGCGCGTGAATAGTGAATCAAGCCATCAAACCCGAAAGCGGCGTACACGCCGACGAGCAAGAGACCCAAAGCATGCCGATTGCGAAGGTACAAGATGAGTCCGCTCACGCCGATGGCCGCCAAGCCAACCCATGACAGGTAAATGCCCGACGGCGTGATCCAACTCGGCAGGTTCGGGTAGTTGCCGAGAAACTCGGCGTTGTGAGCGAAGTGAATGAAGCTGGCGGCCAAGTACACAACCAGCGTTGGAACCAGACGGTTGCGTTCCGTATGGAGGCTTTTGGCGGCCTTGCGCTGAATCGTGGTGCCGGTGGAGGGACTTGAACCCCCGACCTCTCGCTTACGAAGCGACTGCTCTACCAACTGAGCTACACCGGCAGCGGGGCGCG